>Ga0065711_1039537_pt1 | contig 17740 bp, 6 predicted proteins | sample Hoacrofraction12_FD_59098 | JGI IMG/M metagenome (GOLD analysis project Ga0065711, IMG submission 59098) | Hoatzin crop microbial communities from Cojedes, Venezuela - Epithelial fraction 12 v2 (version 2) | ecosystem: Host-associated > Birds > Digestive system > Esophagus > Crop | place...
CCGGGAGCGGCTGGGAGCCATGTGGACGTCGCTCGGCGCCGTCAGGGACCCGGCCGGCCCCAGGGCAGCCGGCGGCCGCTTCTGGGCTGTCGTCCTGGGCGCGGCGGCGGGGCTCTTCCTCCTCGGGTTCCTCATCGGTACAGTGCAGGCTCACGCCCCGTCGGAGCGGGGGGCTCTCCCGGCCGCCCCTGGCCCTTGCAGCCGGGGGAGGCGGCTCGGAGCCGGGCCGAGGAAGGGCCGGGTGGGGGGAAGGAGCGGGCGGGCTTCCAGCGCCCGGGGCTTTCTGCCGGGGGTGCCCGAGGTGAGTCCGCGCTCGGCCCGGCCGGCACCTCCCTCGCTCCCTCCCTTCCTACCCCTCAGGGCAGGCCGGGACGGTCAGCGACCCCACCCGGGATTTCTGGCTCCTCCGCAGCAGAAGGGGCCTTCTCGTGAGAGTGCCTGGCTGGTTTTTCGATTTCTTTTTAAATAAAGTAGGCTGTGGGCAGGAGACGAGGCGCTGGGGCTGTGAGGAGGCAGGGAGGCAGGCAGGCCGCCGGACCCTGCTGCGCTGAAACCGCACCGGCCCAGGCCAGAAAGGCGGGAGATGAACACGGGGCCGGCGGAGCGCTGGCTTCGGTTCAGTGTCCCGCCTTCCCCGCCGCCCCGGCCGGCACGGCTGCCAGCTGCTGCCCAAGAGATCTCCCCTCGCCCACCTCCCGTTTGCTTCACGGATGGATCAGGGTCAGTTTAGGGGAGGAAGGAAAACCAAAGAGCCGCCTGTATTTTGAAATGCCTTTTGGTATGTGCCTGGGGTTCGTGCCATTGGGAAGCCCTGACGGAATTGCTCCCTCACACGGAGAGAGCCTTTTGCTGTGCCAGTGGCCAGTGCCTCGACGGTACCAGCTTGTTACCTGCTCTCACCGGTTCTCTCATTTGCACTACCCGTGTAACAGCTGCTGCATTTGCACTGAACATGTCCAGCCTCTGACTTAAAAATAAAAACAGATGTCAGAAACACTTTTTTTCTACCCAGGTGTTCCTCTCATCACTTACTCTGGTAATGCCTGCACAGTAAGGGAAGGATTCCAGAATAAGAGCCAGACAGACCAGAGGGTGAGAAAGGAGTTACAAGACATCTGTTCCTTACAAAGGGTGTCTGTGTTTCTGTGCATTTTTGTAAAGCTGATGCCTTATTACTGAGGTGGCTGATATGACTGACGTGACTGACAGCATGATGTTCTGATGCTAAAGGAAGATAGATAAGTCTCCTTAGCAACTACAGTAAAATAACTGTGATGAATAAATACAACATGTTATTTTATTCCCTTCAATATCTACCTAGGTAAATAAATTTTCCAACTGTGTGGGGGACTGCCACTGCCATCACTGTGTAGCCTGCATTAGGTTGTGGCTGCTTGTCTGTGCTGAGATAAAAACAGCTGTAAAATACACAGTGAAAATCTTGTGGTGATACCAAAGAGAAATGGTGTGTGTCATGGGGATATTGCTCTGCTGTTTCACTGTTGTATTTTTGCTGTGTTGTACAGGCTGGTTTGCAAAACCTACAGAAAAGAAGACTTCTGTGAGTCCTCATGAGGAGGTGAAGGCAGCATTTATGGCTGAAATGAAAGCTGAAAACATCAAGCGGTTTCTTTAGTAAGCAATGTTAATAAGTAATTTCTGACTAATCAGTCAGAAAAAAGAAAAAAAATAATTGAAGCAGGAACCATGCCAAGGATGCCACCAGACAGAACAGTGTGCAGGTTCTTGGCCACGGGTTTTGTTTAATGTGTCCCAGTGAGCTGTGGTTGACAAAACAGTCCATCTCAGCTCCTCTCATTCTTGTTTGTGTTGGAAAAAGTTGAGGAGTTGTCAGTAATCTCAGTACTTAATTAAAAATCGGCCAGGCTTGTGCTCAGCCTTTGCTGAATGCTTGTAAAATGGTGCAGAGGTTCAGCCTTTCTTTTATGTGTCCCTTTTCAATCTACAGCAATGTTTATCTTACATTGTTTTTTATGGAAAAATCATTCACTTCAAGTTAGGCTGTATGAATGAACTTAAATCATGAGAGATGAAGTGGAAAATAGTGGACTACATCAATGTGAAAGAGAAGAAAATCATACCAGTGTTCAAGCCTTTTTTTCTTCCTACAGTTTAGGCCTTAATACCTTATTGCTATTCTCCCTTCACACTTTGTCCTGCTGTGATCAAATTTATGTGTTAATCTGTCACCATTACGACCTTGTACTCACTTTCATGAAGAAAGATGTGTTTCCAAGCTCTCTGCCTCTGCACAGTGAATAGCTAGAACAGACGTAGTAGGTACCAGCTAGTCAGCTGATGGTACATTACACTGCTCGTAATAAAGCTGATAGTCTTAGAGCTTTAGAGTCTTTTTTCAGACCATCATTTTTCCTCAATATTTTTTTCATCTCATCTACCCTTTAGTACTTAAATTAGTTGATTTTAAATGTGCTCTTATTTCTTTTATTAAATCCTAAAAGCGAAACTGCTATCATTTGTTCCTGAAAATTCAAACAATGGAAGATGACAGTATAGATTTTTTTTAACCTATTACAGTTTAATTACAGTAATTAATTTCTTAATTTCTGGAACTTAGATTCTTTAACTACAAGGAAGCTGATGCACTGTTATTTGTTTGTTTTAGAGATCTTGTAAACAGATTATTTTTCTTTTAGGAGAGCGTAGTATTTGTTAAAACCTGTATTTATTCCAGTCAGGAATAGACCAGAAGTCATAGTTTGATAGAAATATACTTTCTGTGTAAAGAAAGTGTTAGAGTATCAGTTACACTGTGAATTCACTCTCTCTTAATTGCCAACAAGACACACTCAGCGTGAACTTTTAGATACATCAGTATTTGTGCCAAAATTAATTTAAGTAGTGGGATCCAAGGAGAATATCCAGTTAATTAAAAGTAGGGATGAGGGTAATTATGCACATTTCTAAATTGAATACACAAAGATAATTGTACTCACTTCTTTTATCACTTCACAAGGAAGATCAGTCTCATTATGCAGAGGACTGACTGGCCTCAAGTCACCCAGAAGACAAGGTACTCCTTGCAAGGACAAGACCGCATAGCTGATGTTATCATGCCATTTTTGCTAAGCCACACTGCGAGGAAGATACAAGCACTCAGGACAAACTGAAACCCGTTACCTCAGCCTATGTCTAAGACAGGCAAAAACATAGATGCAGAGGAGTCTGGGTCCTTATTTAGCCTGGGTACATCTGGTCATCTCCAGGGAGTTTTATTTCCAAAAGGAGTTCTGATTATGAGCTGCAATGCCTGGTACTGACTCAGTACTTCTTTTTCCCTAGCAATTTTACACAGCTTCCTCATCTAGCAGGAACAAAGGAGAACCTGAATCTGGCACAGCAAGTCCAAGCTGAGTGGAAGGAGTTTGGTTTGGATTCTGTTCAGCTGGTTCATTATGATGTCTTGCTCTCTTACCCTGATGACACTAAGCCAAACTACATCTCAATAATTGACGAGCATGGAAATGAGGTATGGAAAACACCAGTTTTTGTAACCATGGAACAAGATCACCTTCATACACCTGGGAAGACTGGGAGGGAAAGCTGTCCTCTGCTCTGTTAACGGCATTGGGCCTGATCCAAAGCTCATGGAAACAAGGGGTTCCAGTTTGCTTTTGTATTTTGTATCTTTGTTTCTTAATGTATGTGCTAGGAGTACCAACGATTACCCTGATTAGTGTAGAATACTGACATATGGATTAAAGGACAATTAAGTAAGAGAATTACTTTATGTAATTCAATTTTTTAAAAATTGTTCGGCTGTTTAGGAAGAGGAAAGCAACCGTGGTCAGCATCATTATTTGCAGTGATTCATTGTACAGTATTGGTAATTGTGCTAAATTGAGTTTCTTGAAGATTAGAGTTTAGGCCTCAAGGCGTACTATCAGAAGTAACATCAGTTCATTACAGAGCAGCTTTAGTGCTTGTAGAAGCTCCAGGGATGAGCAGAATGTAAGCATTTTTTATCATTATGACCTATCCTCCTCTTATGTTCTGTACTGAGACCACCTTAAGGGACACTGAGTTCATTTAAGCAGGATTCTATGTGAAGAGTGGAGACGGGATCTGCAACATCACTCATTGAACTTGCATACTGAAAAGGATGCCCAGTGTTTGCTAAAGTTTTGGCCACTCATTTATAGAGTTCTAAAGCTAGAGTCATTTAAACTGCAAATGCGTGTGAAATGTGCTTGAATAGGCAGTACTTCTTTTCCATATTGCCTAGTTTACTTTTATTATTTTCTTCTTTCCCACTAGATTTTCAACACATCATTATCTGAGCCTCCTCCTCCAGGATATGAGGCTGTTAGAGATGTGGTGCCACCCTACAGTGCATTTTCAGCCCAAGGAATGCCTGAGGTAACATAGTAGAAGAGTAAAAGAAACAGATCTAGCAAAGGAAACATAAGTAGGAACAGAAATAGAAACAGAGATAGATACAGAAATAGAAGTAATAGAAAAGAGAGAATACCATAGTGTAGTGTAGCATAGCACAGAATGGTGTAGAGCGATACAGAATAATGTGAAATTCCTGGGTCTTCAGCTTTAGTTCAAAATCTGACCTGTCACCAGTAGGAAAGATGTCCTAGCTCTGATGTTCTTGGGAGTTCTGCGATGGAGTAAAGTTCAACTTGAGGACTCTTACATAGATGTTCAATTTTTTTTCTCTAGTCTGAGCCAGAACTGGATTTTATTTTGGTAATAAATCTTGACTGTTGTCAGCTGCTATAAGCTTCTCCAGGTATTTCTGTGACTATACACCATTGTTTCCCATCTTGGTAAACAAATAAGACTCTGGTATTTACAAAGCCAAACAAACAACCTAATTTTCAAAATTCTGCTTGCCCAAGGCTCACACTGACAGGTATAACTGCACAGTGTACAGTACGCTTGAAAATGGCTTTTGTTAGCGTTTCTAGCTGGAGGTGAAAATGTTGCTGTGATCTGAGCTTAACACTAATCCTTTCTATCTTGTTGTACTGATGGTACCCGCTGATAGGCTTTCTTTTCTAAAGCTGGCCTGTGTAACAGGAATTTTCTATCCTCTGATCATTACTGGTTTCAATTAATATTTTGTAAGATTAGAAATTTTTTTTGTAGTTCTCAGTTTCTTTCCTGTCTATACATAGAATAATGTAGGTTGGCAGGGCCCTCTGGAGGTCATCTGGTCCAATCTCTGCTTTAAAGTTGGATCTGACTTTGAAACCTGCTAAGAATGCTTTTACTCACACGGCTCAGTATTAGAGTCATGGACTTTCTGAAGTTTGTTAATAAGCTGTGCAAGTCTAGGAAAACAAAAGGTATCCTGTATTCATTTGCCTCAGATACTCAAAAGGAGCTGGAGAACAGGCAGATAGTCTGTACCCTGGGATATGACAGCTTTGAGTGTTTCAAGAATTGCAGTGGGAATTTTGGAACATAACGTAAGGCAGAAGTAATGGATTCTGACTTTGCATCATAACATAATATCCCCAAAAAAAGACAGAATAACTTCACTGATTTACTTGGTGATGGAATATGGGAAATAATAAAAACAGGTTTTAAAAGCTGCAGCTTCCTTCTTTAGGAAATGGTTTTACTTTAATTAAATATGAGAACATTATTTCTGAAAAAAGACAATATGTCTTTTGTTTATTTTTTCAAAACGTGATGCTTATGTTCATCTTACTGCATAATACTTTGACAAATGCTCCAGGTACCTAGCTAGTGCTGTTAGCAATAACATTGTCCAGTGAGCAGTTGTCTGCACCTGTACTGCAAACAGCGAGCATGTATATAGCTCAGCAGTGGGAATACTCAGTGGGTTCAGGGCTCTTCTAAGTTCTCCCAGGCCTGTTTATGTATTTCATGTTGAAAGCCAATCTATTAAAAACGAGAACTAAACTGTGTAGAGATATATTTGGAACTTGCTAAGTGCAATCATCAGTCAGAAGTTCTTTTTCTGCTGATTAATTTTGCGAATAACTCCTGCATAAAGCACCAGGTTCAATGAAGGGAGAAGGCTGTAAAGTATCTGCATCCCAGGCTAACTATAGTCTCATGAGTAGGCCACCTTCCTGAAAAGTGGGAGAAATGGGTCAAACTTCTTCATACTGAGAGAGGCCAAGATTGCAGCTCTCACATTTTCTGGGTGAGTGCTCTACTCAGGGAGTTGTGGAAATACAGTTCGGTGCTGCTAACGCGATTACTTTTTTCCTTCAGCTGCTTTTTAAAAATAAGTGGCAGTGACTGTGTTTTGAACGTTAAATAATATCAGAGTGGGATAGTAGCTAACTACCTGCTGGACTGAGACCCTGCAGAGATTTAGAAGTAGTTCCCACTCATTTCTGGTTCTCAATAGATGGAAGATGGAATATATCCTGGTGTCTCATACAGATTGTTAGAAAATATATACTTATTCTATGTGGTGTATTTTAACTAAATCCAAATAAACAGTCAGAGGAAAAAAGTTAAGCTTTGAACAGAAATTTATTTTAAAAATATTTAGCAGAAAGCAGACAAAGTAGTGAAGTCACATTCTGGCTGAAAATAGTAGTAGTTTGGAGCATTAACATCATAAATAATAATAAAATTCTGCTTTTCTCTTCCTTTTTAAGTGACTGCAAAAGAACTCCCATGGTTAATGATGGTCACAAGTAAGAAGTGTGCTTGAGGTCTCTAACTATGCTAAAAGAGCCCAGACGACATTTTATGAGTCCACGCTACATTTGAAAAGCTTGTATTTTGTAATAGATCTATAAATATGAGGGATTTCATCACATCACTAGGAAAATATGATACAAAACTGTCACAATGATCTGATGAGAAATTTATTGCATTGATGTAGTTCTTAGTCCTCTTAATGAAAGTTAAAAGATGAAACATTTTCAGAGATGCTAGAAGAATTTAGTTAAGAAAGCCAGATTTACTGTGCAATATATCGAATATTGCCAGAATCTTCAAATAAGTGCCTTTTAATGTAGTTTTAGGAATCTAAATATTGAATAAATATGAATTATTCTGCAACACCAGGAAAATGCTATGAATACGGATTATATACTTTGTATGAGATATAGTTATGAGAGCTTCTTCTAAAGATCAGAACTGTTCTTTTTGTTATGTGATGGCATCTGCTTAATCAAAGACATTATTTACAGAAACCCTGTAAAGTGTGAGCAGGTTTTCACCATAAAATGTTACTCTCATGTTACCTTGTTTTGCAATTCATTGTAGAACAAAGGCCCTGAATGTGAGAACCCAGCAGGTTGCTATTAATCGTTATAATTACAGCTCTGCAATTGTGTAAGCCAAACTACTGAAATCAACATTTTTTTTATTTGTCATAAAAAATAAATAGCTTACAAATGTAGATATTTTGTACATGATATTCTAAAGAAATTATGTTAAAATGGAGGACCAGATTCCCCTTTTGTTTAATCTAAATAAATTGGAAGAAATATCTTGCCTTCAGTAGAGTTACAGTTGATTTTACTGAGAGGGAAAACTATTCCATAAATTCAGAAAAGCCTCCACAAGAATAATCCTTGAGTTTATGAGTTATTCTCTGAACAGAGAAGACCACAATCTTACCAGGTGTGAAACTGTTTGCTGTAGTTAAATACATTCCCCTTTATTTCTTGAATTTATCCTGAGTTCATTTTGCTTAATTTAACAAGACATTGTAGCTTGAAACCAGTACAGTCAAAATGACAGTTTTGTCAGGACATGCTGTTTACTGTTATATGAGTCCACCTGAATGTCTAGTCAGCAATTTTCGTCAGTATGAGATTTAAGCTTATTTGAAATTAAATTGAAGATCTCTGCGGAGGTGCCTGGTAATATGGAGAGCTGCACTAAGGAAGAGTTTGCTGTCACCTAATTTTAGTTGTGATGAAACCAGTCTTTGAGGCTTTTTATAGGCATTTAGTCTAAAGTAGTCTTTGAGGTATAATCAATGAGAGGTATATCCAGAGGGCAATTTATTCCCTCCTAAAATAGGTGTTTAAAACAGGTTTGGGGTGAATTCTCCTGGAAAGGTTGAGTTCTCAGAGAACTTCCCAGCCTTTCACTGGCTCTGGAGCACACTACAGAACCTTAGACACAACTTTCAGGTAGCTGACGTTAAGGAAGATGAATCACGCACCGAATATTGAATAACATGGTTGAAACACAATCATGAAGAATACTTTAATCACATGCAAGGTGTATTTATTTTGACAGTCACCCACCTGTAGCTTCTGCTGTACTGAATAAGATTCGAGTCCTGAGAATTTCATAGCGTATTTGCATCATTCAGTTTACTGCATAAAATACAGTTGATAATTACTGTGGTGTCTGGGTCCAAAATACCTACAGCTGTCCGAGACTGGCTACAGCTTAAACAGACTACAAAGAGAAGTAAATACCATACTCTGAGTGCTAACTCTTAAGCTTCTGATTCACAAGTCGTATCGTAACATTCTCCATTGAGGACAGAGTCTGGCAGCTTTGAATGGGAGGAGTCCAAATTCATTAGAAGTCATTTGTCTACCTGATTGTCTCATGATCAAAGAAGGATTCATACGAGAGCCAGTCCCGGAGCTCATTGTTCCCAGCTTATCCTCTTACTAGATCACATCCTCCTTTAACATGCTCGATGACATGCTTGTTTCAAATTCTACGTCTTTCTATCAGGGTGAGTTAGTCTATGTGAATTATGGCCGCACCGAGGACTTCTTTCAGCTAGAACGTGAAATGGGAATTAACTGTACAGGAAAGATTGTTATTGTCAGATACGGGAAGATCTTCAGGGGAAATAAGGTAATGCCGCTGTATAAAATTATTACTTGTGCTGTCCTTCAGTTGATTTCAAGAGACTGAAACATTTACCTAAAGTGTTCTGGAGATTTTAGTGTAACTGAGTGTTTCATAGAGCTGTGGTCAAAGATGATTCTTTATTAGAAGATATGAAATATATACTTAATATATATATAATACATCTATAGAAGTAAATAAGTTGGAAAATGTTATGTATTTTTATACTTATTTGCATACTGTAAATTGGTGCAAAATATTACTAGCATTGTTGGTTAATACCCTCTATCTCTGAACTAGACTGTTCTTCCATATTGGTTCAACTGCGCTTTAAGACGCCTATATTGTGTTTCTTTATAATGCTTTCTGTACACCAGGCAGAGACTATATATGGAGAATATTTTAAATTCTGTATTTTTTTATTCAATGTCCCTATAATACAAATATTTTTGAACAACAGATTTCTGCAGATTTCCTTGGCCTGACAGGAAAGTACATAATCATGTGCGTACTTCAGGCATATACTCAAGTTATTTCTTCAGGAGGGATGTAAGAAAACAGTCTATTTTAAATGTGTTTTTGCTCTTATACAAGAATGAGTTTGACCTTAATTTGGGCAGGACTGTAATTTGTATTTCTCAGTTACCTAAGGGTATCAAACACCGAATCTCCTCACTGGAATACCAACTCTTATTACATACTGTTGACTAATGTTCTGTGAGCTTTTAAGTGGGTAACTCACTGGTTTACATACATATCATTTTCACCAGTGAAAAGTGACATGTAACTTATATTCTGGGTCAGATACTATTTTCACTGAGTTGTTACCACTCTTAAAGACACTATCTGAATGGAAAAGACTTCAAAATTGAAGATGGTATTGCTGTCTATGAATCTTTTATTAAATACAAACAACACAGATTTACTAATATCTAGAGAGGCAGTTGTCCTGTGGTTTGGGAATTACATATCCTCATTGACACAAAGAGATGAAGCGTACATTCTACTGGTGGTATTTCTAATGAGCATTTATATACTGAAGAATTCAGTAGCCTGTATAAAATCTGGAGAACTGTATTGTGATTTTCCAATTTCCTAATGGTATGCAAGAATAGGATAGAGGATGAAGGCAAGTACTGTATTTCCTAAAAAAAGCTCTGGTATTTCTGAATTAAAATACCCAAATTAAAAACTGTTGAGGATTAGTTGTCACTCAGTCACTATACATCCCTGTCTTATCTAGCGGCAAAACAGATTGGGATGTCAGAATAACACATACTTTCTCTCTCTTGCTCTCTAGCAACCAGGATTTTACAATAATAAAGTCATATGAGAACACTTTTTAAAATCAAAACAGCATGCAGGTCAGTACTTCTGCTGTGATAAGCCTAAGATGCACACTCTTTGGAGTTAAGTCTCGTTCACAGCCAAAAACAGTTTCAAGCTCTCCAATAATAATCTTTCTGTCTAGTCTGAACCCTGAGATATGTTAGGAGATTATTCAAGTAAATAAGGTAAATACATGGCTAACTGAAAGATAAGGTTGCCTCAGTGTGATACAGTTTTTTGCATCCATGATGTATACATTTGAATAGTCAGTTGATTGTGTTGCTCTGGATGACAGAATACAAACTCAGGTTATGTAGTAATACTGTGAAGGATGTTTTCCATGTTACTGCAGTTACCTCGTAACTAAAATACAAAGCAACAGCAAACCTCTTACTTTCATATGGAACCTGATATCTGCATATATATTTTCAGGAAATGTTATGATACGAAACAGTTATGGGCCCTTTACTTAGCCAAAGCACTGTAAAAGACCCTAAGGAATACTCACTGTAATTTATGATACTTTCTTTTGCGCCTTGAACTCTTGTACCAAGCTAGAAATGACTGGATAGGGAATGGAGATGTGCTTTGCAGGTGAAGAATGCCGAGTTGGCAGGTGCCAAGGGAGTTATTCTGTACTCTGACCCTGCTGACTACTGCGCCCCAGGAACAGATCCCTATCCAAATGGCTGGAACCTGCCAGGTGGAGGAGCCCAGCGTGGAAATGTGTTAAACCTGAATGGGGCAGGGGATCCTCTGACACCAGGTTATCCTGCAAAAGGTGAGTGACAGTAGAGAAGTCATGCTCTGAGGGTCCAGTTTCAGGAATGAAGGGGAAGGTAATGGAGATGTTCTTTCTCTTGGAACAAAACACATTTTTTCTTGGTCTTTCTGTTGCTCAAAAGAGGCAGCTTTGGTCTTCACATCAGTATGGTGCATGAGAGAAAGTGAAGGGATGTTAAGGGAGACACACAGTGCAGTGCTGGGCTGCTTAACTTCACAGACATACCCAAGTTAGCCCAGAGATTATGACACAAGTATTCAACCGCTGAAGCCTTAGTCTTTTCTTTCTGCTTCTCATCAGTAAGTCAGCAAGGAGCCAGCCTGCACAGCTCACAGGTTTCTTTGCTTTCACAGTTCTCCTTTCTGCAGGATTTCGGCTACTTTCCCTCCACAACAGTCCCTACCAGCAATGCTGAGACCTTGCATGCTGGGACTCGTCACCTGGCTGCAGCTGAGGCTCCTGAGAAGATAACCATTCCCCACTTTTTCATCACCTTCACCTCATGCTTCCTCAGCTGCTTATTTGAGCTCTGCCTAAGCTGTTTCACGTAGCACATAATCCAGATAGTTTTGACTGAAATGCACTAAGAACCATTCATGTCAGCACTTGAGCCAGCATATCTGAGGGAGGCAGTCACCTCAATAAGACCAGTCCCTAAGTGATGGGGAAAGTTACCTCTAGCCAACACAACTTGGGTTGGAAGAGAATACATGTTCACAACAGCAGCATGGCAGGAACAGACCATGAGGAAGATGTCTGGTTCCTCATGCTAGAGTCAGTGATCTCACAGATGAATCCATGTCTGCTTCCCTCAACAAGGGTCCCTGTGAATGTTGTATTAAGGAGGAAACTGTTCTTTTCCATACCTGCTGGCTTGCAAACATCAATTTTTGTCCACATTGTGAAAATTAAGATTCTCATTTGTGAAAAACCCTGTGATTTGTATTTGAGCTCTGTCAGAACAAAACCTAGACTTCATTTTGTTAATGAAAACAGCAAACCAGAATATTCAGTAGCCCAGTGTATATGATTTTGTCTGCATCTCTTATCAACTAGCAAATTTTTTTTAGTTTCCAGCTGAATGTTCCAAGTGTCAGACTACAAGATCCCCCTTTGCTCTTGTTCTTTCTCTGTGGCTTAGTCTGAAGTTCCTTCCTATGGAAAGAAATATTTCTAAAAGCTTTTCAATTCAAAAAATTAGCAAACTATTTTAAAATTTTCAGCCATCTCTAAATGCATGACTGTAGACCCTGTGGGAGAATCTTTGTTAGTGTCTCTCTGCAAACAGGTTGATAAAGTGTAAAGAATGAAGTCACTGAAGAAGTGTCAGTTCAACTTTGAGGAAAGTGAAATTATTATCCCTGACTCCAGTGTTACGAGTGTGCTATGAACTGTACAAATTCTTTGTAAAAATGCAAACATCTGTCATTTGCTTTCAGAATACACCTACCGATTAGACAAAACCAGTGGTGTAGGTCTCCCAAAAATTCCAGTTCATCCCATTGGCTATCATGATGCCGAGTCGTTACTGCGGTGAGTGTATGGGAGACACAAGGGATTTTAAACAGACTGTTTTTTGAAAGTTATGAGAGTATTTGAAAAGAAAGGGTAAAGACTTTTGTGCTGTGCTTCCACTGTAGCTGTTGAAATAGTGTATATTTGTTTGTCATTAGGTTCTCTGTAGAAGGTAAATGTATTCTCTGTTTCTACATATCAGATATGTGCAGAGTGATCTGGAAAAGATCATTTGTAATATATCATGATCAGTCAAGTATACTGAAGGTACAATGTGCCTCTCAGTTTCAATAAAGACAAAAAATTTTGAGGATGGCATGATACCTGTCTTGTGAAAAAGATCACAAATGAAGTCATTCACTTGTCCTGGGACATACTTGCCATGCATGTTTGATGGGGCAGTATCTGTACTGTCCTCTGTTAAAGGAAGGTGTGTCCTTTCTCTCATCAGGTGTATTATGTTGCATAAATATGAAATGACTCTAGTGAACTAATACAAGGACACTGGGGAAACTCTGGGGTATTGTAGGGGATATAATAGACATCTACGTGTAAGTGTGCTTACTAAACATGCAGGTGACATGAAGACAGGCTACCAGCTTGCCAGAGAACAGCATTAAAATTAATTATTATCTTAACAAACCAAATAAATTCTCTGAAAAAACTAAGATGTGATTGAGTTGGCAAGCATATAATTCCCCTAAAAATGTGGCAGTAATCATCTGTATCAACTGTAGAGTTACAGAGCAGGAAATGCCAGGGCTGGCAACAGTACCACGGAGAACTGTTTAGGGCAATAAGTGAACATGACCTTGGGTGTGTATTTATATAGGAATTTTACATCTAAATCACATAGCGATCATTCTGCACTGTCTGATGCCTCTGTCTGAATACTGAGTCTTAAAAAAAAAGATCTATCTTGATTCTCTATGTGGGTTTTCCTCTGAAGTGTTGAAGCTATTTATTTTTATATGAGGCAGAATTTTTATTGTCTTTGGTGTCTTTGCATACCCGATGTTCATTAACAGTGTTCTAGTGTTTTTCCTATTTCCTCCCAAACTTTTGTGGACTAATATATCTTCAAACTATCTTTTCTTTAAAACTTTACAGCCATCACTGTTATGAGGATAACTACTCATAATGATAAAGGTACAGGCTAAAAAAACTTTCTCCCACTGCCAACTAATAGTGGTAGAGCAGATTAATGTGTATAAATATGATGTAGCTAGATATTTCTCTTCAATAAGTTTTAAATAATTCTAGAACTTCGTTTTTATAATTATGAATAAAATCTAAATCCTCTAAGAATACTGAGTCCTTGTTTTCACTTTTGTCTTGAAAACTCATAACTTGTAGTTACTCCTGCTGTCATTTTTATACAAAAAAAATGTACTGAGGACTTGAAGATATGCTGAAGTGTTCTGTGGAATAAAGCTTGACTGAAGTATGCATTTACAGTAAAAGACATACCTTCATTTTACAATAAATATATTTTGCCCAATAAGAACTAGAAAATCCAGCCACTTTTTAATCTATTTTTTTATGTTTCTCACAAGTTCATGTCAAAAACATAAATCCTTTAGAACAGGAAAGTATCGCAATTGTGATCCACTGAACAACTGCATTTCCAGTTGTCTTAACTGAGAAAAAACATTTCACCTTTGACAATGGAACAAGAAAAGCTGACTTGGACTCATGTCCATTTGTCCAATTTTAGATATCTTTGAAACACATCAACTCTGTCTATGCTACTAAGCAGTGTCTGGGGGCAGGCACTGGAAGACAACTGCCTCTGCTGTTAAATTGTTAGAACACCCCAAGTTACTCACCGCTGATTCGAATGCAAATGCCATTCCAGGCAGTAAAAAGTTCCAGGGATCATTTACAAAAGGCAGTTTGTATGCAAAACCTTTGGAGGCCAACACTGTTTTGCAGGATAGCTGTAGGCCATTCCAAGTTGATCTCAAAATATTCCTCTGTGTTTGTTTGCTAATATTAATATACATTAAAAGAGAGATTATTCTCCTGTGGAAGCTTGTAGTATAAATTTTCTAAGGCAAAGACCATCACTGTAGTCTATGTGTGCATGGGACCTAACAAAGTGTGGTTCCTGGTTCATTAGTTGTGTTTGGTGCTACTGTGAAATTTCTGTAACTAATAATGACTTTTTTTTCATAATAGTAATATGGGAGGATATGCACCACCGCATAGTAGCTGGAAAGGAAATTTGAATGTATCTTACAACGTTGGTCCTGGTTTCACAACAAACTATTCTACAAGGTCAGTTTTGTTTTGTAAGGAAAGCATGCCTGCGATCCGAGAAAAACAGGTAGAGCAATAGAATTTGACCAAAGGTAGAGCAGTTGGGTTATTTGCATCATTCCTTTGATTATGACCATTGCCTGGGCTGAAATGTCCTCAGTGCAGAGCTTCAGTAGATTTACACCTTGATTGGATGGATATGACAGAATTGCTTTAGTTTCCAGCTAGTCTTGAACCAGTTTCATTTGAAAAGCTTCTAGCCTTTGACAAACTATTTGATGAGACTCATTTTTTTGAGAACTGAATTTGTTTGTAGTCTTTTTTTCAGTTCATGTGGGTCCAGCTTCTGCTCTTACCTATTGCCTTATATAAAAGAATATTAACCTACAAGTCAAGTTTTCCAGGAAAAAAGCTTTAACAACAATGTTATTTTTATTGCTTCAGATTGTTTTTAAACTGATTTGGTAATACAGTTTAGGAGTAAAATCCAGGTGTTTCAATATTGGCTGAGCTCTTGTACTGACTTCATATGAAATGTTTGACCTTTTCCCTATGTCTTCGTCATGCCATATGAAAAATTCTTTCTGATAAAAGACAGCCCTTGAGGATGAGTTGTTGCACCTCCAGCTGTGTTGTAGATAAACAAAGTCTCCTGATGTGACTCACTTTGTCTGATTTTCTGCTGCCTGAGGTGCCAAATCAGTACTGATTATGCTAGGAGTCAGTTTTGATTTGCACCAACCTCTAGAAGATTAGAACTATTTACCTTTTTTAACAGTAGATGGCTTTGATTTTTCTTCCACTCTTCAAAATTTATAAACTACCTGCTAGCAAAAAAATCTTTGCATTTGGAGTTTTGGATCTCTTATCCGTATAAATCTTAATGACATCAATAAGAGTGCATAGCATCAAGGGCTAAATGCTGTTCTCAATTGCACAAGTATAAATCCAGAAAAAGTTACACTGAAATCTTTTTTGGCCTACAAAAATTTGGCCAAAATGCTTTCCTTACAATTTATATTGTACAATTTTGAAAGGTGTTAAGATGCTTTCTTATCTAATCTGCCTGATTTTCTCTTTGGATTTTCTTCCCAATAGAAAGGTGAAAATGCACATTCATAGCCAAAATCAAGTAACAAGGATCTACAATGTGATTGGTACCATCAGAGGCACAGCGGAACCAGGTAAAATTGTTTGTCTTCAGTGTAATGCGAGCATGCAGTGACCTCTACATGCACTTCATAGTTACAAGGGGCAAATGAGGAGTATAATTTTCTCTGAAATATTGCACTACATGATCATTAGTGTTGAGATATTTATTGCACCAGCTTTCATATGGTTCATGGTATGTCAGCACTTTCACTGTAAATGCTAACTTTCAAGGGGGAGTCGTAACCAAGACAGAAATGTTTGTCTTCAGGCAAGTAACTTTGCAATAGAAAGAATATTCTTAAGTGGATATTCTTCCCTACTAACTCAGGAGTGGATTTTTCGTTCCATCTGAAGGCATCATATCCACCACTATTGACTTTTTGTCTGTGTTACAGTCTCTTGTAACCAGTGCAATTTTACAGACTAAAAAACCAAATATATAGACATCCCTAGGATGATGATAACATCATTTAACTTGTAGCTGCAACACTTCCCTGCTGCCTAAAACACAACTGTTAACCATATTGTAGTAGAACAGAGATCTAGTCTGACTTTGATCTTATTAATCACATCTCTGTCATGATTTGGGCAACCCTTCTGATGATTGACTGTATATGTATTGAGAGAAACACTGCATTCAGCACACCTTGATGTTGTGAGTTGGCGTGCTGTACAAATATAGTTAGTGGATCAGCTTTACCGTGAAACACACTGTTGTGAAATATAGAAAGATATTTCTATCTCCAGAGGAAAGCTGCAGTATTTCTAATAATAGAAGTAACATTATGGAATTTAGGAGGTTTTAAGTCTTGGGGGATCAAGTTATTGTGTTTGACAAATTCTACAGCACTGGCTGAAAATGCAGAAAAATGTCTTTGGAGATTCAAAATATCTTATGCCTCTCTATTGTGTGTCTTATAAACTATTAATCTTTGTTGTCTGGCATCTACATGGAAAATTAGAAATTATTTCCAGTTAACAACTCTATGGCAGGAAAAAAGTTTTTCTAAGTAAACCTCTGTAATTGATTTCTCTAGACAGATATGTCATCCTGGGAGGCCACCGTGACTCATGGGTATTTGGTGGCATTGATCCTCAGAGTGGGGCAGCTGCGGTTCACGAGATCGTGAGGAGCTTTGGAAAACTGAAAAGAAGAGGTAATATAATGAATGAAGAAAGCACACCAAAATCATTGCAGTGCCCATTGATTTCTCTGGGATTTAAGCATATACTTAAAATTAAACACAAATATCTCGCTGATGTCTTGAATAAACACACTACTCTGCAACTGTAAACTAGTTCCCGTTACAAACCTGGTGTATGTGAGGTACTTCTACTCAAGAGAATGTACACCTAAAGGAAAACAAAACTTAAAATGGGGGATACTGATATAAATATGACATTTAGGTACAGTTGATTACTGTGTATTTGAGGCTCTTCAGAGTGGATGTTTCAGTGGTCCTATAAAATTGATACAGTGGTGACTGGTCAAGGCTTCATCAGGGCAACATCAAGAGGCTTCTCAGCACTTGACTGTAGTGTGGAGACAGACCTAAGAATAAATAAATTATGTCTGTGTAATGCAGAGAATGAGCTGAGCAAACGTCGTGGGAGGTAATGGTTAAAAATACCTCATGCCTAGTTACATTAGAACTGGAACAAATGTCAACTGTCCCAAGTTTCTGCTGCTGTCAGAGCAAATACTGTCTCCATATCTGACTTCCCATGGAAAGAAGCTCTGATGTAACACAAATACTGTATGAGAGGAGCATTCTTTCCCTACCCATTGCACTTAAAACCTATTGACATTTAGTCTTCTGTCCGTTCCCTCCCAGTTATTGGATATCAGGGAAAACTGTCTTTGGAATGCAAGCGGGGCGGGGC
>Ga0065711_1039538_pt1 | contig 17740 bp, 13 predicted proteins | sample Hoacrofraction12_FD_59098 | JGI IMG/M metagenome (GOLD analysis project Ga0065711, IMG submission 59098) | Hoatzin crop microbial communities from Cojedes, Venezuela - Epithelial fraction 12 v2 (version 2) | ecosystem: Host-associated > Birds > Digestive system > Esophagus > Crop | place...
CTCCTGATGCAGCCCAGGACACGGTTGGCCCTCTGGGCTGCCAGCGCACATTGCCGGCTCATGTCCAGCCTTTCATCTATCAGTACCCCCAAGTCCCTCTCAGCAGAGCTGCTCTCAATCCTTTCACCCCCCAGCCTGTATTGATAGCGGGTATTACCCCAACCCAGGTGTACGACCTTGCACTTGGCCTTGTTGAAGCAGCATCCCTGTGTTCTTCCCAGGATACACGTCCCTGGTTCCACTGCCTGTGCATTTCTTTCTTACACTTTAATTTGACCAGGAAGTCCTTACTCAGAAATGCTGGTCTCCTGACTCTTTGCTTGACTGCTCACACATGGGAACTGAGAGCTCTTGTGCTGTAAGAAAAATGTTCTTAAAGAGCTGCCAGCTCTGTTCTGCTCTCTTAGCCCTGAGGGCAGTTTCCCAGGGGGTCACATGCTGTAATTCGCTAAGCAACTGAAAATTCACTCGCGTGAAATTCAGGGTCTTGACTTTACTCTTCACCTGGCCCATATCCCTTGATACTGAATTCCACCAGGGCATGATCTCTTCAGCCCGGGCTGCCACTGATTTTGACCTCTGTAATTAGTTAATCCGTGTTGGTAAGCAACAGGTCCAGTAATGCTTGTCATCTAGCTGGGCTGTCTGTCACCTGGATTAAGAAATTATCCTTGATGCTCTCCAAGAGTCTTCTGGACTGCTTACAGCTTGCTGTGCCCCCTTTCCAACAGATGCCAGGGTGACTGAAGTTTTTCAGAGACAGCTCTGTGCAGTCAATCCATTTTTTTACATAGAGGGCAATCCTTCCACCCCTCCTTCCTTGCCTGTCCCTCCTGAACGGTTTATAGCCATTGATTGCAGCGCTCCAGCCATGTGATTTGTCCCACCAAGTTTCAGTGATAGCAATTAGACCATAGCTTTCCAGCTGCGACGTTGCTTCCAGCTCCTCCTTCTTGTTATTTATGCTACGTGCTGTTTTATGGATTTGGTGTGTTTTAAGGATAGAATGATGGACACTTCCTAAATTAATTATTTGGACATAAATGGAAATAGTTGGATACTCAGTTCAGTGATAATGCGTAGCTTTCAGAGGTTAAGTTTGGATTTTTAGTACTTTAAGCCACTTTTTTTCTGTCATTTTCTCTTTTCAAGCTCTCTGCCACAAGGTATTGCTGTGGTGGTTCTTGGAACATTATTGTCAGAGCTGTTGCCTGAAGTGAAAAAGGCCCAGTTCAGGTTATAAGCTTGAGAACCTGTCTAAGTGAACAGATACTAGTTTTCCTTTAGGAAGCTGACTGCTATTTGAAATAATATTTGTAAAGAGCTGCTGAAGAAAGTAGTAAGTTGCGTTCAGCAGCGAATTCTGGGGATTTGAAATAACTCAAGTTAATGTTCATTTTAAAAAGCAAAGAATGATTGCTGAACTGCTGCCAGGGATTACCTTTTTTCCATGAGTTGAAGTAGCTCTCAGTGAGTTTTCTATATATGCAGTTTCCAAGAAAAAGGATGAGGTATTTGTTTGAGGTAAGTTTTATTACCAGAAAAATGGCGCATTGTTTTAGACACTAGTGATCTGTCCTCCCTTTGTTCATAGCGTGGCTCTTCTAACAGTCATTTATTTCATGCTGCTCTTTTGTTATGCATCCTGTTGTTAGAAGAAGAAGGTATGGTCTTTTAGGTAGCCACAACTGGAACTGTAGATGAGTGTCTTAAATTACCCAAAATGACAGAGAACAACATTTTGTCTCTGGAGGAGTGGCATATTTTCTGCTGTATACATAGTCATGCAAGATCATTTGCTAGGCACATCTGGTGTGTTTAACTGTGTGGTCTTCAGGAATGGCTGTACATTGTTTTTGTTACCAGCAAGCATTACATCTGTCTTGTCAGCTCTGAACTTAAGCAGCTTACTTATTTCTGGCACCTTATCACAGCAGGGCACTTGGCAAGCTGAGAGACTACACTGTCCAAGTCTGACAAATATAAGTCTTAAAGTGATGTCAACATTGTAATGATGGCACTGCAGCCTGCATCATCTTCCAATTTCTCCAGTAGCCTATATGTTACAAAGTGACACTGTATGACAGAATGTTCTCTTGTTGGACAGCCAGTGTTACTGTTTTTTCAGTAGAGTAGTTGGGGTGTCCAAAGGTGCCATAACAAAATCACACGTAAATTGTTGTAAAGTTCAGAAAATGAATAATGAATGTGTTAACTTCATATTGCATAAAATTTAATTTTGTGAAACTGGGCAGGTGTAAGCATATATGAACACAAGTAGAAGCTGTGGAAAATATCCTGAACTGGGTTTGAAAAATCATATATTCCCCTGCTTTTTGGACATCAGAGGAATAGTAGGGCGTATGTTCTTGTGCAAGTGTAACTCAACAGGGCTGTAAATAAAGAAGACATTGCAAATAGGATCTTTGTTTTAAAGACCTTTTTATCCTGGGGAAAGTTAATACACATGAACCTGTAGTCTATTGCGTGATGTCTCGTGTTTGTTATCCCTTAAACAGAATTGTAGCTGTCTACCTCCTCTCTTCATGTTAAGGCAACAGGTTAGTCACAGAAATGGTGGCTGGAGGGAGTGGAACAAATAGGAGAATTATTAATATTTCCTGATTCTGTATGATAGTCGGCTAACCATCTGGTTCATAGCTTGTTGGTTTTCTTCTGCAATTTTAAATATCAGTTCCTTAATGACAGAGGAATTAGAGTCTTTCAGCTAGGCAGCTCTTACGTGATTGTGGAGAACTTCCAGATCTCCTTTGAGTAATAATGCTTGACTTATACTGCAGATGTCCTTTGGTTGGGAGATATTTTGCTGTTTGACCATCATGGAAGAGTATTTCTATCCTTGTGAAAGGGCTTTGCTTTTTATAACTGAAATCTGCTTGCTGGCTGATTATTTTTGCTGCTATAACACAACTTGCAGTGTAGATTTATCCTAGTTGGAGCTGCTTATAATGTACATTTTCCAGTTCAGCATCATACTTTTAAGACATCCCATCTATCTGAAAAATACTGAAGTCACTGTGAAAGTTGCCTTTGAGATAACTATCGTGCAAGTCTCTTTTACCCTTAGGAATTTTCTGTTTGAAGTAATCCCATCTACTTCTTTAACTAGTTATGGTAGAAATTATCTTATTATAGCAAGTAGAAATCAGATAGCTTTTAAATAGAAATTGAAAATTTGCAACTCTCTGCTGGATGTGCCTCGTTAAGTTAATGAGAAACTTATGCTTGTAGGAGCTAAAAGTTTACTGAATGTGTCACAGAAAAGGCCTGCTATCCCTCAGTGTTACTTTGAGTGTTCATTTTCCTACATATAAGCTCACACATACTTAGTTGCATTCCTTTTACGTGCACACACATATTCCTATGCATATGCTGTTAATATTGATTTTTAGAATAAGGAAAGCTTAAGAAAATCAAATTCCTTCGATACAAGCATTTGTCCAACTCACATAGAGGTGGAAATCACTGTTTGATATATATTTACATTATTCTTTGCATTTCTTTTGGACACTTAGTGGAATATATGAAGCTGGAAAGATTTGACTTGTTTGTTCTTTTTGAATTGAATGTCTGAATGGTCCATGGCCATTTTGTCATATCAGTAACTTCTTGTTTTTCTTCAGTGGCAATACAAAATTTTTGCTCCAGAGAGTTTATGGAAAATATGCCTAGTTTCCGTGCTTCCACCATTTAATATCAAAATTTTAATTTTTCTCCCCCTCTGGTTGGGTTAGTGATTTGAGATGTTCTAAACTTCCATTCTGTTTTAAATCCTTTCGTTATGGGATAACCTATTGTCGTAAACTCATTTATACAAATGTACTTCAGACTTCTGACTTCAGGACTCGTAGCTCTTTTTCTTCATCTCAGAGAAGGGAGATTCATGATTTGTAAAAGGCACAAGGGCTTTGGTCACTTGCTTTCACTTTCACAGATTCGCTGCTAACTGGAAAAATACACAAAAAGCTATTTAAGCCTTTTATTAATTTAATATTTAACCAACTGAGCTCAGTTGGTTTTATACATTTTAAGATAAATATGTAGCACAGAATTTATTCCATGTATGTTATATATCTTTCAGATTCCTGCTGTTCAGAAGTATTGTAGGTTTTATTAAAACATGTTTACATGTATATAAAAGTGTGTATATATATATTTATATAACAATCTCTTGAATATACTGGTGCAGATTTTTTTTTTATGAGAGATAACGTGTATGACTATTCATAAATAGATGCTTGTTTTACTTAAATGACTGTTTCCGAAGTTAATGATAGCAAAAGAGACAGGACAGCCAGCAGGTTTTTTGGTACTGCATTACTGTATTGTTTTACTGTAACTGAAGAACACAACCTTACCGTATTTTTTTTTTGGTTATTGTACTTTAGTTTTTGGGCTGCTATCTTTCAGGTTTCAATGACAATGCCAAACAAAATAGGAAGTTTAAAAAGATCCGTGATGTATTACTTTAAAGCAGCAATAAAGACTGCAAATGGTTATTCACTGGGTTACACTTGCAGCTATTACTTTTCAAGACTTTCCTTCCTAGTTTATACAGTTGAGTAATTGTGACTAGCATACAAGCAGGTGTCAGAGAAGTACTTGCAGACCAGACATTTGTATAATGCAGAACTATGTTCTGTCCTATGAAATTAGAAACATTTGTTCAAAGGTTGCCAAATATATGTGACTCAGCCCTGTTTCATAATGATTTTCAAAATAAGTGGAACAAAATGAAAGCCTAGAGATTAGAAGAGCAGGTAAGCAACATAAAGTAAGGGAGATATATTAAATATTTATGGCTTGCTAACAGATTACTTTAAAAGGAAAATTAAGATCAAAGTGCTTGTCAAGTTGAGCGTGATGAAATGGTTAGAGATGAGCCAATAAGATTACGGATAAGACTTGGTAAGCTTTCAGTATATCTCATCTGTGTGAAAGGAGGGTTGATACTGCAAGCTGATTCTCTCCGCTTTTTATTTTTTTTCCTAAATTGACGATCAGAAAGAAGGGATCGAGCCACCTCTCAATATGGAATCTTGAACTGTTAGAGCACTTTGTAAGCAAAACAGCTAATGGCTAAATATTTTTTATCTTAATCGTCATTGAAAGAAAAGAGAGAAAACTTTAAAGTGCAAGTGAACATTATATCTAAGCAAAAGGAAGAAGATGCATAATCTAAAGCTACTGAAAGGAATGATTACTGTATGTGTAGTTTGTTTGGGTGGCCACCTGCATATATTTTGAGTGTTTTAGTTTCTAGATTGTTTTCTGCAGTGCAGCAAAATCTGAGCATAAAATGGCTATGCCAAAAATGTTTCAATTCTTAAATCAGCATCACAACATTTTAAAGCTTTAAATATTACTTAGTTTTGATAATGAAACTAGATGTACTTACATGTTTGTAGGTAATGTCTATGTATGTGCAGTAAATTGGATTTTCCACTGTCAATGTGAGAACAGTAGTAGAAATGATAAAATGGGGATATCATAGGTGATCTCCTTGGCTTGCTATATTTGTCCAGTTGTTCAAAATTCAAACTTAAGGAACACTGTACTGATCACACCCAAAGACCCATTTTTTTTATTCCTCTCAATAACATCTTTCTTTATCTAGTGTGTGTGATCACCTGTGTAACGTAAGCTAGTATATAAAACACAGTTATTGGTTCCTGAAGATTTTATTCCGTAAAGGTACCTATATGTTGATGGCTGTCAACTGAAAATCCATGGAAGAAACCACCCACTTTTGCTCTGCATTTTGTGATTATGCTATTGCATAATACTATACCTATATGGTGCTGGAGGTGGCCATTGCTTTAAAATTTTAATGGGCTGGAATTAAATTTTGTGTAAATATGGTAACTATCTTGTTCCAGATAGTTCAAAGATATTTCAAAGATCTGTTCTTTTTAAATCACTAAGGTGATTTAATATTATACTAGACAGAGTGCTTGTATAACATTTTATTTCTGTGTAGATCTTTTGTCAGGTCTCTCATCATGGCATTAGAGAGCCTTTCCAATAGTTACGAAATGTGAATGATATCTATGGTATTTATGCTACCTTATCTTTTCTCCAGATGGTGAATATACCAAGTATCATGTATTTTTATCCTCTTTTTTTTTTTTTTTGAAGTACAGGCATTCTAACATTTATATCAAATCAGTCTGGGGAAGAAATGTTGATAGTACATGCTGTGCCCTGGGAGTGGAAAGTGGTGAAGATAGAAGGTGACCCTTAGTTCTTGAGGGAATTTGTTCCGATCTTAAGCTGGTCCTCTAAAAGCTGTCTTCTATGCTATCAAATTTGTTATGGAAATTTCCGCTGTGCTTAGGTTTATGCAGCTGAGCTGAACTGACATTTTCCTCTGCTGACCCCTTGTCAGTGAAGTACCTTGGGTGGGAAGACCTTAAACTTGAGTGGTTATTTTGTAAGGACCAGTTTAAAAAACGTGTTCTTTTAGACATGTTTGAGAGCTTGGCAACAGCTCACCTAATGTTTTTTGATTAATGTTTTTACTGAGTATATTAACATTTCTTAGAGGTTTGGGACTTTCTTTGGAGCGGCATAGATGCTTTATATTATGAAAAACTGTAGTGCTTCATGGAAATACGGAATTATTTTTAAAATTTGCACAAAATATTAAAGCAAATCAAAATATTTGATTTATTTTTTTAGCTTTAAAAAATCTAGAAAATTTTAATTCTGGTTTGGTTTTAGGTTTTTTTTTCATTGGAAGGTTAATGTATTTCAGTAGAAAATATCAAAATGCCAGGTGTCACTGGGAAAAAGTAATCTTAGAAATGTTTTTTATTGTGTTTCTGTGTCACTGATTTCTGTTTCATAGAAACTGTTTTACATCCTGTGAATTTGTTACGTATCGCTTCTGTTATAGCTTTAAAATTTCCCTGCTCTACTTAGGATTTGATTGGAAGGTCAGTACTGCATTTAATATCCTGTGATCCTTTAAAAACTGAAAAAGATGATGCTGCTAGATAGAACAAATACAGTTTTATGAGTCCAGATATTTAACTGTGAACAGGGGACTTACATTGGTGAACAGGATAGTCCAATATAGTGAAATCTTAAGAACAAGGGCATTTAGTAATAAAATAAGTGTAAATAAACAAAATGTATCAAGACTATCTTCACCAGCATGAACCATAAGTGTCCTATGTTAATATTTCTTAAATTAGAGTAGCAGTTTTTTCAAATTCAGCTTTTAGTATAGATGCTGGTGCTGTATTATAGGTATAAACAGTATTTTTTTTAATTTTGTAGAAAGTTGGTAAAGCACGTGGTTTTCTATATTGCAGTTCCTTGGTAGATCTTTGTTTTAAATTAATTAGGAATGTGAATGTACAATGCTCCGTAGTAGGTAACAACTTGTTAGGGAAGGTTTGGAGTGCAGCACTCAGAGCTTTTGGAGAATTATCCGAGTTCTGTGTTTCTTAATTTGCAATGAAATTGCTTCTTGTGTAAACAGAAAGCTTCAAACTTTTCAAGTATCTGCTAAATGGCAAATCATAGAATCACAGAATCATAGAATGGTAAGGGTTGGAAGGGACCTTAAAGATCATCAACATCCTTCTCTCTAAATTGGAGAGATGTGAATATGATGGATGGACTGTTAGGTGGAGATGGAATTGCCTGAATGGTCACATCCAGCATGCAGTCGTCAAAGGCTCAATGTCTGGATGGAGATCAATGATGACTGGTGTTCCTCAGGCATCCATATTGGGACCAGAGCTGTTTAATGTCTTCATCAGTGACATAGATGGTGGGATCAAGTGCAGCCTCAGCAAGTTTGCAGACGACAAAGATGACGCCAAGCTGTGAGGTGTGGTTGACATGCCTGAGGGACGGGATGTTGTTCAGAGGGACCTGGACAAGCACGAGAAGTGGGCCTGTGTGAACCTCATGAGGTTCAACAAGACAAGTGCAAGGTCCTGTGCCTAGGTTGGGGTAATCCTCCGTATCAATACGAGCTTAGAACTTTAGGCTTAGATGAAGCAAAATTACCTGTTACAATAGGTCCTTTGAGGCCAATTTCTAATCACATAAAGTTCATAAGAATCTATGAACCTCATACTGGTCCTCTGAGTGTTGCAGTCACAGGCGGTTCAGTCTCTCTGTACCGTTTAGTTTGATCTCTGTGGAAGCCTTCAGACGGCCAAGAGAAAACCTCAGATTCAGATCTGCAGTGCAATACAGACTGAACTGGATGCAGGACACTATCTAGATCGGGAAAAATGTCTTTCCATGCTTCGATTTTTTCCCCCATGCTTCTGTTCTTCCACGATTCCATTTTTATTTTAGTGGGATTTGATGCAGTATTTCAGAGGTGTTGTCACTAAAAGAATATAAAACCCACTTTTTTTGACTCCTACATATTTTCAAGATTTCACAAAGCATTCTTATCTGAAATTGACACAAGTTGGAAACCTGAAGAGTAAATTGATAATTTAAACTAATTTCCTATCAGCAAGATCAAAATCTGTATCATAGTAATTTTGAAATTATTTATTGAAATTTTGAGCCTTGTTTTTAAACTTTTTTAATACAAGATAATGTTTCAATAGACAGTGTAACTTCTGAACACAGAGATAAGTTTACAAAATAGTAAAAGAAAATTTAGCTATATAAAAACTTTAAATTGTTGATGCTGAAGAGCAGTGCTGCTATAAAACTGTGACAGTATAAATAGACTGTAAACAAATTTAGGCTTTAAAGGACAAGGAGTTTTCTACCCTTTTATTTAATGAAGTTCTTGAATAGTCTTCCAATGGGAATAAAGTGTGTTGGCATGCCCAGTGGTGTTATGCTAGGGCTCATACAGTTTGGGAAAGTGATCCTGTTATGCTGATTGCTTCTCAGAAAGAAGGACTGGGCTCAAAAACCTGGCAAGTTGCTTTCCATCCTGTTTTTAATTCAGGACATTAATTAAAACTGACCCTTCCTGTAGTTTTAGTTTTGGTTGTAAAAAATCATTTGAAAAATGTTGTGTAGGTCTTTCTAAAGCATTTGTAACACTCTGAATAACTGACCAAATCGTAAACTACTCCTTGAATCTATCCACCTGCTTTCTATACACAATGAGTCCAATGCAGTTTTATTGACAATGACTACATTTTGCTTTTCAGCCTTCATTTAAATGGGAGACCAAATTGTAGTGTAGGAGGTTGACAATTACCATTCAACTTCTTGGTGATTATTTTTAATAAAAGGAATGTTGGAGTCCTGGATACAATGCAATTTTGATGAAATAATGAGCGTTCTGACTACAGCAGACTGAGCTTTGCCTGATTTCTGCAGTGATGAATTGACCATGTCAAACTTTGCAGTCTAGCCCAGTGAAATATTTTACTATGAAAGTTTAATTTCATTCTTTGTTTATGAAAGCAGTAGTACTGTCACAATGTGTTATCATACAAGTGCCATTTTGTGTGATTTATTTTAATGAGTGTCACTTGTTGATATATTTAGTGATTTTTGACCCATATTTAATGCCAAAACCTCTAAGTGTTCTGAAATATAATGAGTCTGCCACTATTATTTTTTCTTAAATCAACACATAACACATTTGCCGTTGTATCACATGTCAGAAGCTACAGTGGTAGTTTGTTAAATGTTGTGGGCAAAAGTTTTGCCTTGCTCTTTGTGAAATCTTTTCTGGAGAGACCTCATACTTAGCAAAAGCAAGTGTAAAATTTTTCTAAAATACTCATTTGTGTGACTTTTCTGAAGAATCTGTGAAAGTGCCTGTTCTCTAAGAAACTGTATTAATTCATGCTCATTTGGGACTGAAAGATATACAGCACATTGCTTCTTTACAGCAAGAGTAGCCTTATAGGCGGTATCATCTGTACTTGAGTTCGACAAATTAAAGGTGTAGTATATACTGAGTGAGTATTAAAAAGTGAGTATTTAATAGTCTTCTAAGAGAGAAGTTTAGTTAGGTTCATATTATAAAATATTTCAAGCAAATGATTAAAAAAAAAAGACTGGAAATTGTAGCACAAGGGACGTATATGCACTACATTTTATTTATTTCGATATCAATGTTTTGGTTTAGCAATGATAATAAAAGGAGTAAAAATTATCAGTAAAAACCTGAAAGGCTGTAATTCACTTTTGTAGTTCAGCTGACACTGATACATTGTTAATTCAGCATTATATTTAATCTACACTATTAAAAATTCAATAGACATACAGCTCTATTAGAGAAAAAAGGTTCTTTTAAAGATTCTCAGATGTCTGTTGCTTATATCCTTAGACCATCATGGCTGTGTGTATTGGGTGTAGGTGTCAAGTTTTAATAGTGGGGGGGGCTGCAGGGCAACCCAGTGAGAAGAGGCCGGGAGCTGCCCTGTGTGGGACACAGCTGGGTCCGGCTGGATACACTGGACCCACCACTGGACACAGCTGCACCCATCAGCCAGGCTGGTGGTGCCTTTGGGAAAACAGATTTTGGAAAGGGGAAAAAAAAATGCACAGCAGCTGAGAGAGAGAGAGAGAAAGAAAAAAAAAAAAAGTGTGAGAAACAACACTGCAGACACCAAGATCAGTGAAGAAGGACAGAAAGGAGGTGCTTCCGGCAGCAAGGCAGAGATTCTCTTGCAGCCTATGGAGAAGACCATGGTGAAGCAGGTTGTCTTCCTGCAGTCCGTGGAGAACCACGCCAGAGCAGATGTCCACACCGAAGCCCATGGAGGACCCCATGACAAAGCAGGTGGATATGCCCTAAGGAAGCTGCAGCTCGTGGAGAGCCCATGCAGGAGCAGGATCCTGCAGGAACTGCTGCCTGCAAAGAGGAGCTGACAGTACAGGGAGCAGGTTTTCTGGCAGGAACTGCAGCCCCTGGGGGACCCTCTCTGGAGCAGCACCTTTCTGGAGAGAAAGGAAAAGGGGAGGGTTTTTCCTGAAGTCCATGGAGAGGACGGCCCTTCACTGGAGCAGTTCATGAAAGATTCTCTTCTGTGGGAGAGACTTCATGGTGGAGCAGGGAAAAAGTGTGAGGAGGAAGGAGCAGCAAAGAGGAGCTGTTATAGATTAACTTCCACACCCCAGTTCCCCATCCACCTGCACTGCTCAGTGGGTGAGAGGAGGTAGTGACGTCAGGAGTGAAGTTGAGTCTGGGAAGAAGAGGGGCAGCTGGGGAGAGGTGGTTTTAGTTTTGTCTTGGTTTTTCACCATCCTACTCTATTTTCAATTGACAATAAATTAAACTAATTTTCCTCAAGTGAAGTCGGTTTTTGCTCACAACGGTAATTGGTGAGTCATTTCCCTGTCTTGACCCACAAGCTTTTCCATCTTATTTTCTCCTGTCCTTTTAAGGAGGTGGGATGAGAGAGAGCTGAGTGGGCATCAGGCAGCCAGCCAGCCAATGTCACCCCACCACACTGCAACAACATACCTCCTGTACTCAGTATGAATTATTTAAAGCAGCAGTAAACTACCAAGCACATTGTGTGAGAAGGAAGTTTTAAAAACATAGATTCAGCAGTAATTTGAATTTTTTAGGCACATGTTTTGAAATCGGAAGATCAGATTCCTGGCTTGCCTATGTGCTGCTTCTCTTTCCTTACATTTCTTTCATTCCCTTGAAAGCTGGTATCATTATGCTATTTTGTATCTTCAGACTGAATACAAAGCTAATGATAAACCATTATTACAATTCATTAGTTCATGTATATCCCTCTATGCATGAATTATGATTATTATTCTAATAAATGGAGAAAGCTGTTTGCAAATATTTGTTTTGCACAGTAAATTTTGCCTATATTCTTAAGGATAACCTTCTATGTGTAGCATAAAACTTACAAAACAATAAAAAAATACAGACCTCAGACAAGCTAGTCTGAACGAGAGCCACACAAAAGATGTACGGACATCTGTTCCTCAATACTGGCTATATTGCTCTACAGTTCAGCTCCTGTTGCCTTTTACTGCTTCGCTATAATTGTCTGACCCACTGAAGGCAGAATATATTCCAAACTTAGTGCTAAAAAGAAATGGACTCAAGTAATAGTATGAAACTGAAATATGCAGTGAAGTAAACTGTGATGCCAAACAGCAATCACATTCAGCCTATTACTCTGACACAATATCTCTTCTGATATGTAAAGGACAGTTATGGTAAAGACTATTATTGTCACTGGACAAGTATGCAGTTCAATGTGTTTGAGATATCTGTGCAACTTGCAGAAATCTTCAAAACCTTGATGATACTTAATAAGTACAATTTGGTAGAATAATAGCAGTGTTGCCATTGCTGGGAATGAAGACAATGGTTCTTAGGAATTGCATGCCTTTTGTTTAGAAAAATAGACTATCCTTAATGATATAGATCAATACTGGATACAGCTGGTATTCTCATGAATGCTGACCTGACAGTCCCTCACAGCCAACCAGGAAACAGAATGTGATGTGTGGTGTAGCTGTCTTGGCTTTTCAAGAATTGTTGCAGAGTAATTCTGAAATGCTTGTCTATTTATTGATAGTCTGCATGATAGCGCTAAAATGTTCGATGTTCTTGCCACATATGTGCTGCTTCTTTCCATTGTGTGAAATCATGAGTTTCAGCATGCCTCAACTTTCTTGGTTTTGCCATAGAATTGAATATGTGGTCTGCAGAGAGAGTGCAGAAGAATTTTTCAGCTTCAACAGTCTGTGCAACCTGTCTTACTGAATTATGAGGGAAAAGTGTTATCGCTGTAGATAATGTTTGTTCTTTAGAGTTCATAATTCCCCAAGAGAATTATCATGTTACGCAGCTTCAGTTAGCAGATGAGGACAAAGGGCTTAATTGAGTTCTGTACAGCTGGGGCTGCTGACTTCTGACTTTCTTAAAAGTCAGTTGATAGATTTTCAATATGTTCTTTATTCCATTTTTTTAAAAGTATTTTTGACTTATTAAGAAAAATATGATTTGCTGATCATTCTTCTTTTTCAAATAACACATTCAGTTTAATGTGGTCTATATTTCCTGCAGTGGACCAGCATTTTAGTAACCATCACAGAACTGTGTTTCACACTTCATTATTACAGTGCAGTCCATGGAATTTCCTTAATTGTATAGTGTTACCATTTTTACATCGTTGTTAATTGTTTAATTCATAAAGTAAACAAACAGAATAGAAGGGGAATGAGCAGGAAAAGAATAGTATCAAATAAGAAAGGAAGAATATACTGTGGGTAAAATACAGAACAGATGTCAATATTGGTGTTTCTGAAAATAGTGACACTACTCACAGAGCGTTCACCTTCAAAATGCTACCCAAATATACCTTGTAACACTCCACCCTGTGAGCATTATCAAAATTATTCTGAAAAAGTTATTTTGAAGGAATATTTTTTTTTTACTAACAATTTCATCTTGCTTCAGCTAGGAATAACCTTTTTAAAATTAGATCTCAAGAGATCAGATTCTTAGCTTGCAGGCCTCTCCATGATGAGCATACCAGACATGTACACCCTAAAAGCTCAAAGTACTGAAAAACTAGGTGGATGTGAAGTAAGCACACTGCTAAAAGATTTTTGCCAGAATCATTCCTCTACAGTTTAAGATCCTGGATGAGCACTAGCGTTAGCCCATCATTAGGAATTCCGGATATTGAAGAATAGAGTCTAAATGTTCTCTGTGAAAGGCTTCGTTGCCATGTGCTGGGAGGAGAAGGCATGAAGGACAGTTACTCATTTAAACTTCTGTGAATTTCTTATGCTTTTGGTATTATAGCACAAACAGCAGCCCCAGCCGAAATGACACAAGGGCAGCAGAAAACTTTATGCAATAGAGCCCAAAAAGTCTTGCAGAACCAAGTTACGATGACCTGCATCCCACAATGCAGACGCTCACAGAAGGATCATGGAGTGTACAAGTTGCTAGTCAGTTCCTGAATATATAGCGTAATCATTCCTTCTAAATGCTGCCTGTCCTTGTTTTGTAGCGTTTTAAAGATGAACGCTTCCAATATTGAATTTCAGTTACTCAGTTTCAGTATTTATTTTTAATTATTTTCACTAGCACCAGTATTCATATGTTCTGTATTTTATCCACGGCACATTTTGTTTTCTTGCTTTTTTTCCCTTCTATTTTTTTATTTGCTGCTGTCTTCCATTCACCCTATATTGCATTTATTCTACGCCCACAGTCGCATATCTTCTTGTCTCTTCTTTTTCAGAGTTTCTCAGTCCCTATTTCTTTATGCAGATAGTACAAATGTACTATCTAAAATCTGTAGGAGTCCTGGTCTTTGAAACAATAGCATTTAGCACTTCAGAGATCATGAACTGCTTTATATATGGTTTATATTCCATTCACACACTTACTGAATTTTTATTGTGCTGTTGTTTCTAACAGTTGCCATTAAGCTTTTTTTCAAAACTATCCATAGTGAAATATTTCCTGTATTTGAAGAAGCTTTTGAATTTCGTACTTGTTGTGAGAAAACAAAAACGTAGATTGGTTTTTCAAGCCATCAAATACAGCCATCCTTTAAAAAGAGATTATAAATGTTAATGGATAAATTTTGCTTTTGTTCATTACCACAATGTTAGAGAAAATATAGCTGTCTTTTAGCTGTGTTACAGTGTGTTAATTAGGGAATTGGGTATGAAGTCAAAATCACTATTAATAAGCGCTACCTCATTTAATAAATCTGAGATCTCTTAAGCCACATGGATTTCATCATGTCCTGTGATGTGCTACATTAGCATGATTTTAGAATGGAATTACGATACTGTTTTTAAAGGTTAGGACTGCAAGAAAATAACGTTAGATTTCTCTAAGAGTTGTATGTCTATGTAAGTTAAATGTGTTTCACAGATTTTATAATGGTAATGATAAAGCAGAAAAATCCTCTCATTTAGCCTATTGCACAAACTCTTAGGAACAGCTTTGCATGAACTTAAGTTGTGGGGGGACACAATGGCGCAGAAATCTGCTTTCCTTAAATTCACTTTGCAAGTCAGTAGCATAGACTTCAAATCAATGAAGTGTCAATTTTGAATAACACTGTTTCTCAAATTGGAGAGCATTCAAATAGGGGAGTTATTTGTGTTGTATCCCAGATCTGTTATGTCAGTATCAATTTATGTTGTGTCTAATACTTAATACCTCTTGCAAATTATAACTTACAGTAGTTATATATTCTCTCTCATCTTTTGGAGGTAGGAAAAAGAGGAGGAATTGGTGGGGAAGCTGGGAAGGAGTTGTGCTGGAACAGCTCGTCATAGGGCAGGAAATAAGACCTCTAGTCTTCCACAGATGACTAGAATAAGAGTATCCTAGCCCTAATCCTGAAGTCAAAGCTGAATTAGCTGCCTCAAAAATAGAAGAATGCATATTAAATTTGGTTCAAGCCAATCACCCAGTCAAAGCAGTTTATAAATTGGGCCTTGGGTCTTGACATCTATTTGTGATTATAAGTAGGGTCCAGTTGCCTCATTCTCAGGCCTTTCTGCCCTGACTTTTGTGTGCTTTTCTGTAGCAGTATCTAGCTGCATCCTTGAAAGCAAATCTCCCTCCCTGAGCTGGGTGTTACAGTGCAGTTGTCTAATGATTGCAGAAGCAGAGGACTGAGCCCCACCTTCGTAAGGAAGCTTGGGAAGTAAGTTTTGGCAGATGTTACTGCAGGGATGCATCCAGGATTCACGGACCTGATCTGCAGGAAACATTGTAAAAACTGAGAACTCTCCTCCTTGTAACATAAATGTTTGAAGCTCCCTTCTTGTAGGAGCTAAAGTGTTCTCACCCCACTGTCTTTTCTTTGGTGGCATGCTGGCTACTGTTCTCTTGCTCCTCTGAGGAGCCCATCCTGTCCTTTTCTGCCTAGTGTACTGTACCAACCTTTGCTGACTTGTCTCGGTTCTTTCAGTGAGATTCAGTTTGTTGGCCCTTTACCTCTCCTCCTCAGGTAGTGAACCTGACGTAGTGTTGACTTACCTTGTTCTGCTGTGTGCCTGCTTGCTGGTATGCTTGCTGGTGGGAGGAAATGCTGTAATCCTAGCAGAGATGGAGCATACACAGCCCTTGAATGCGACTTACTTAGAAACTCACTTTCTCAAGGGGGAACGGGACAATGATTCCCTACCTAGGCTAGGCCACCTTCTCTGGTTTTGCCTGGCTGAGCTAAATGCTACACCAGATCAACAGGTAGGAGCAATTTAATATTTTCCCCTTATTGATATTCTGGCTGAGCAGTCTTGAAAAAAAAAAAAGCCTCTTTCTCTTCCAGGCACTGACCCTCGAATTGACATATCTCATTGTTTGTACCTGTATGATTATGTAGCTGTTTTGTCAGTGGGTGGACCTGTTGATTGCCACTAAATGCTAAGATATTTATCTTTGCAAAGCACTACTGAAGGTTTTCTAGATTACAACTCATAATTGCTTTAGGTGTTAATTGCTTTAGCTGGCAATAGTAGCATGTAGTGTTCTTTGCAAATAAGTGGTGTGTTCTTTCATTTTTCTATATCCTCAGAAGAGGAGTATGGAGAAATTATCTTGATTTCTGGGCTGAGGAACAGTACAAATTCATATTTCGTAACTGTCAGTCTTGATGTACTCCTAAACACATTATAGAGACAGCAGTTCTTCTAGAACAGAAATAGAAATGTGTAATGTGTCCGTGTTAGGTATGTCCTGGATAGCTACAGCCCAACTAACAGTTAGAGCACTTCACATGCGATTGTGTAGGTGTAGTAAAACCCAACAGAAGCTTCATTTCTTTCTAATGAATGGAAAGGTTTTGCAAAGTACTAAACACCTTTTGGGACAATTATATCCACTGACTTGGGTGTTGTGTATTTTTTCCTCTGTTTTTGGGTATGCAAAAAAGAGCATGGCTGAACCTGAAGAAGACATTTTTGTTTTCTACAGCATTACACCACGTGCTACAGAAAATCCTATAGAGGAGTGGATTGTCCCAAGATAAAACACTACAGGCCTTCCCTATTTACTTAGCTGTTACTTAACATTAATAGTTTCTTATGTGGATTTCTGCACACCTGTCTTTTTAAATTGTCAGTGAGATCAAAAGCTTTTTTTCAGATTTCATTTTATATTGTAAAAATAATTCTATTATTGGGAAAATTTGTGTTTAAGCTTCTATAAATAAAATGAGCTGTGAATTGTCACAGATTATGTCTGAACCTTAGAACAGGTGTATCCTTCCAACGTCAGTGTCCAGGTGTGCTCTGCAGCTGCTTATCATCTGGAACTCCCTTCCTCCTTTGTTTTAGAATGACAGAATCATCAAGGTTGGAGAAGATCATCAAGTCCAACCGTCATCCCAACACAACCATGCCTGCTAAACTGTGTTCTGAAGTGCCACAGCTACACATTTTTTGAACACCTCCAGGGATGGTGACTTCACCACTTCCCTGGGCAGCCTGTTCCAAAGCCTGACCACTCTTTCAAGTAAAGAAATTTTTCATAGTATCCAATCTAAACCTCACCTGATGCAACTTGAGGCTATTGCCTCTCGCCCTATCACTAGTTACTTCGGAGAAGAGACCAACGCCTGCCTCACTACAACCTCCTTTCACAGAATGTTCGGGGTTGGAAGGGACCTCTGTGGGTCATGTAGTCCAGCCCCCCTGCCGAAGCAGGGTCACGTACAGCAGGCTGCACAGGACCTTGTCCAGGCGGGTCTTGAATATCTCCAGAGAAGGAGACTCCACAACCTCCCTGGGCAGCCTGTTCCAGTGCTCC
>Ga0065711_1039529_pt1 | contig 17739 bp, 17 predicted proteins | sample Hoacrofraction12_FD_59098 | JGI IMG/M metagenome (GOLD analysis project Ga0065711, IMG submission 59098) | Hoatzin crop microbial communities from Cojedes, Venezuela - Epithelial fraction 12 v2 (version 2) | ecosystem: Host-associated > Birds > Digestive system > Esophagus > Crop | place...
AAAAAAAAAAAAAAAAAAAAAAAATCGCTGCCCTTGCTTTCTGGGCTCCTGCTGCTTCCCAGCTCTAGCTAGCCTGGTGTCGGGGGGCACATCCCTGCCACCCCACAGCAGGGTCACTCAAAGCCACGGGCCACTGCTAGAAAGCAGCAGGGCTGTCAGCGTCCCCCTCACACAGGCTCACTGAAGAGGGAGCTGGGGAAAGCTGAACACCAGAGGCAAGAGCGTAGGTCTTTGGTTCCAGTCTCAGAATGAATCACGCAGGCTTCTTTCACTGTCAGACACCGTCGGTCATCTAGCCCGTGCCTCTGTCTGAGACTCAAGCTAGATCCTTCCCCCAGCATTTATTAGCATCTAGCCTGCACACAAAAGTAGGCTTATAAAGCCAGGAGGGGGCTCTCACCCCCCCAGTCACTTCAGATTCTGACACCAGTGCATAGTCCTCAGCCCCAGGCAAGTCGCTGCACGCAATCACACCAGTCTGTTTGCTGCGAACAATAGCGAGCAGGGCAATTCCCAGAAGACCACTGCTCTCCTTCCGTCCCTCAAGGCGAAGATGCAGAGCCCTGTGTGAACTTGGCCAAGGGAGACCTTGCCCAGGTTCTCACGTGCTTAGGGGTTTGTGATCAGCTAGATGTAGGTGGGCAGCAACATTCAGCTCACAAAGCGGCATGCCATTTGTGACATTACTATTCTGTTGTCCCTAAAAAACCCCACGCCACAGTTTCAGTCACCAACAGATGTAGGGAAATGGATGGTGCATCAACATCCTCCCAGTAGTATTGGGCAATTCCAGTCTGAAGGGGCATTCCTCCAGCAATGCCCATGGGGAAGGCAAAACAGCAGCCTTCCTGTCAGAGACTCAGCCTTTTACAGTTAACACTAACTCTATTTCAGCATACTTTCACATGTCAGGGGTGGGGAAGGACTTTGACACTGGAAAGGAACAGATATTCCAACAAAAAAAAAAAAAACCATCAAGTGAATCTGTTCAGTAGCTACTAATCAAGAAAGGGGCAGGTAGAGAGAGGAGTACAACAATAATCCTGTCTACTCTCATGCAGTGCAGAAATAAATACTTCAGTTACAAGCAGTGGAGGAGTGAGTATCACCTCACGAAGTTCTGGATCCACGATCCCTTCCTCCACTCCTGTTATTCCTTGATTTATATCTAACCAAGTTCCTGAAGTCAGAAAGAAATAAACACAAAGACACAATAGACATCTAGGGACTGGATCTTGAGCAGTTTTCAGTTTGTTTCACTGTGCTCCGGGATGACGTACATCAAGTGAAGCACAGCGACATGCATAGCATCGCTGAAGCGCAGCCACAAACCAGTGTGGGGGAGGTTTCAGCCGAGAACTTCCTGAAACAGTTTTTCTTAGTGCTCTAGGCAGGTACTTCAGAGGATCCCTGAAACAGAAGGGCTCCAGAAGAGCCTTTCCATAAGTTTTGTTCACTGAGGACTGAACAGCAGCATCTGTTCAAAGCCCAGCTTCCCCTACCATTCTGCTGGATGCGTACAAGTGATGATCTCAGCCACACGGGCTCCAAGGGCTGTGCAGGATAACCCCCAGCACTTTTATTCTCTCCCTGGTCTGAGGTTCAAGTGAAGAGCTACAGCTCAAAAGCTGGAGTTTTCTAGAGCAGAGTGACAGCTGGAAGAGAAATCCCAACGGAAGTATGGAATTTCATGGTCTGAAAAAGTCACATTTACCCATCGCAGGGGAATGCCCAGCCCACACCTCCTCCTCTGCATTAGTCAGAGCTGCTTGTTGAGCACCAGCAACTTGTTTAAAGCTGTAACTTACACACCAGCTAGCCAACGTTTCAGTTTCTCCTTCAGCCCCAGCCAGCCCAGAGAGCAAGCTCCATTCACACCACATGTGGCAAGGAACCCAGCCAACAGCTGCTCGCAGTCACCGCAGCCACTCATACAAAGCCCTTATCAGCTATGCCAGGGGCAGGCACCTTCCCCCTGCCACCAAACTTCACCACCAGGCCCCATCCATAACGTCCTCATTTACCTGCCTTCTGCAGCCACTTAGCAGGAGGGTTGGCTTAGGGGAAGCAAGCATAGCCGTGCAGTGGTACAGATACACACTTATGTGGCAAAGGACAGGGTTACTCACAACTGGTATCAGAAACCTGCACACTAGGACAGAAGCCAGCTAAGGTAAGCTTAGCTGTCAAACAGCTGGAGGCCTGACTGGGCACTGCCCTGACCAGGGAACCTACAGCCAGGACAGGCTGTTGCAATGCACATCAGTAGCTCAAAAGTTATACCCTTTACACTACCAAGCCTATCGGAGCTCTAGCAGCACACACTGTGAAACTGCATTTCTGGCAAAGAGATCCACTTCAAAATGCTAAACCACTTGGCTTTAAGCTCAAACTGTAGTACACGAACTGTCAGATACTTGGGTTTGCTCTCAGTGAAAGAGGACAGCTCTTCCAAGGAGAGTTTTACATACAGATGCAGAAGGACTGAAAGGACGGACAAAACAATCACCCAGGCTGGTAACCCCTCAAGGCACCAGTGATGGCAGTAATCAGTGTTACTACATGCCCAAATAGTAGTCTGCAGCAGGATTAAGAGGAGGTGTGGTCAAAAGCCTTTCAGGAATTTCTTTCTACTCTTCCCATTACCCAAAAATAAAGCCTGCATACCAAACAGAGCTTCATAATCCTCAAGAAAGTAGCACTACTGAGGCTGGCAGATACAGAAGCAGAAAACTGTACAGCAAAGCTGCTGAGCTGGGGTAGAAAAAAGGACAACCCAGTTATGCCTACTAATAGCACAGCCCAGCTTGGAAGAAAGCATTTCCAGGTGTGTCCTGTTCCCCCAAACCAAGGCCAAGGAAAACGTGCACAGTAAGAAACACTCACCATTTCTTTCTGGAAGTAGATGACCAGTCCAGCAGCAACCTGAGTTACAAGGATTACCATCAGGCAGGTGAAGTACTGGAAATAAAAGATAACAGTTGACCACTATCAGCCTACTACATAGTAGCACAAGTTGTAGTAAGATTTCATATACAGGAGAAGTCACAACATTGAGCCACCACCTTTGCCTGCAGACAAGCTCTGCTATCAACAATGTGCTCCCCAGTAAAAGGCTTTAGTACTAGCATCTGCATCAGACCAGTGCACTTCAGCACCTCTCCCATCAGGCCAACAGGAAAACTTAAGGAGAGAGAGCGTTTACAAGCAGCCCCTGCATGTGTCATTCCAGCTGGGACTCCCTCTCCCACCTCCATCTCCATCCGCAGTCCACTCTGACCTCAATCAGTTGGACTCTGCCCACCCCAAGCCTCCATGGCAAGAAAAGTCAATTTTACAAACCTAATTATTTTTTTTATTATTGTTTATAAAGCCAATTACCTTTTCAAGAAATGCTATTTAATTTGTTTAAGGATCTAAATTTAAGATTCACCAGCAAACTGCTTTTAAGGAAAGTTTGACATCTGAGGTTACTTTTAAATGGCGGCAGCTACTACCATTACATTAGGAGGTGTTCCTAATACCAAGGACACACAATGTGGCCATGCTTCGTTTCCTGCACATACATGCTCTGAATAAGCAGGAGTCAAATTGCAGGCTGAAGGGTATGAGGCTAGTGTCATCTCATCCACCACAGAACGAAAATTTCCTATAGATGAACCATTTGAAGAGAGGTCCTGACATACAGGGTATTCCTATTGAAGCCTCTCTCATCTCTTGCGTGTTCCACAGAAGCTGAACTTTGCAGCACAGCAGGACACTGTCACTCTTCCTCTTCTCTCTCACTGCCTTTGACACTTGTCCTTGCATCTCTGAGAGCACAATGCCAACTGGGAAGTCAGGATGGGGGGGGACAAGGTACAAGGTCACCTGGAGCATCTCCTCTCAGCTGGCAGTCCTCAACCTACTGTTTGCAGAAAGTGTCAGCAACACCCTCTCTTGTTTTGCTGAGTTATTAGCTCATCATTAGCAATGTCTGAGGAACCACTGCTGCAGCCTGTTGACTGCTGTAGAATTTAATTTGTGCAAATTAAGAACAGGATCTATGCTGACCTAGCAGAAGGACCGTCCCCAGGAGACCTGAGCCTCAGCTACAATCCAACAGATACTTTGCAGGAGAGGTATTAAAGGGTGGATCTAAAAGATAGCATGAATTCTCTCACCAGACCCAAGAGACATCGAATTTCATTGACTGCTCCAAGACAGCCCAGGAACCCCATCAGCATGGTGAGAGCCCCAATGCCGATGAGGATGTATGCACCAGTCTTCAAGGAGGGAGAGGACATCTCTGTAGAGGCCAGGAGAGGGAACAAAATTAGCTGCTAACAAAAACTATATCTGCCATCACCATTTAGAGACCTACCTCCATATCTGCTTGTAATACTCTGTTGTCTTCTACAAAGGGACTGCACAGAGGCACGTTGAACACGGGGACAGAAGGCTGCTTCTGGGTGTCTCCTGATGAAGGAAGACTTTCAAAGGCAACCTGCAGGTCTCCATTATCTCAGAGCCTGGGAGACTCAAGGCCACTCCAAACAAATGAACCTTGTTCAGAGAAAGTTAGCTCCTTACTGGATTTTTAACTACATCATAAATGCACTCTGAGAGAGAGTAAGATAAAGTATGTTCTACTCCGCAGCTACTGCCTATTTGCTTCAATTCCCTTCACTCTCTTCAGGGAAGCTTTTTTAAAGTCCTAAAAATCCTTTCTGGTTTGGCTTGTCACTTTAATGCACTATTTCTTGTTCCAGCCATTCTGTTTTTACTTCTCCACGCGCAGTCAACAGCAGGACACACAACTCCATGGAGTGAAACAGGATGCAAGAGCTACAGCTGGTGTTAAGCACAGATGATCTGACAGGTTACCTGACGAGTCAGTGCTGAGTGGTTTGTGGCCAGGCACTCACTGCAGGCTGTTGCAGCACCTGCGTATGACCCCCTGCTAACAGATGTTGTTCCAGAAACAAAACAGATACCATGCCCAAATCAGCTACTTTTACATAGCCTCCTAGCTATCCTCTGCTTTTGTGTCTGGAATGACTCTCCTCTTGAACACTCAACAGTTTCTCAACCAGGTTTAGGTAGTATTATTTCAGACACGCTGGTGCTGTCAGCCCTGTCCCTTCAGCATTTAGTACTGTGAGCAAGAGAAGAAACAAGCTCTTACATTTGGGTTGGTCACAGAACTATTTCTTGCAGAACAGGATTGGACAGAGCAAGCATTACTGCATAAAAGTTGAAGAGATACTCTGTCTAGAAATAGTAACCAGAAACCTCACTTATCATTAAAAGATATTCTTAAACCTGCAAACTGCACAGTATAGGGGAATTCTGGATGCCCAGTGATTAATGAAAATAATGTCCCCAGAGCTCAGCATTTAGTTTCCGGGACAGAAGTCCCAGCAGACAAGCTTCCTCTGAGCAACTCCTGAAACAGGTTAAGAGAGAGAAACTGAATCCAGACTAACACTCTCCCCCCAGGACTTCTGATACCTGGTGCAAGTCACCAGCTTCCAAACTTTTTCCCTAGAACATGCCAAACAGAGGAAAAAGATCAGTTATCAGAAAATGAACCAAAGCCGTTTGCCACACAGGTCACTTCAGACACTTCAGCCTTGATTCATTTCCAAGCCAGACTCTCCCTGGCTGGACATAAGCCACAGAAACCAAGACCTTGCTCCTCCTTCCTCACCAGTCCCGGGACCCTTGCTGCGCAGGTTAGGTGCCGATACTGCAAAGCACGTGCTGAAGCAGCAGCCTTACAGGAGTGGCCTCCACAAGGCTGCACTATTCCCTCCCCCAAAAACTGCTCAGCCATCGTACAAGTGTTGAAGTGCCCAGGTTGCAGCACCTCCACAGTGCTAGAGAGCAATTGCTTAGTCAACTCCTCAGTAGGAGAGAAAAAAGCATTTCCAACTCAAAAGCCCTTCAGAGAAGTGACAGCGGCAGGGGGACAGGAGCCGTGCTTGCACTTCTCATCTGCAATACATCTTCTCTTGCAAGAGAAGGCTCTGCCGGCAAGAGGACTCCTGCTCTGCCCGCCGTCGCTCCGTGTTTTCCCCTGCGCTGGGCAGGCGGCCAAGCAAGCACAACAGGCTCCTTTGGCAGCGGCCGGAGTGCCCTGCTGCGCCGGGCTCCCTCCCCGACGCCTGGGTTACTAAAGCAGAGGGAAAGAGGGGCAAGGCATGGGAAAGGAAGGGAGGGGGCAGGGAGAAAACAGCTGATGCTAGAAATCTCCAGGAAGGAAGCTAAACCCTTCAATGCTCTGTTAGCAGAGATTCTGGGTAAAATGGGAATAAGCAGAGCCAAAGCCAGGGTCCTTGCACGTCCCCAAGCGGCAGCGACACCCCTCAGCCCGGGGGAGCAGCTGCTGGCCCATGGGTACCAAACGCTCCTTGGGCTGCGCAGGGGTGCTGCCAATAGCTGGGTCCTGGCAAGCTCCTCTTTGGCTGCCTGTATTAACAGTGCGTTTCTGCTCATGCCCCCACTTTATTAACCAACACCTCTTATTGTGCTTCTCACCCTTCTGCACTGCAGTAGCAAGTCAGACGCAGAGCACGGAGTAAGCAGCAGTGTCTGTGTGTACGGCATTAGTGGGGGTGCTGTCTCCACTCAGCACTTTCCAAAGCCAGGCCAGGACCTGGGAGATAAAGCCCCTCGCAGGATCGGCGTAGCTGGGAACCGGGCTATGAATGCCATTACTGTTCATTCCCTGGGGCTGCAAGCGGGCACGCAGCCCTCCTGCAGCATCTGACACTGGTGCCAGAGTCAGCAATTCTGGAGGCAGGGGCAATGAGTAACCAGAACCACCAAGCAGAAAAGTTGTTTGAAGGCCCCTCTAGCAAAATGCACAAAGGAAGTGGAGTTTGTGAAAGATGGAGCTGAGCTACTCATTTGGTGAGAGCCCACTCACAGCCCTGACAGCTCAGTTTTTGGTTGCTGCAGAAAGCAGACCCTCTGTTAAGACTCAAGCTGATGCTCTTGGCTGACTTAACAGGGAAGGAAGCTAGCTCCTCGCACACACAGTGACACAAAACACCTCCGATGGCCCAGCTAAGTCTCAGGCAGTGTGTACAACCCAGCATGTTTCAGAAGTCAGAGCATTAAAGGCTTCACAGCCCACACCTTCTGTCCCCCTCAGATCTGCATCCTCCACTGCTTAGGAACAAACATACTGGATATTTCCAATGTACATGAAGCATCAACACATCCAGGTACCTTCTTTCTTTGGCATTTAAAACAGTTGAACTGAAATGGATCATTACAGAAAGCAGTGAGAACATAAGGGACTCTCATGGCAAAATTACATTAAGGCACTGGGGGCCTTTGGACAGGACGGTAGTGAGGAAGCTGTTGCGGAAACACACAGCATGCAGTGAAAACAGGATGAAATACTAGTCCCTAGATTTAGTTGAAGTATTTGGATTGTTGGGTGAAGAGGCAATGGTCTCACTCAGTCTGACTCTGGTGTTGCAATCCACAAGACTAGGAGGAATGCTGTGTCTCTGGGGTTGCTCCCTTTCACCCTGTCCTTCTGTCCCATCTTGCTATGCATCATGTTATTGCTCAGGCCACAGACCATGCAGAAGAACATTGCCATCCCCATGGTCAAGACACAGCCCTGGACTCAAGTCAATTCAGAAGGAAAAAGAAGATCAAGAAACACAGTCTTACGTAGAACTGCAATGAAACTGGTTTTGTCGGCCAGGATCCATATTCCAAAACCCAGGATCACAGCACCCAGGATCTGAAAGAGCAAAACCAAAACATATATAGCTGGCTTATTAGTTTAGACAAATAAAGAGAGGCAGTCACCATTGTCCATACTTCCAGAGTAAAAACAAGTATTCTTTTGCTGTTCCCACCCATGCCCCCATGGTACTGCTCCCAAAGTAAACAGGATTAGCGTGACTCCAGGAAGAGAGCCTCAGCCAACCGCACAGGAGTCCCAGGTTCTGCTTGGCAGTCCTTCACACAGTATTTTAGTAGTACATGATGTTGTATGGAGGACCATTCAAAACAATCTGAGGAAGAGACCCCTTGCTGCTAGAACCTTGTTGTCAGAAGCACAAGTTAAATGCACAGCTTCTGCGAAGAACCAAGGAAGGACAAACATATCTAGCACATGATTTTAAGATTTTTTTTGAATAGAGAAATCCTTGACCCTATGGGACCAGGCTGGGAGCCAGCTGACAAAGGATTAGATATCTGGCAGCTGGAACCTTCCCAGGAAGGAAATCTTTGGCTTGTCATTCTCTGTTACAACATTATGGATTCAACACACAAACACACACACACAAAAAGAGCAGCATTCACTTTGCCTGCAGGTTCCCTTGAGTGAAGTGCTTTGCCCCTTCCAAAGCCAGTCTTAGGCATTTTGGCTTGGCCCCTACTTTATGCCAGAATATCCACATGTCACCACCACCAGAATCAAGCATTATGAAACATCAGCCACGTTCTCTGCCTCTCTCACCACGCAATCTTATCTAGGGCAAGGGCTAGGAGAGCAGTCTGTCCCTGTGAGGACTCAGTTGAGTCCAGACACCGAATTGAGAAGACAAGAGCCATACATCTTTCCCACCTCATTTGGAGGGGAAGAAAAAGTATACTCCAGTTTAGCATCCAGATATCACCGCATTTTATACTGCTCTGTGAGGTGTCTGTATGTAGATGATCCCAGATTAGGATCAGAGGACCATTACACCCATAATAAAGTAACCATGCTGAGAAGCCTGTAAGTCTGCAGGTTTGATGAGAAGCTGAAAACTTCTGCCATTCACCCAACAAGAAGTGGCAAAGGCTGGAAACCCTTGGAGTGCAAAGATCTAAAACAGACTTTGACGAAACAAGGGAAAGACAAGGAGTGCAAGTGAGATGCTTCCAGAGGACATGAACTCCAGGTGGCAGTTCTTACACCAGCAGGATTTCAAGACAGGATGAAGTGAAGTACTAAATAAACCAACAGGGCTGATGAGAGATTGCAATTCTGTGCTTCATTAGAGAATGTTCTGATATTTGGAAGACAAGGGAAAGGCCAAACCACCACCAGAAGTAAGATGGTAGAGAGGGTTGTATGGACAGACGCTGGCTCCACATTTTGAAAGTTTACACTGTGCTTCAGCTCCTCATACGAAGAAGCTTTTCTGAGCAAAGACAAAGCAGCAGTCGGAAATAAGCTGCCTGCAAGCTTTCCTGGCTTGACAGAAGGCTCAGCATGTAGTTAACTCTGGTGACAGGATTAGAAAGTCATCAAGCAAGTTCCCATCTATGAAGACGAATGAAGACGACTGACTCAGCTGCAGAAAGCATGTAGCTGTTGTATCCCAGAAAAAAAAGAAAAAAGACAAAACGACAAGATGGCAGTCACAAGAATTCCCCCTTGCCTTGTGTCCCAACACGCTGCACCACAGCACTAAATCTGCTGATCAAACTAGAAAGGCCCCTTGAACATGCAACAGCTGTGGTGCCTAAAAAATTCCTCACAAACTTGGTATTGCCAGGAACTGCTGAATTTACAGTTTGAGGCAGTCTCCCATTTAAACTATAGTCTTAATAAAATATTTGTGTTAACAAAGATGCAAATCAGGCTGTATGTGACATCTCTCTTGGCTCACTGACCCCAAAACGTCACCTAAGTTTTGCTGTTGCTGACAAAACACAGAACGGCTGCTGAGCTGAGTTCCTGGGAGGTTATCTGTTATGAGGTGCTCAGACTATCCAAGGCCTGTTTTCATTCCATTCTTTGCTCTAGTCCACAGCTCACGTGTTTGCCAGGAGCTGCTGTGGAAAACACTAAAAGGGGAGGGCAGGGAAAAAACAAACCACAGGCAGAAAACACTATCCTAACAACAACAGTATATTTATCTTCTAGCAGGATAGTATCTCTGCTCAGCATCTTCAGGAGTTTGCATAGCATAGAGAGGCTGCTTCTGCCACTGGCTTGGCTTCAGACCCTCCTAGAGGAAATCACATCTGCCTTCCATAGAGTTCAATTCCTCTGCTCCACTGCTTTGAACTCCTGAAGTCGGGATGATGTCTCCCCTCCATCCTGGGGGTGGAGATTTCACCCCCAATTTCAGCAAGATCCCCCTCCACACCCAAGCCAGAAGGATGCAGCTCCCTCAAGGCAGGGCCAGCAGTTTCCCACAGCAGAGCCCACTGATGAGGGGCATGGAAGCAGCGATGGAGCTGACTCATCTTTCCAGAAAGAGCAGCTGGGGGTCCCCGACTATCCTCCCCCTGCACTACCTGCCTTCATGCAGCAGCACTGAGCCTGGCACAGGGGCCAACCGAAAGGCTCTTAAACACCAGGCTTTGTTTTAGGTAGTAGCCTTTGGCTTCGTTTACAGAAGGGTTAGAAGTAGCACAGACAGCTATATATTCTAAACAAATAGTTTCCAGGGACTGCTGAATTTGTCCAAGAGAACTGTTCTCCCTTTAAGGAGAAGCATCTGCTGTGGCCCATGTCTGCTACCCAAGAAGGGAGAGATAAGTTACGTTTTGATTAGAGAAACTAAGCTTATATTCCAAGCTTATGGTTTGGGTATCATTCGTAGCAAGTAGCCAAGCAGTCTAAATAACCTCTTTCTTTTAATCAAAGCAGGTCGAACCCTTCCCTGAATTAAGGCTCCGAGGCTGCAAAACACCACCAAGTCCCTGAACTACTTCAGCTACAGCAAGGGACCTTCCCACAGACCTTGAGCTGTAGAGAAGTGCTGTTTCAACGACTAACCTCTAAAAGAGTCACTGGTGTCTCTAAAGGCTTAATTCATCAGCTCCAAGCAAGGCTGGAGAACACAGTTCAGACAGCGAGGGCTGGCTGGCACAGGGTGCAGTCAGTCTCAGCTCAGGGTCTGGAGCAGACACAGAGCTCCATCACCAGCATTAATGTTCACATTTGTGCAAGCACTCTCCTCAACAAAACTCAGCAGCTCTGAGAAACCAGTATGAGGTACGCAAAACCTGTCCGTGCTGGGAGCTCACAGCAGCTCAACAGAAGCAGTTTCTCTGCTAAATTAATGCTGATCTACCACACTGTATAAGCTCAAGAATCCCCGTTCAGACCTTGAACAACCATAACGGAAAAAGCTCCTCATGTCAACTACTTCCTATGACAGCGAGCGAGTAACAGATACCCCCTTCCTCAACATCTGGCACGTGCAAAAAGCCTACTATCTGCCAAGACAGAAGCACACTCAAAATCTTCACTCTAGAGAAGCATCAAGCTCCCCACCAGAACACAGCAGCTTCAGAGACCTCACTTCCACAGAACAGCCGAAGGGGAAGACAGCACCCATGCTGCATGGCAGGCTTAGCAAATAGCTCATTAAAGCAGCACAGGCTCCTCACATGCCACCTTCAAACTCATTACTCTTCAGGCCCAGCTTGGTGCATCAGGTCTGCTATCCTCAAGAGGGAGAAGGGCTTGCTGCTACACCAGAGGAATTGTTTTGGAGCAGGGTGTGCAAAGAACAGTTGTTTTCCATCACTTGCAATCCAGATGGGAAGGCTCAAGCCTCCCCAAGACCTGCAGCAGGATTCAGTGCATGCCATCCTCCCAGTGCCTGGCAAAATACAGGAAAATGCTTTTCTGCGCAGATGTGGGTCAGCTTGACACAGCAGTTGAACTCTGCCTCCTGACAGCCCAGCCATCTTCACAGGCCGCCCGCGACCATGCCTGGCTCAGCAGAGAGGGAGGGGAGAGGAGGGCAATGCAGAATAGAGATGTCACAACGACCATCGACAGCATCCAGTAAAAACAGCGGCAATGTTGCAAGGCACCATAGTCTTTCAGGCTGTTGTCTTTCCCCTTTCCTCCCATGCTAGGCTGGCTTTCTCGGAGAACTTTCTCTATACAGAGGTATCTAATGAACTTGGACCTAGGCTCGGTGATGAAGGAAGACTGGACAGTGCCCAGGTAATGGACTTCAGCAAGACTCAGACACCAAATCATACTCTGAAAGATCTAGTGGCACTTGAGAAACCTCTCCCCTCCCTCCTGCCCAGAAGTCGTCCCCACGGATGCTTTGAGCACCCCTGACTTTCGGCCCTTAGATCCGAGCTAACTACTCTTAGGATGGAAGCAAAATGCACAGACGAAAGAGCCAGCAGAGTAAGCCAAGGGAAACCAGATCCAAATGTGCCTCAGGTTCAAACCCATGTACCAGTAGCACAGTGCAGCCATGCAGGAAGCAGGAGTGAAGCTGCGTGCGAGGACAGAGACCAGAAAGCAGTGCTCACCTTACCATGCTCCATTTCCCTCCCTGCCCTTCCAGCCTGGCCCTTCCTTCCCCTTACAAGCTGCACAAAGCATAACGATATCGGACAGGCTTTTTTCTTGCTGATGTGTGGAAAGCTGAAACTGTCTACCTCCCCACTATGCCATCCCACTGCAGGAGGGTAGCACCAACCGCATCATCACCATCCACATGAGATACAATATCTAAGCTTGACAAAAGGATGCATGCAAGAATGTGTGTGGCCCTCCCAGACCCGCTCTGATCCAAAACAAGCTCATCATTTGCCAAGTCTCACACCTGAAAATAACTGCATCCAGTGGGCTTCCTCATTTCCCCAAGCAAGCCTGCCCCAGTCTCCCCATCTCCCAACTCCCTTTCAAATAAGGGACTTGGACTAATTCATCTTGCTAAAAATCAAAACCAGCCGCTGGGACTCGAACAAAATTAGAGTTGTTCTTTGAAGCCTGCCTGGCCTATTTAGGAGGGCACTGCCTTTACTTGGCAAGTTTTGTAGCCGTGCTGCTCAGGGGCAGCTCAGCTGCTGCTCCAGATGTGGCAGTGAAAGTAGTTACAACTACTCTCCTTCCAGAAAGAACCCATAACTCCCGTTGCCCTTCCCACTGCAGGAAGGGACCTGTGTGCACTGGAGACAGCAGGCGGGTCCTGGGAGCAGAGTTGCTCGACACACATGGGAGCTCCACAGCAGCTCTGATGTCCCTCAACTTCAGGGATTCCCTCCTTCCTTCCAAAACTCTGGCTGTTTTATTTAACTAACACACTGGGCCAACATCCAGAACAAACACCTTTCCAGCTAATTTTAGTCCATGCCTTCCTTTCCACTCTGCAGATGCCCATGATACTTACAAGGAACAGGAGATTGAAGAGGAAGAGGAAGTACTTGGTGACTTTTAGGCAGCCAGACCCCATCTTCTTTCACTTACAGGACCTAAGGGGAAAGCAGACAGACAGCCAGTTATGTTCGTGTCAGGTCCTCCAGGCAGTTTCACCCTTACCCTGTGCAGAGCTCTGGATCATCTGGTGGGTCTCAGAGCAGATGCACAGCAAGCACATGCTCTGTAAACTACCGAAGCTGCCTTTCCAGAGCAGCAAAACAGGACACCACACTCACTACAAACAGCCACTGCTGCCAAGATCTCCTGGAGAGTGAGAGGACTATCAGCAGTTACAGAAGCGATTTAATCACAAATACACTGCTAATTCCATCACTATTTATGCAGACTTTGCATTGATAGCATCAACCAAAACACCCAACTCCAGCTACCACTCCAGGCAGAGAAAAGGGATGCACTTATCTGAAGAAGGAGCTCACAAGGCCAGCTCCCTCCCCCAGAAAGTCTCATCTCCTCGTGACCCCTAAGCAGCTGAAGGAACACCGAAGAGCAAGGTCAAGGAGTCCATCTAAAATGCAGCATTAAATCAACCTTCCTGTGCACAACTCAGCACCTGGTGCTTTGAGAATGCACGAGGACCAGAGAGTTTGTCCATGGTTACGTACCACCAATTCTGCTGCAAGACCAAGACAAACAACGTTTCAACAAGCCCCAATTTCCAAAGCCAACCTCACAAATTCGAGGCAGTGTGGGAGCACCGATAAGATGGGATGCTGGTTTTAGTTTGTTGGTACCAGCCACACAAACTACACACATCCACGGGGTAGCAAGCAAGTAATACAGAGAGGGCAAGAGAGAAACTCCAGGACAGGTCTTCACCACAGAGAGAAGGTACTTCACGGTTTCTGAAGTTAACTCTGCTCAATTACCACAGCTGAAGCCTATGTAAAGCATGAAGAGAGATGACAAGGTTGGTCCTAACACTGCAAATTCGGTAGCTTATCAGCAATGGATCCTCATCAGGTCTTTGTGCTATAGGATCTGGGGAGTAAATAGATCTGTATGACTGCAAGCTACTTCAGTTCTCACTTGTCTGACAGCAAAGGGCTCAGCAGCTAGAAAGAAGTCCCACAGACCATCCCCACTGCTGGAGCAAGCCTCCTTCTGGGGAAGCAGCACAGCTGAATAACACATAAGGACTGGTGGGGGAATGTCTCAGAGGTCAGCTTTCCTGCTTCTCCTTCCTCTCCCATGCTCAGCTATGGTTCCTGCACAGACAACAGAGGACGCAAGTTCTTTAAAATTTGCTCTAGCAAGCTCCTTGCTCAGAACAGACCATGCTGCTTCAAGAAGCAACAGCCAGAGGAAGAGCAATACTAGGCTGGGTTCACCAGTCTGGCCTGGGAAGAGCCAACCACAGAGAGCAAGGTCAGTAGGGTTCCCAGCTCCCAGCCTGGGTGTACTGAGGGTCACTGGAGCCCAGTACATTTCAGTCAAAGGCTTTTGCTTAATCCTATTAAATATTTAGGTTAACTCTGGAGCTAAACTGGTATGTGGGGCCTTGTTATAACCTGCTAGTCTTCCCAGCGAGCAATGGTCACCCTCCAATTACCACAAGTCTGGACTCTGTGGCTGAAGACAATACTACTATAACTTCATGGGATGCCATAGCTAGAGGCTGTGCTAAGCCTGTCACTGCACAGCACCTAGCAAGATGCTATTGAGATGGGAAAGCAGCACAAAAATACAATCTCAGCCAGATGTGCTACAGGTTGACGTTAAAAATCCCATCTATACAGCAGTCATTGCACCTAAGGATTTCTTAATGCACAGCTAGGTTAGCATCACCTCAGTCACTTTCTATTCAGCTAACTCCTCAGGTCAGAGTCCGTAAAGCCAGGAGCAGCCAGAAGCAGGTCCTTCAAGTCAGCCAGGGAAAGCTTCTGTAATAGTTTCTGGTCCATACTTACACCAAATATCAAACACACACAACATTCCCACTTCCAGTCCCACCAGGTGCAGCCACCAGCTATGAGCTGGTTCTGTTCCAGCACAGATGCACTACACAACAGCTGCATCACTACCAACCCACGGAAAGTGAGTGAAGGCTCTGTTAGCACATTTTTGCACTTGGTTAATGACAGCAAGTTTATTCAACAAGCCTTGCTCACATTAGAGCAGCTCTCCTACCACAAATCAGATACCGGCTTGCCATCACAGAACAGCTATAGCCCAAATACTACCACGCCTTTTAATGGTATGTCGGAAAAGGGATGAGTATTTGAGCAGGGACAGCACAAATGTAGCCTCCTTCAAACTGCACGCTCCCCCCCTTTCCTCTGCAGGAGAAACGTTCTCTCGGGCCGTTAATCCTGGCAGGCACCAACACCTACGACTGCACTTGGAGAGGATAACCAAGACGTAAGTTTTCCATCCAGCTGGCTTGCTTACTGGCTTCACCAGAACACATCTCCACTTAACAGCATCGCACACTGGAGCCTGGCAGTCTATCCAGAACATTTAGGCAGCCAGGTCCCCAGGCGATGGTGAATGTCTGTTGCGGAGGATACAAGTGTTTTTCTACTCTTCAACCTAGCCAAGAGCCAAGCTAGATAATAACCTCCTGCACAAGGCACCACACTTCTTACCTTAAGGTGCCCGGTCCCCGGGGCAATCCTTATTTTCAAGCTGGAGGGGCAACTCCCAGTACCTGCTGATTTGCTTCCTAGCACTAAGTAGCTGCATGCTGCCTGTTTCCTACTCTGTCCACATTACTTTGATTAGTCAGGAAAACAGATTTGCAGAGCTGTTAGGATCTTCACAAGAGTTATCTAGGATAATTTAGTAGTCAAACAAGCTGAGAAGAGCTGATGTGGAAGAAGACATGTCTGAGAGGACAAGAGCAAAAGATTGCTTCCAAGGCTCTTCTGCTCCCAGCTATTGCCTTAAGGCATACCATCTTCCATGTTTTATAAAAAACACACAACCCAAAACCAACTGTACATTACAGCATTATGCACCATTCTTCTTTTGCCACATGGAGATACACCTCTTTCATAGCTCCTAGCCATAAAGCAGTAATTCAAAGTGCAGCTTTCAAGCCAAAAGAGAACCAGGTTTTTAGAGTCTTGCTCTGAGCTTTTAAGATACTTCAGGGCTCCACATACTGAAATTTTCTATATTTTCTAGTACTTCTGTTATCCTTAAGAAATTAAACTTACATTTATTCACTACATTAATGAAACTCCTCAAAACTCTACCTTCTGAGATTGCACAAGCGGTCACAAAACTAGCAATATTGCCACAGAGCAAGAAACAGTAGCTCAGCAAAGTTTGAGATGGGTCAGATTTGGAAACAGACAAGCTTGGAGTTATCACAGCCAGGCACATCCAATGGGCCATATAATCCAGTAACTTCTTCAGCAAGCCAGACCCGTTGCTTCAGAAAGTGGTGCGACCTACAATCTGTGCAACACAGCCCTCATCCTTACACTCAGCAGTGAAGTGCTGACTGAAACACCGAGCTGTGTCGGCCAGTGCTGCCTGCGGACTGTAGCAGTCAGAGCTGACCATTTGCCTTTTGAAGTCGGCCAACTTTCGAGCCTCAACATCCTGCAGCAATGCATGCAAAGGTTTAATACATGAAGTTTGCAATTTTTAAATTCCACTGATTGTCCACAGTTGTTTGTTTCCTCCTTTTCCTCTCCACCCTGACTGCTGTGACCATTTGAATTTTCCTCCCCACGCAGCCCCACCCAGTCTTTTCAACAATCCTGCTCACATGCCTCCAGAGTTTCCCTGCCATTCTCCAGATTGATGCCAGCTCTGAAGAAGATTTCATAAGAAACCATACTGTAAACTTGCAGAGTGGCGTATCTCCCAGCCTCTCATTTCCCATCCTGTAAAGATATACAGGATTATTTATGCACATCTATTGGTTTGCTGCTTTGAGAGACTACTGGTCACCAACACAGCCTGGTCAGCTTCTAGGTAGTTGATAGTAGCCCCCAACATAAGGAGGACATGGATGTGTTGGAGTGGGTCCAGAGGAGAGCCACGAAAATGATCAGAGGGCTGGAATACCTCTCCTATGAGGACAGGCTGAGGGAGTTGGGGCTGTTCGGCCTGGAGAAGAGAAGGGTCCGGGGTGACCTTAGAGCAGCCTTCCAGTACCTGAAGGGGCCTACAGGAAGGATGGAGAGGGACTTTTCACAAGGGTGTGTAGTGATAGGACAAAGGGGAACAGCTCTAAACTAAAAGAGGGCAGATTTAGGTTAGATATTAGGAAGAAATTCTTCATCATGAGGGTGGTGAGGCACTGGCCCAGGTTGCCCAGAGAAGCTGTGGCTGCCCCCTCCCTGGCAGTGTTCAAGGCCAGGTTGGATGGAGCTCTGAGCAACCTGGTCTAGTGGAAGATGTCCCTGCTCATAGCAGGAGGGTTGGAACCAGATGATCTTCGAGGTCCCTTCCAACCCTTACCATAGCAGAAGAATTGCAGAAGAATCGCACAATGGTAGGGGTTGGAAGGGACCTCTGTGGGTCATCTAGTCCAACCCCCCTGCCGAAACAGGGTCACCTAGGGCAGGCTGCACAGGACCTTGTCCAGGCTGCACAGGACCTTGTCCAGGCTGGTCTTGAATATCTCCAGA
>Ga0065711_1039539_pt1 | contig 17739 bp, 10 predicted proteins | sample Hoacrofraction12_FD_59098 | JGI IMG/M metagenome (GOLD analysis project Ga0065711, IMG submission 59098) | Hoatzin crop microbial communities from Cojedes, Venezuela - Epithelial fraction 12 v2 (version 2) | ecosystem: Host-associated > Birds > Digestive system > Esophagus > Crop | place...
TTTTTTTTTTTTTTTTTTTTAAATAAGAAACATCTATTAATATGAAATGTAGAAATGATTTAAAAATAAAATCTTGATCTGTTTTGAAGCATTATCCAGATTCAACCTGATGAGAGAGGAAGAGAGAAAGGGGAGTGAGATAAGTAACAAAATAATCAGTCAAATCGGTGATATAAAATGCAAAATCAGTTCTCATCGTAAAATTGTCAGGCCCAGACTGTCTCCATAGGATGGCTCTGAGGGCTGAGCCTGTTCAGCTGAGGATCCAGACCATTTGCAAGCATTGTAAGGCACATCAAAGCACACAGTGAGAGTGCTCTTCATCTCAGTTTACCTTCTCCAGGGAGCCAGTCAGTGTGCAGCCACCTGAAGGACTGCTGAAATGTACCTGAACCTCTTGCATTTCTCCTGCTTATGCTGGAAATAAACATTGCAGAATGCAGTTCTGATCTGTTTCTTTTCGTTTACTCTTCAAAATACATGACATTTTGAAGTTTGTGATTCGTTTATGCTGGGATTTAGCCTTTGCTGCAACATTTGCAGCAATGCATGCCTGTGCTGTGTTCCATCAACGCTGTGTTCAGGAGTTAAGACAGAGCTCAGTCACCCTACACACAACAGGCAGGCAACAACTGACATTGCCACTACTCTGAAATAACCTGTAGGGAAACTTGCATGGGATGGTTTGCCCTTGTATGGCAAGACTGAAAGCAGAAGAATAAAACTTGCTAATGTCTGAGCATTGGGAACAGGAAAACATTTGGATGTCATCTGGGGTAAGTAGCTGGAAAGTCAGACAGTGCTCTGTGTATTAGCACTGAGACAGTCAAGGAGCTTCAACAGCCTCCTGTGAGTCCAGGAGTGCAAGCTACAGTGTTGAATAACTGATTTTATTCTTGGTCTTTTATGTGAAACAGTTTCTAATGTTTTACTGTATCTCTATTCCTTGTCAGGGATCTGAGGGAAAACAGGGTCCTCCAGGAATTAAAGGCTACGTAGGAGCACCGGTAAGTCATGACTGTTATTACATTTTTGACAGTCTAGAAACTTTCTCCACTTTTCCAGTGTGTTCCCCCCTATATTTTTTTTTTTTTTTTTGTTAAGCGGTTATAGGGTATGTCTGACCACTTACCTGTAATATGTCCAAATAGTGACATTTTCTTGACTTCACTGAGTTTCTTCTGACTTCTTTAAATGAGAACAGACCTGTGGCCAGTAGAGAGATGCCAGTAGAAATGACCTGATTACCAAGATAACAGCTGGGGATTTTTGTGATAGTACCACTGTAATGCAATTACAGAATCACAGAATCACAGAATGGTAGGGGTTGCTTTGGTCTGTGTTGATGCACCATTTATATGGTGCTTGAAAACTTCTTCATAACAGTAAAAAAAACCCACCACCTCTCGGCAAATTTCCAATCATATTTTCAAAACTGTCAGGGAATAGCCTTTGGGCTCAGCGGAGAAACCTGCTCTAAATGAACAGACAGGAAGACCAAAATAAATTAGATTCCATCGAGTTAACATCTCTGTCCTGTGGTCTCACCTTGGTAATTACGGAGGCAGCCTTTAAGCTGGTGTTGTAAAGGCTGATTGGATTTTCTGAGGTTTAATGACCCGACTGTACATCAGTGCGCTTTAGAGCCGTACCAGACGTGCTCATGCACTGAAAGATTACCCTGTGCCAGCCGAGGACTTGCTTTACAACTCACTACCAAGGGGTCCAATGTGTTCAAAATAGCTTGAGCACTTTTGTCTTTGCCTAGGTGCATGCTGTTTCCCTGTGAGGTCTAAGGCTGAATTGTATTAGGCTTGAAGCTGGCGAAATGAGTGTGGGGATGGCATAACCATGTGATAGACTCTTGAAATATTAATGAGATAAACAGACAAAGCTATGAGAACACTTTCTTCCTGCTGCCTGAGTCACCTTTTTGTGTGAGAAGAAAAGGACTCATGGTACACTGTTACTGAAGTTCCTATCCATTCCTATCATAAGACTGACATTTGGCTTGGGCTGCTGTGGAGGAGCAAGGCAATAATCATCTACCCAGTCTACATGAGGGCCCTATAGTTATTACTGCATTAAAGGAGTCATATTTTTAAACTTCCTACCATTTGCTTTTTGGCAATTGTAGGGTTAATTCTGCACAGCGTAGCAATCTGTACAGGCTAAATTTGGGTTGTTAGAGATGGACGGGGCTGAAGAGAGTTTGCTTACATTCAATCATGGCCTGAAATCTGAAGATCTTAACAATTATCTAAATCACACTATGGGCCAAATGAAGCCAGACAAGTAATCCTTGGAGTTAGCTTGGAGGAAAGCCTCCATTATAGTGTAAAGTAAATTGAAGTTTAAATACAAATGTATTATTAGAATAAGAAGTATTGTAAGCTTTGGCAGTTTTAGAGAGATCATTGCTGACTGAGCATGTTTTTCTGTCTGTAGCTATTAGTGGGTTACTTACTTGGTACAATAAATGTAAAATACAAGGTGCTTCCTGTGCCAAGGGAAGGTGGAATCTGTTACTGCCTGTTGAGACGGTCACCTATATTAGCATTGGTGTCTTTCATCAAACTAAACCTCAGCAAATGGTTCTGGTGTACCTGGGAGAAGATGAATTATGCAGTCCAGATGTACACTGGCATTGGATTCACAGCTCAAAAATGTGCTTGGGTCTCCAGGACACGGATTATCTAGCATTTGCTAGTTCTCAGAGCTACCTGCTGCCTGCCTAACTACTGCATCCAAAACCACCAGGAAAGGGCATTCTTGCTTGTTTATGCTATAGGTTTTTCCATCAGTATTGTCCTCTGCCTAAGTCCTCATTGTTTATGAGCAACATGAAAAATGCAGAGCTTTGGTTGTTTTCCAGACCATCTGCAGCTGTGGTGTGTTCCCTGTTCCTCCACACTGCTCCTGGCAGGAGGGTGGTGTGTCTGCGTGCAGTATAATATTACAGACATTCTTGGGCCCACAGGTCATCCATGCTCTGTGAGTCTGCTTAGACCATACTCATGGCCAACTTTAAGGACTGGCACTACAGAAAATGTCCTTGAGATTCACTTGAGTGGGTTGTGCAGACACGCACAGTGTTTTGGTGAATGATTAGAGAAGGTAACTATGCCTCTACTTACATTGAGCTTTATAATCTCTTTTTCTTTTATTTTTAGGGTCTACAAGGAGAAAGAGGAGAAAAGGGAACACGAGGAGACAAGGTATGGCTTCTTCATACTACGAAAAGCCAGGCTGCTCTTTGCCTTTGCCCCTTACGTGGGGCAGGCTGCCAAACCAGCAACTCTGGAGGGTGACTGGTGATGGAGTTTCCTCACTGCACTGCACCTCCCGGTGCTCCCTGGGAATGACCCCCTGTGGGAGTGCAGGAGGGCTTTATGGATCTCTGCTATCTACTAAGCACACATTTAGGGACTTGTGTAGCCAACGATGGAGGAGAGAGAGGAGGGATGGGATGAAGGGATGCCGCTGAGGAGATGTAGCAGGGTGTCCACGTGGAGTGCACCACCTGAGAGTTGTGAATGACCACTGACTGCTGCTGACAACGCCTGCATCCAGCTTTTCCCCATCTCACTGCAGTTGCTCAGGTTGTCCAACTTCTTCTGTTTCTGCCTTCTCCCATCACCATAAGCTCAATTTTTAAGGAGTATCAAGTAGTTTCTTTGTTAAAGCCTTCATCTAACTGGTGCTGCTTCTCAGTTCTCCGCTCTCTTCTATCTGGGAACAGCTGTTTTACACAGTACAGGACTCTCTGGGATTAGAATCACACTTATAGTTCACTAGAGAGACCAAGTGCCTATTATCCCTGGAATAAGCATTTAAATAGAGAGCTATGTGGATGCAAGTCTTTCGTTATTTCTGTTTGCTTGTCATGTTTGGAGAGACCACAGATATGCTGACACTTCTGTAGACCTGTCAGGCAATGCTTAAAGCTCCCCAGAAATGCCACCAAAAATGCATTTTTCTACCACTGACAGGAGACTCAGGTACCGGTTCACTCCTGCCCTGACAAGCAGTGGGAGATGGGGCATCACCAGGCTCTCAGTCGGACCCAAGACACCCCTTTTCTCGTGCAGGCAAAAGAGGCAGCACAGCCATTCTTGCAGACCTGAGCAATAGCCTGTCTTGATTATGTCTCAAGCTGATCCTGAGACAGGAATATCTCATCACTGGTCTGGAAGCTTTGCCTGTGGTCAAGAGGTCTTTAGTGATATCTGGCTGTATATGTTTGTGCAAAGGAGGGAGTTATTAGCTTGCTAGTGTGGCCTTGTTCCCATTTCTCACTCTCCATCTCCTCTGGAGAAGAAACCCAGAGATTTACACCAAGATTTTGCCTACTGGGAAAAATGATCCATAGACCCTTAGTGTGCGATATTGTGTTTACCTTTACCGTGTATTAAGGTGTCTGTTCCCAGTCACCATTTTGTTGTTTATGATGAAGCAGCCACGACCATGTCTTGTATTATCTGTCCTCGCTGCTACAGCTAGAGCAAAAGACTGGATCATATTTCATCTCCCTCGCGCTTTTGCCTCAGTCCTTCACAGGACTGGCTCAGTGTGTTGTGTCTAGCCAGTGCCTCCGCTGCTTTTCCAGAGGCGAAGTTGTCTAATCTGCTGGAATATTTGGCTCCCGGAAGAAAATCCATCTTTCTGACATCACCGTGATAGGAGAGGAAGCTGGAGCTGTGTGTGGGCAGGCAGCTGTCTAAGCTAGAGGAAGATTAAAGTGGGGAAGAAATTAATTAGGTTTTGTTTCGTTAAAAGGATATGCACAATTAGAGCACCCTTTACATTTTTTTTCTGGAGCAGCCAGATCTCTGCTATAACAATTGTACTGTGATATTTTCCAGGCTTTAATCCTGGTCTCGGAGCATCCACTGCCATTGCTTTAACTTCTACCAGTCAATACTACTGTGAAAACAGTGGGCGTAAGTTCGGCGGGCCAAATATTTCATTGTCTGCTCTTGAGTCTGTAACTTGAATACTGACACCTACGCATCCTGTCCTTCTTTGCGACTGCGAGGAAAAGTGTTTATTATATTAGATGAGAGTGCTGGCCCATGCACTAGATATAGGTCTATCGAATCTGCACCCTAGTACGAAAAAAAGTCTAAATATCCCATAACACATCTTGCTGCTATATTCTTATATCCTGGGGCCTTCGATGTAAATACTGAGGTTTTATAGTGAAGTTTCCAGATCCAGTGTTATCAGTTACACCTGCACTTTAGGAGAGCCACTGCACAGGGTGAATGACATCTCAAGTCCTTTTGCATCCAGTGGGCTTGCTGTAGACCCCAGGACAGACTCTGCAGAGCTAAGTGTGATGAGCTTCCCTGCCAACATAAGCCAAATATGTATGTGGTATGCACAGCATTTCAACATGACATGTGGCTTTGCTTTTGCTGCATAGGGATGTGTCCATCTAGTCAATCCTGGTCGGCTGTATGGGAGAAGAGTTCATGTAAGGAGGCAGTAGAACTGGTCTGCTGCTCCTAGGTCCCTCTGTGTGGTGGGTTTGCTCTCCTCCAGTCTTTCCCAAGGCCCTGCAAGCTCTTGGGAAATAATTTTTCCAAAAAATCATTACACTTTCTAAGTGGTAGAGGTCAGAAAACATCACTAAAGTTTGTGTGGAATCGGGATTTCCCCCGGCTGCTTAAAACTTCACCATTTTGTTCCACTGGTTAAAAGCAGAAAAACCAGTAGAGCAAAAGGAAAGCAAATGGAATCTTGAAGTGAAAGTTTGAGAATAACACTTTTATTGTGTTTATTCTTTCTTTATAAAAAAAACCAAACCCTTTCCTTAGCCTTTTTTAAGGAATGGAAAAAAAATATTTATAATGACAGATTTTTCTGAAGAAACAACTGAAAGCACAATCATTTGGAGTATTTTCAAAGAGCCTTATTGTATACATTTGTATAAATAATACATTTGCCTTTCCCAGCCCCCATCAGTAGCAGTAAGAACATTTACACTTTTCTGTTTTGGCAGCTCAAACAGCATGTGTGAAGTACTCGTTGCTGCAGTGTATCGATGTTAAAAATTCTCCTGAGAATACACTGCACATTCTGTCAGCAATCCACCAGATTGTTGCTTACTGAGAGTCTCAAATTCAGGATACTCTTAGTTCAGTCAGTGCAAGGGAAACCATGAATGTGGAAACTATTGGCCCAAAAGCAAGTAAATCTGGACATCTGATGCTGGTTTTCAGCTGCTTTTTGTAGGGTACAGATGTCTCTAATTTCATTCCTTGGATGCATCATTTTGAGATAACATTTCTGTTAGAAGTTTGATTGACTTTCTAAAGGGGAAAAAGAGATAAATTGATTTGCAAATCTGTTTCTGACTTGCTGAATCAATGTAGTTTTCAAAAGAAGCTAATTAAATCCGATGCCGTAAGTGTGGGTTTGCAGATAATTACAGAGGTCTAACAGGGACCATGTGGGATAGTAACCAGAATTAAAATGTCTGAAACTTTTTTTAAAAATAGAGTAAAACTAATATTTTCCTGTCACTCCTTGTACTTACAGAATTTATTTTTACTTGTACATTTAAGTTAACAATAGCAGTGTGTGTGTGTATTTGGTGATTTGTATTCAGCTGTATGTGCAGGATCGAAGCAAAATTAGTATTTCATTTTACAGAGTTTTAAGCATTTATGCAGTAAGAGAAAGTCCCTATTTCAAAGAGTTTTAAACTAAAGAGGCTGGAAGGGTCAAGGGCCAAAATCTGTAAGAGAAAGCTGAGGTGCAGCAGGAGTATGTCATTGACCTAGTTGTCATCTCTATCAAGGACCTGGAGTATACAATATAGAATGTGTTAAGTTTGAATGTGGAAGTGTAGTGGAGATCAGGATTCAAAATGATCTTGAAAACATAATTCCCCAAAGCAGAAGAAGGGAACATTGAGAAGGGGCACCTGCAGGATGCTTCATACGTGTGTGACAGCAAATTGCACACTGCAGCAGGACTGATTAAAGAGCTGTCCTGAAGAAAGGGGCTTGGGGTAAAGTAAACATTATCCTGGGATTTAAACAGAAGAATATTCTATAACACATGAAATACTCGTTCTGCTTAAAGTGAACCTCAGCTATGTCCCGCTTTGGGCACCTAGATACAGTGAAGACGTGGAAAAAATGGACAGTGCACAAATGAGAGCAACAAAAATGACCAGAGGTCTGAAAAACATAGCCATGAAGAAAAGTTGATAGTATTTGAGATTGTTTAGGCTAGAGAAGTTTGAAGCGGAAATTTTGGAAGTCTTCAAAAACATAAAAGGCCATTGGAAAAATGAAGGGAATAGTCTGCTCTCTGTGTGGGATGTTAGGGAAAGAAATACCAGTCTGAAACTATAGCAAGAAAAAGGTTTATTTGCAGGGGAAAAAAACATATCTTCAGTTATTAAAAACAAAGTAGTGGAATAGATTGCCTGTGGACTCTGTGGACTGTCCAACTCTGGAGACATACAGAAATAGATTAATTGTTCCCCCAGGTTACAGAAAGCTAAGGGGAAAAATGAAAGGTTTTTCTTAACTGGGTAAAAATGAGCTATTGCTGGATTGTGGATTTATTATTTTTGTAAGAGCTGTTTCAGGATGATGCTCTCCCGGTGCACTTTGTCCAGTTTTCATGAATCCACCTCAGCAGGCAGAGGAAGGATGCCCTCGTGGAAAGCTGGCACGCAACTGCTTCTTCTCTCTAAATTCACATCCCTGCTATTCAGTGCTAAATTTTCTAGATAGACAGGTACCAACAGTTAGCAACGTTAGCGAGGATAAAAGTTTCCTACTGATGACACTTGGTTCACCTCCTTGTTACTGGACAGAGGGTCTCAGCAATGTTTTGCAGTACAGATGTGGGGACTTTTTCCATTTTCTCTCTTGGACTGGCTCTAATTTCTCTTCTTATTCCTTACTCTCGTAGTGGATAACATGGACATGTCTTGCAGAATGGTGACTTAAACACCACAGATTTGAGTTACAGTGATTCCTTCTCTTCTTTTTCCAGGGTGAAAAAGGCCTAGATGGGTTCCCTGGAAAGCCAGGTGTGGAGGGGAAACAGGTATGTGGCAAAAACTCAATGACTGGAGGCTTTTCTTTGGAACGAGTGGAAGTTTCATTCTAAAACTGAGACTTATCCTGGGTGGTTGCAGAGTCATGGCAGGACCCCACTGCACCAGCAGTTTTTGTACTCCTTATTCTAAGCATCTTTGTTAGCACAGTTTTCTTTTTTTTTTTGTTTGGTTTTAGAATTAAATTATAATGCAATATCCACTTAAAGGAAATGCCAGTCCTTTAAACATGATAGGTTAGATATTTGTGTGAATTTTCATTAAAAACATAAGGAAACATATAAAAAATTTTAATTGTTTAAGCCTGATTTTTATAAACTTGTTTTTCCCTCCCACAACATGAAAAGGGGAGAACTGGATTTAATATGTTTGGTGTGTTTTCTATAAGAAAGGCTTGGAACTATTTACATTTTTAAGACAAGATGAAACCAGAAAATGTACATTTCTGCTGATTAGACAGATAATGCTTTGTCTAAAGCTGCTATCTGTAGATCCCACAAGGTGGTTTTCATTATTCAGGGTATGATACCTAATGAGAGGCATCCTTTACTCCCAAAGATCTTCTGGTCTAAAGAGCAAAGGACAGACTAATAAGCAGAGGCTAAAAAGTGATTTACCAAAAGCCAAGCAGCTAATCATGGCCACCCTTGAGACTGAAGCCTCCAGGCTTCTGCATCTGCATCCTCTTCACTAGCCCCTGCTATGTCCCTCTCTATAAAGGATCATTTGGAGGCATGTTTTTGCATTTGTAGAGGTGGAGGAGCTGCATGTCAGACCCTCAGGACAGTTCACCTTCAGGTGGTCAATCCAGCTGCTCACACAGACAAAGCGGCTCCTGGGGTTTGACCTGAAGGTGCTTTGCAAGCACCGCAGCCACATGCTGCCCTAATGCCTTGCTCTCGCTCTTTTCACAGCCAGAGTTTCAACTTGATTTTGTTGGGAAGTATTTTTGTTTCCACACCAGACACGACTTTTGTGTGTAGATGGTGAGGTATAGTGTCATTAGCAATCTTAATCATTGTTAAATCTACACCTTCGTCTCTGTAAGGTGATAAAGATTATTACACTACATTTTTCTCTGCTTGTCCATGGGGGATTTGGCCGTTAATCATTGCTTTGTCTCTGCTCTGTTCCTCAGCCACCATTTACCCTATACTAAGAAGTATTTGTCTAGTTAGTGTTTATCACTATGCTTATAAGATGGAAATGTTTTCATGTGCTTGATGCAGCACTAGAATCACAATGAACTATGTTCACCATGCTCGTTACGTTATTTGCGGGACTGGTTTATACTTGCAGCAAATGTGGATGAAATGAGAAATTGCAGAGAAATGTGAAGGTGGATGCTGATTGTTTAATGCTTCTAAGGAACCATTTCTCCAAGTGACACCCTATTATAGAAGTTGGGTTTTTCTGAGGATATTTTGCCTTTTTCATGTCTAGACACCTAGTAGACGGCAAGTCTTCATCCCCGAATTTTATCCTAAATTTTGTGTTTGACACTGACGTACTCCCTGAACTGCAATCCTTCTAAACCAGCTGAAATTGGATTGCTGTTATCATGGCTGCTGTGGCATCTCCATCCTTATTCCCCTTGCTCTGTACTCAGCAGAGTCACAGCTCCTGGCATGTTGTATTAGCTCCTACCCCAGCAATGAGACAGAACTGTGCTGCTGATACCCAAAACTGCAGCCTGATGTTTCTGCTGTACTTTAAAAGAATTGCAACTGATGACCTGCAGTATGTAAAACAAAGATTCTTCTCTCTGTTTTACCTGTTTATAGGGCCCTGCTGGCAGTCTGGGCCCTCCAGGTGCCAGTGGGACCAAAGGAGAAAAGGTGAGTTGGGATGGGATGCATGGGAGGGGTTTCTACACACATTTATTGATTCCTCTTTGGGCCTTCCGTCCTGGAAATATCAGGGCTATTGGCCCTAATATTTATCTCATTTAGGAATAAACGAAGCTTATACGCATTTAAATGTTTCACTTTTCTGACGTTGCTTCAGTCTTAAATGGGTAGAAGTGGGTGTTAAATTGTGTCTGGTTATAGCTCCTCTGCTCTTAGTTTAACCCTCAGTGGAAGCAGAAGCAAGTAGAAAGCATTTTGGCTCAGGAAATCTTACTCACCTAAGAAGGGTGGGTAGAAATGTCAATATGTTTGTGTAGGTGCTGGTTTTCTGATACAAGAACTGCAGAATTGACTCAGAAAATGCCAATCAAATGAGCCCAACACTCTTACCTGCAAAATAATTATTCACTGCTGTCAACAGCAATTTTGACCTCCTTATTTTACAGAGCTGTTAGAGTTTCCAGAGCATCCTTATGTTTCCCTTGCTGTTAAAAGCGACATAGTTTTGGTGTTTCCTAACCAGTTCTTTGGCATGAGTGGAGAGGCATGCTCAATTCTGCATTTTCTTTCTCCTTTTCTCCTTCAGATAAAACAGGGAGTCTTATCCAAGAATGCAGAGATCGGAAACAAATCTTGCTATTTCCCATTACTTTCCCACTCAGATTCAATAGCTATAGGTGAGGTTTCAGAGGCCCCTACAAGCAGGGCGCACCCACTGAAGTGATAAGCGGCAGGAAGACCTTTGTGCTCCAGTATGTGTGCAGTAGAGCGCAGTCTTGAGTCCATAACACGCCATCCATTTGGTGCTTCCAGAAGATGTTGAGCTCCTTACTCCATTACTTTCAGTGCAGCTGATGTGTCTCTTCAATCCTTCTGGCATAGTATGGACTCTCTTTAGAATAAATAATGCATAGTAGTTAAACGTGTTAAGAGGAAAGAGCATGAAAGATATGCTGGGTCATTCAGAGCCCTACATGAGTAATGAATAAATAGAGTGTGAAAGGAAGCTATATGATAATTTTTTGCTTTAGTCCATACCTAAAGTACAGGATAAACCTTCTGGACACTTAGTTTTAAAGCATAGTAAACAGTGGACACTGCTGTAGAAAAATGGGCTGGAACAAATTGGTAGCCTAGATGGCAATAAATCATGTAAAGAGGGTGTAGCATCTCGGTGTCCTGCAAACACTTACAGCGTGATTCTGCTCTGTAAAATGACTTGGGGAAAATGGTACCATTTCTCACTTTTTTACTTTCTGCAAAGAATTTTTGCTTATTAAAAATCAAAAGCATTTTGGCCCCTAAATATCCATCCTGCAGACTCTGTTAGGGATCTGAGCATCAGTCAGGTTTATTTGTGTGGTATGTGTACACCAATTACAAGGTTTTTAAAGTTCAGACTTAATGTTGTGATGCGTCCAGTGCATCATTCATTTTATGTCACTAAATGTCATTAAAATCTGTGTGTAACATCATAGTAACAGAGAACACAACCAGTTCTTGCATTCTTCTATAAGGTAGAGAAAACAGAGCTAGTGGGGATTACATGTGCATATCTATTAATTAATGGATGGTATTGAAAAGAAGAAGGTACAACAGCAGTTGGAAAACATACTCAGAGATTTGCTTTTCTTTTGTGTTATGTTATATATTGTCTATGTTGTGTTCTGTTTTATGTTACATTTTTCCGTTTCTTTTGTGTTTCCCTGCAGGGTGAACCAGGACTTCCAGGACTGCCTGGCTCTTCAGTAAGATTTTTTTTTCAGCTTTCTCAAACATTATAGGTATTATTGCATGAGAAGAGAAGGTGGAAGCTGGGCGTAGGAGGACATTACTAAATGAGAGATGTTCTTAAATATTTTTTCCAAAAAAGTGGAGTTTAGGGCAGTGAAGATTTTTGAAGAAGGCAAATGATGAGTACCAACAAGGAGATGCACAGCCACAGTTTTGGGAGATTTTGAAATGTGAAGATCAGGACTTGAAGAGGCAATGAAAGCGTTGCCTGAAGTGCATCAGAGCGAACAATGCTGTGACATGACTGTGTGATTTCCAGGACAGTTGTTGAGTTGATGGTCCTAGAGGCCTTTGGAAAATAGAGCCTGTGAAAGTTATAAAGCCAAATGAAAGTTCAGAATTGAGTTGAATTACTGAGTGCTTTTGTCATGGGCTGGATGTGAGAGTTGCGATAGGAGAAGAAAAAGGTGGTTTCTGATGAGGGGGAATGATCTTTCCTTGGCTTATATCTGAAAGAGTCCTGATGAAATGTGAGACATCTAGGACCTGAGGTGCTGAAATCAGGAAAGCAGTGACAGAAAAGAAAAATGAGAAAATAAGGGAGGGGATTGCTCTTTGCTGTGGTACTAGAACTGCATGGTTTTGTGCATCCCTCTGCCTTCAGCAATGCCTTCACTGATGCCAGAGGTGTCACTAGCAGGGACATGAGGATGTCCAGAGGTTAGTATTGTCTGTGTGAAGAGGTTATCTCCAAGTGAATGGAGGAACAAGATTTACCACAAAGCATGCAGAGGAGAGGTGTAGAACAGGGTTCTGCAGGGGCTGGTAACAAAGCAGTTGGGAAGTATCTCTCTTACTTTCAAAACCATCGAATTAAAATTAGGAAACAGCACTCTTGGACTATTGATATAAAGCATGAAAGGACCACTGTTACCAGCAACCTTTACGTTAGCACTGTGCCAAAAAAGTACAAGGTGCTAAAGACAAGAAGGAGAAGCTCCCTGGTAATTAGAAGAAGGGCAGCAGGCAATTTTCTTACCCAGAATGTAATAGAAAACAAAGGAGGGAGAAAGAGAGAGCTCTGAAAACAACCCCTGTTTGGTTAAGAGCCTTTTACTGCCCTGCTTAAATGTGAAATCAATGATGCGACAACAGCTGCCAAGAGATTTTCAAAGATATGTATAAAACCTGAAAAGGAGCCTAAAGTTCTGGGAGGTGGGTAGAGAACAGGCTGAGCATGCATCATATCCAAAGTCAGCCTACTATTTATATGATGCCTTCTGCATTCAGTAGATCTTTGTAATTTAAAACAAGGCAAGAGCTGGGGATTTTACTAACATACTTACAGAGATGACATAATGAATTAAGTTCTTATGGTTCATACAGCCACACAAATCACTTCTTAAGTAACTGAGTGAGTAAACCTTGTGTAAGTCTGAGCTTTCTAAGTAGAATATTTCCCCCAGCCTGCAACAGGATTTGAGGAGCTGTAGCAGTTACCATGCATCTCAAGGGAATGGCAAGGGGAGAAAAATACCCTGTGGGGGACCATCATATCCCTGGCGCCTCCTGCATTGTCTTTCCTCTTTTTTCTCCTTTATAACTCTGCATTTTTATTGCAGGTGCATACTGAAGGCCTAAAAGGAGAGCAAGTAAGACAGATTCAAGATCTATTCTTCCGTTGAAAGGATAATTTTATGTAGTTCAGTTGACTGTTAGATTACATTTTGCTTTAAAATAATACCTCAAAATTAAGGTGGATAGAAGCATTTTCAGGCCACCAGGAAACACGTTTTCCTTTTCACAGTGGAGAATATAAATAAGAAAGGAAAAAGGGCCATGTTTTTTTCAGATGCAGTGAATCTAACATTAATGAGAAGTATAAACTGGAGAGTCAGCTACGCAATTCTTGAAGTCCACGGAAGTATTCATATGAAAGTTAAACTATATTTGAGTTTTATGCTGAGTTTGTCTCTAAACCTGGGCACTCAGATAGGGGAGAGGCACCTGTTACTTCAGTCTGTTAGTCCTACATACAAATGAAATATATTTAAATTTTGATTTTGTGTTGGCAGGAACATTATTTGTATTTAAATGTTATTTAATATAATGATATGCATCACATAAATGATACTTTAAAGCCCATCACAGCTGTGCTGGCTCAGGGGAAATGCCTGTGGAAGCTGTTTTTGCAAGAATTGCTTTTCTCCACCACAGAACCCCAGCTCACAGTGTTTTATTGGGATATCCAGGATAGCCCAGTGTCTGTGGTAGTTACTAGCTTTGAAAAACAAAGAGCCAGTTATGGATAAATGCCTGCTGAGTGTGGGTGGATCAGTCTGTGTGCAGTCTAATGAGTGCTGATAATTCATACAGCTAAAGGATTAAGGAGAAAACCAGCTGGTCTCTGCACTGGTTCTTTGGGACCTATTAGGAAAGGGGTGGTATAGGCCCTGTAAAGGTGGCCAACATGACTAATATGCCCATGTAATTTTTCATACACTTATTTTAAAACTTTTTAAATAAACATTTCTGCAGGGAGAGCCTGGGCCACGAGGACCACAAGGCCAACCTGGACTTCCTGGACCTCCAGTAAGTTGTTTCTCTCACTGGCTGCAGTTCCCAGAAACTGAAACTCAGACTGGTGTGAGGCAAACATGCAAAATCTTATACGTTATTCAGGTGCAAAGATCTTAAACAGTACCTGCCTTCAACCTCCTGTTTTCTTCACTGTTGAGAGAAGGTCTCCTGCTGTGGATGGCCACTCTGACTATATGGAAGTGGGACCCATGACATGGGCAGTCATCACACAGAGGCAGACTCTGCCTCAAGGCTGTTATCATGCAGAACCTGTTTCTTTTCTATTTCTAATGCTCTGAAGAGCTGTACGGACATTCAACACATCTCAGAGAGGCACCACTGTTAACTTGTAAACCGCCGTTCTAATGAAGGTCAGACAACAGTTGCTGTAAAAGGGGTCGGCTTTATGCCACAAGGGCCTGGCTAAAATATTCAGTGGATAAAAAACAAGAATTGTGTGTGTGTTTTTGTGTTTCAACACAATTTTTGCAACAATTTAGACATACCAGCATTCTTACTTTGACTTAATTGTAGTTTATTCTGGTTATATTTTATTACCTAACTCTGCAGGACATCTCAGTTCAGACTGTCACTGCTGCCTCATTTGCAAATACTATGTATTTCCTTGCTTTTGAATTGTTTGTTGTGCTTCACTGTTGATTGAGCTTTGTAAAATTGATGGCACTGTGCTGATGCGTTACTTAGGTAAATGTGGTTTTAATTATGTAATTTAAATGTAGTTGTGTGCTCTGTATTTAATCAGGGCATTATCACTTTTCTCTATCCTGTTTTCTTATCCTTTTCTGCTCACAGGACAACATAATTATCAGGTAAGAGCTGTCTAGGTAGTCATGCAGTAACAGTAGCACAAAACAGCTAGGAAATGGTTGCATAGTTCATTAGTTTTAATTATTCAGTCAACTTTCTAAAACTTTTCACTTCTAAAGGGAGAGGCTGGTCTGGAAGGCAAGCCTGGAGTCCCTGGTTTACCAGGTCAAAGGGTGAGTTGCTGTTTTTATTTAATCTAAGTCTCAAGAGACTGAGGACAACTTTGTTCAATTAGATTTTGTACTTTGACCCACTTTACATATGTTTTTCTACTTATTTAAGGATCCTGGAAGCCCATATCCTCTCCTCTATTCTTTCTCTATGATCCAGCAACTTTCAGTACCTCTCGGGAGTCCACAGATTACATGCAGTTCTCTGTGGGACCCTAAGAAAGTTTCTTTCTTGTCATTTGCTCTCCTGTCTTTATATCTGCTCTTCGCTGCCAAGAGGATTCTTGATACGACTCTGAGTGTGTAGAGCCACTAGTAATACGGACAGATTGAAAGTTCAGAGAAATACTGTTGTCCTGGAAGCCAAATAAATGGAGACACTTGCAATACTTACCATTTTCTATTCCTTTTGGTCTGTACTCAAACTGAAGCTCACACAAAATGGGAGCTGCTATACCAGTCTCCACCAGGAGCTTAGATAGTTTCCTCTTGTTAAGAAAAATACTGGATTTTCTCTGACTCATAGAGTTATGTCTTGAAATATTCAAGTACTGATAAAAAGGAAATTTCATAGTGGGCCAGATATTGTTACTGCATGCTCTAAACCTGCCTTTCCTTGCTTCAGCTCATTTCTATGAAAGACATCTTGCTAGACAACAGCTCAGTGTGGAAGTGAGAAAGCTGTTTAACCTTTGTGGAGGCAATCACTTCAGTCTTAGTACTGCTGTTTGATGTGTTACTTTTTTAAGTAGTCACAGAGACTTGTTCATAGCTTAATCCATAGAGGAGATCATGGGGATTGCCTGTAGTGCTTTGCACTTGAGTTAGCACCAGTGCTGTTAAAAGAGTGGATGTGAGAGTGCTGCTTGTGAGCATGGGAGGATTATGGGCAAAGGACAGTACAGGGAAGAAATATGTACCTTGGTAGGTGGTTTTCTACAGACTTTCTGTTGAATTGCATAACATTAAATTGAACTGTAAGCATGGCTTTTAGGAATCTTCTCCTTGGGAAGATGGGGCATGCAGTCTCATGTTAATGCCACAGTGGAAAAGGGCATTTACTTGCTTTCTTGTACTTTTTCAGTCTCTAGAAAATATCACCTTATTGCTTTGGGAAGTAACTGTGCTGTGCTCTACTGAGTTGACAAGTTCTGCATTGTCCTGGTTTTAAAGCCTGCTGCGAAACATTGTTTCTTCAGTAAGATTAATAGAGCATATTAGCTGGCTAAAGGACAGTGATCCATCAGGATCTGCAAGAGGACACAAAACGCTCCTGCTAAAGATGATTTGATTACAGATGTCATTTGATCCATACTGTCTTTGAATGTTTCCCTAGACTCTGTTGTATGTATCTGGTTAGACTTCTCCTAAGGGTTTTTATTAGTCACCAGGCATCTTAGGTGGATAGATATATTTTTTAATTAAAGGCCATTATTCTATGACTGAATACGTGAGATGAATCAAAGTCCTGGGCTTGGTGGATCTACATGGATAACCTACACGTGGGAGAGAGAACAGATTAGCAGACACTGCTCATTCACCATTAGTACAGTTCTTGATGAATCACAAATAGAAATCCAGGCATTAGTTACCATCTTACATAATCACAGAATCACAGGATGGTAGGGGTTGGAAGGGACCTCTGTGGGTCATCTAGTCCAACCCTCCTGCCGAAGCAGGGTCACCTACAGCAGGCTACAAAGGACATTGTCCAGGCGGGTCTTGAATATCTCCAGAGAAGGAGACTCCACTACCTCGCTGGGCAGCCTGTTCCAGTGCTCCATCACCCTCAGAGTGAAGAAGTTCTTCCTCATGTTCAGACGGAACTTCCTGTGCTTCAGTTTGTGCCCATTGCCCCTTGTCCTGTCACTGCGCACCACTGAAAAGAGTTTGGCCCCATCCTTCTGACACCCACCCTTCAGATATTTGTAAGCATTTATTAGGTCCCCTCGCAACCTTCTCTTCTTCAGGCTGAACAAGCCCAGCTCCCTCAGCCTTTCCTCATAGAAGAGATGCTCCACTCCCCTCACCATCCTCGTAGCCCTTCACTGGACTCTCTCCAGTACCACCTCATCTTTATTGAAGTGGGGAGCCCGGAACTGGACACAGTACTCCAGATGAGATCTCACTAGGGCAGAGTAGACGGGGAGGAGAACCTCCCTCAACCTACTGGCCACACTCCTCCTAATGCATCCCAGGATCCCATAAGCTTTCTTGGCAGCCAGGGCACACTGCTGGCTCATGGTTAACCTGTCGTCCACCAGGACACCCAGGTCCCTCTCCGCAGACCTGCTCTCCAGCAGGTCCGCCCCAAGCCTGTACTGATGCATGGGGTTGTTCCTCCCCAGGTGCAGGACCCTGCATTGGCCCTTGTTGAACCTCATCAGGTTCCTCTCTGCCCAACTTTCCAGCCTATCCAGGTCACACTGAATGGCAGCACAGCCTTCTGGTGTATCTACCACACCTCCCAGTTTGGTGTCATCAGCAGACT
>Ga0065711_1006314_pt1 | contig 17738 bp, 16 predicted proteins | sample Hoacrofraction12_FD_59098 | JGI IMG/M metagenome (GOLD analysis project Ga0065711, IMG submission 59098) | Hoatzin crop microbial communities from Cojedes, Venezuela - Epithelial fraction 12 v2 (version 2) | ecosystem: Host-associated > Birds > Digestive system > Esophagus > Crop | place...
TAAAGATTAAGAGAACCAATCTTGGCAGTTACTTAGTCCAGATTGAAGCAAGTTGTTATGAGGTAGTGTATTTTGTGAGGAAAGGAGCCTTTAACTCTGTTTTGTGCATCAGAGTGATTTGTAGCAGGATCCGTTAGTACAGGATCCTATTTAATTTTGCTCTGATGCACCAATACTTGTATTCTGGATACTAGATAGTACAGTAAAAGAAAGGATCAAAAGAAGATTAGTATGGTGTGTAATCAGAGAGTCATGTAGGTGCTCACTTCACGTGTTGTTTGTTAGACAGCCAGTGTCCTAAAGAAAATGGCAGGTTATTCACACTAGACTTCTCATTGTCCTAATGAAGTGCTTTATAGTACAGTGCTAATGCTGAGCATTAGGAGTTCAGATTAAACCCCTGGTATACAGAAAATGTTTAGAGCTTTTGTGCTCGGCAGTGGAAATACATAGAGTAGCTAATGTGCTATCCTACTTAATTGCATCACCGCAAGTTAGATGAATGAGAAAGCAGGCATCTAACAGACGTGCTAATGTGTCTAATGTTGGAGGGTGCCAGAAATTAAAAAAATAAAATAAAAAAACCTCTAATAGTGCTGCAGACCAAGCTCTTTGCTATATTTGATTCCCACTGTTACTAGTGAAGTCCTTCTGTCCCTACCTATGACTACTGTTTTAAGAAGCTGGGTATTCAGAATCTTTTTTTTAAAAGCAGGGGGATTTGCATCTTGGCTAGTGAGCTCAAAAGCCACTGTGAAATATCTGTTTGGGAATCATTTGTTTTAAAGTAATAACTTACTACAGTGACAGTTTTTATTTTCTTTGGAATTTAAGTCCTTGTTCATGAGGTGAAGAATTTCTCACATTTCCCTGGGTGTGGTAAATAACTGCCATCTTCATACTAATACAGCATCACAGAAAATCTTCCAGCAAAAAGACAACAAGGATGAAAGCGGATCCTTTCCTGTTCTCGCTTTTTTTTAAACTTTAAAATATGCAACTATTAACACCTGACTAGGAGTGTTATTCATATGGTAGGGCATTGTAGCATAAGGCTTCCTTGGTATTATAATTAGCTGTGGGACCTGCTTACAGTACCTTTGTCCCTCAACTCGCTTACGAAACCATTAAAGATGGTAGTGTGGGTGGGGACAAGCCTTGCTCTCAGGCAGCATCTCTGTACAGAGCTGTCTGGACCAAGGCACTGCAAAGCTTCCAGCAAGGCTAGATAAACTTGGAAGACTGAAGATCTGTTTTGTCTGTCTGTCTGTCAGTCCCTTGGCTGTAGCTCACATAAGAGAGCTCGTTACGGAAGGGATAGACATCAGACATTAATCCAACATACTGTATTATACTTATCAATATGATGTTGGATTTTAAATAGGAATTGTATCAGTTTAACTGAAACTAGAGGGATTTACCCAACCTCTTAGTTCAAAAGCATATGTCTGAGAAGCAGGATCAGTGCTGAACTCATCTCCTTGTTGGCAGGGGTGTTTATAAAAGGGCCGTCTTTAATCTGCTGTTCTGCATTCCTCATCAGACTACTTATTTCTCCCCTACCAGGACTGCCAGCCAGCCCACAGAGTACTCCTGCCAAGGCCTTCACAGTGGGCAGCCCATGCATTTCCTCGCCACAGCCAGCTGCCTGTGCTCCCAGTTATTCTGGAGACCTTCCTCTTTCCACAAACACTCCGACGGGCACTCTCAAAAGCCAGACGGCTGCAGCCTGCACCCCAGCCAAGCGGAGTGGAGCCAGCCCATGCGCTTCTCCCAAACTGATCCCTTCCTCCAAAATGTCCATTAAACATTGGGTTACTAGGACTCTGTGCTCTTCCCCTCCAGAAGTGGGGAAAAAGGTTCCTTCTCCTAGAAAAGCCCTGGCAGAAGTCACACAAGGTCTCCTGGAAGTCGCTTGCCCTCCTAAAGCCCCACACTCGCAGTTTGAAAAGCGGGCCAAGAGAAGGCTTGAGTGCAGCAAGGAGGACAATGCAGGGCAGAAGTGTCTGCAAGCCTGTAGCTGTGTGACTGAACTGGACCATACGGCTAAGAAATCAAAGCTGAATTTATGTCATTTGGCTGCAGACCAAAAAGCTTGTGATGAAGGCTCTCTCAGCCTAGCTGACTTGGATAACGACTGCGAAGGCTCCAGCTGCAGCCCAAAAGAGCCTTGTTTTCCTGGAAACCGTATCAATCCATCGGGCATTCAAACTCCCCCCCGTCTTTTCCGATCTCCTTGTGGGAAGGACGCTGAGATAGTAGATAAAGAGAATAGTTCACCTGAAAGAAAAAACTGGCTGTCTGCTCTGGGAGAGAAGCTCCGGACTGGCAGAGCTGGCAGCCAGAGTGTATCAAACAGCGCACCGTCGTCCTGCAGTCCCGGTACCAAACGACAAGAGGCTGTGGCAGTGGCCACGTCGCCGAAAACTGTAAGTAGGAGGGTCAGTGGCAGTGCTCATGAAAGAAGTTATCCCTAGCTGCCACTCTCCCACTGTTTGTTCTCTGCTGCTCAGGCATTCGAAGAATTATCTGATCCCTTTGATTGTGACCGAAAGGGATGATTTCTGACCTAATAAGCCAGATAGATTAATGCTGTTATCTACTAATCTCCTCCATGCAGGAAGAGGATTTTTAGGATGGTGGTGTTCCTCGTTTTAAAGAGACTTAGGGCACACTGGAGCTCAGAGATCCTCACAGTCCCCAGTCAGATGTTCTAAGGATGCAGCTGTCATCTGAAATACTCTGAGAACCACAATAATGACAGAACATTTCCTGACAGATCTGCTGTTTATGTGTTCACTGTCACATCTGCCTGTTTATGTTACTGGAAAGCCATTCTAGCATTGGAAGAAAGATGTAAATTTTATTCTAGCCCAGGTAGCAAAAGAATTTGTTACCCATGTTAAAACCACGGAGCTAAATAATGCCTTTGGTTCCTTCAGTTGAAAACTAGCAGAAAACCAAGGAATTGCAATAGAGTCAGAGGGCAGGATTTGACCTACATAATCCTACTTCTGGTGTACAAGAAGCCCGGCACAGAGTTCATCCTAGAATCTGAAAGTTTAGCTTGTAAAGCAGCTAAAACTGTTGGTATGAGGGCATGAGGGTTTAACATGCAAACTGGGAAATTATAATTAATTTTTTTAAAAACAAACCAAACTCAACTCTTCTCTGAAACTGGACTCCAAGTCCTACGCTGTCTTTGACTGAGTCTTGTTTCAGTAAATGTTTGTTAAATTTTCACTCGTCAAATTTCAGTTGTACTCTCAATTGAATATCTGATGCTAGAAGTTGTTGCCATCATTAAGGCTTATTTTGGTAAAGTAACTCATGTCTTACCTGATTTCACCTCTTCCAGCACTTCTATCAGATGTGAAGTGGGCAAACCACCACTCCTTAAGTTAAGCACAGCAGCTGAACTCTTCATATTGTGGTTGTACCAAGAAACCTTGGTTATAGTAAACCTACAACTACTTGTGCTTTATGCTGCACATGTTTAAACACAAGACAGAAGGATTTGCCCAGGGGAGAGATTACTATAGAACAATTACCTCTCCTGCCCAGTGTGCTCTGGCTCAGATTTCTGGATGCTCGTGTGTTGTACTTGAAGCCTGAGGACGTGCATGAAATACCAGCAGCATTTGTTGATCTGCTACATCTTGGGAATCTGCAGCCCTCTTATCTGCCATAAGGAAGGTGAAACTGCTGCCACAGTGCTTTTTCTATAGCAGTAAGAACACCCTAGGTTTTAGCAAGCATTTCCTGTAGGTGGTAAGCCTCTTACCTGAGATAAACAGATTATAGTAAAGAACCTTTCATTGACTGCCTTATTTGGGAAGTTAAACAAACTGGAGCAATGATGGAGGGGCTCCCATCATTCGACTCCTGCAGCATATGATCTGTTAACCTAGAAACAATTCTTACTGGTTTTGCGTTTGTTTTGTTTTCTAGGCTGCAACCACTTCAGTTGCCATGAGGAAGATCTGCACGTACTTCCACAGAAAGCCACAGAATGACTGAAGCAGCGTATGGCGATTGCACCTGATGGATGTTGAAACTGTGGCACCAAGACCAGATTCAGCAATGCTGACTACGATGTGCTGGGATTACACAGTTTGTTGCCAGACATACATAAACTTTGGGTTTTATTCTTCTGTTTTTAAAGCCATTAAGAGTTGAAGTCAGCTGAGTGTGGAAAATCTACACAAGACTTACTTGTGGTCTCTTTCTGATTTTAATTGATGGATTTATGAAGAAAACCAGTGTTTTTTACATGGCAACTATTATAGTCCAATGACAGCAAGAGCTCTGCTGTGCATTGTTGACAGACACATATAGCTTGTCAGTTTATGTTGCTAATCTGCCGTTGAAACTTCCTCTACTTAAGAATAATGTGTAAATCCTTACACCCTCCTGAAAAGCAAGTGTTGGAATGTGTGCAGAGAAAGTTACTGGAGGTAGACCTGAGCCCCTTTGTGCTCAATGGCATTTCTACAGTTACTCCCATAGTACCGCAGTGACTGCCCGCTTCCAGCAGGGAAGGTATGAATGTGTTAAGTGAGTATAAAAGTCTTTTAAACACCCTGTGTCCATCCAGTGGTGATTATAGTCTAAGAGGAGACAAAGTATAATCAAGTACATAATGCCTGTGTTCCTCTTGCCATCCCCTTGCTTCTACCAGCCTTAAAATGTCTGTATTTACCAACTTAGCTGGCTTTTGAACCATCAGCACTACAGCTGTTGAGGCCAGCAGCTTGTCACTTCTCTGAAATCAAATAGTGGCAAGGTGTGTTACAAAAATCAGTTTTATCTATCCCATATATGCATCCCGTAACAGCCGGTTGTTCAGTCACCCCTTACAGATTCAGCCTGTAGCAAAGGCATTAATAACTGCTTATAACATAACTTCGTAACACTTTTGTAATACAGTATCTATAAAATAATAGCTTGTAAATCGGGGGAGGGACATTTGACATTTTAGAAAGCACTTGACAGTTTATGTATTAATATTAAATGCTTTGCCATTGTAAGTCATCACTAATGCTGATAGAACAAGGTCACTGAAATGAGATCACTGTCCTGCTGGCTAATGATACTAACTCCACAGACATACTTCCCCAGCGGGAGCTAGTAGAAAGAAAATCTGTATCTTAAATTGGAACATTTACTCTGTCTTTTAGTATAATAGTTCCTGTGAACTTTAAAAAAAACCAAAACAAAACAAACCCAAACATCTGAATCCCTAGTAAGTTTTTCTGATGCAGAACAATTGATGTATGTGAAGGGGATGTGATCCAACTAATTCATGTTTTCCATCTGAACATCTGAAATTTTTACACCTAGTTTACAATAGCATTGAATAGTACGGTAGTTGAAAGGGATTAGAGGAAAACATGCTGATTTGTGTCTTATGTTGTAGATTGTATTTTGCAAGGAAGTAAATGACTTGCGAGAAACTGGCATTTGTGAAAGGTCTTTTACAGCTACAAAGCATAACTAAATGTGTCGTGTGCTTTTTATAAAATAAGAAAAGTAGTCATCATCAAGTTGCATCCTTTAGCAGGAGCACTGAGGTGCATATAGAGGCCAGAACAACTTTCTCCTGTTTACTGAATTACAGGCTATCATCCCATGAGCTTTGAGGAGACACCATTAGGAAAGTGGGAAAGGTAATGTAATGCTTCAGGCATTTTTTTATAGTTCTTGTTTAAAAAAAAATGGATTTTTAAAGAGTGATTATCTGAATAGATCTAGTATCTTGGGCAAAGCAGGGCTATAAAAAATCTGTTAGTTTAATTTTAACCTACTTCTGGATATTGAGGTAGATGGAAGTGGTAGAATCATAGCCTAAAGTAAGTAGGTTTGGGATTGAATTCTGTCTTAATTTTAATTAATAGAGCAACTGTGTACCCTAGTACAACCTGCCTTGCCTACAGCCGGTTTTTCATGCAGGGTTATTCCATGCAGTTTGTAAATAACAGATTGCAGAATAAGGAGATGTGGACCCTCTAGAAGTACGTGAGAGTCATCAGGCATTTCAACAATAGGATTTCATGTTCTTTCACTTCTTTCACAATATTTTCCTCCTCCAGAATGTTCTGCAGCCAACCATTATCTCCTGTATCTTGTAAATGGCTACCTAGAGATGATTTACACCAATGGGTTACTGCTTGGATGAATACTATTGTGTGGGGATGTGAGATTTTTTCCTTTCAAATAGTACTTGTTTAGCAGAACAACATGTTTTATGGACCATCATGCATAATTTCTTTATCTTAAGCTAATGTCAACCTGGTTCAGAGCCTAGGAGAATTAACTGAAATTTATATTCTTCTGTGTCCAACTGCCTTGACCTTATCATGATAAAATCATGACTGCAAAAGCATAGAAGAAGAATTGCTGATACAAATCAGATGTCAAGTGGTTTAAGGTAACCAGTGCTGGCTTTACCTGAGACACTTGCTGAACTAAGCATTCAAAGAACTGAGCTCTTCATTGGGACCAGCAAGGTATACCTCTGAATCACCTTTCCTTCTAAAGGATTTACAGAAACTCTGTACTCCATGTTTTATAATCAAATTAAGCCTTTTGAGATACTATTCCCACATCGTATGTATATGTGTAAATCCCACCTTAGGTATCTTACATGTTTTTCCATGCAGATGCTACTGCTTACTGATGTCTTGTCTCAGTCCTCAGAGTTTACCCTCTAATTGCCAAGTGGGGTTTGGGAATGACCACAGCAGTTTATGATGGTATTGTTTGTGACGGTTGTTACTACTGCTTGGTTGGAAGATATGCCTCTCTCTGTTCAGCTGTGAGCAGTCAACCTGTTTAGTTTAATAGCAGTGTGACGGTGACTTGAGCTAACCTGGCTTGGCAAAACTGAAGAGGCACTCCCAGGACCTGTACAGATGCATGGTCAGCAAGTCTTGGCAAACATTCCTTCTGGTAACAGCACTGACTTAAGAATCCCTTCGGGAAGCTAACTACAAAGAAAACCAAAAATGTAATTGCCTCAGTTCCCTGACTCAACAGCTAGTTATACCGAAACTGTGGAGGGGACAGAAGTGAGGGTGTGAGGACAGAATTGCCACTGAGGGGCCTGTTCTGTCAAACTGTCTCTTGATGTGTAGAGGTGGTAGCTTCTCGTTGGTCAGGGAGTGCTAAAATCTTCTTTGGCACCATTGTTTCTGCAGCCATTGACCATGGCTGGAATCTCCTGGATGGTCCATCTTACCTTGATTGTCCACAACACTCTGTAAACTGACCTACGGAGGTTAGCAAAAAGCACGCTATTGTGGCATTGAAAAATGTTCTCGGTGCTATCTGTATGTGGTATACAATTTCTTAGCAAGTTTTGTTTAGAAATAGGTGCTTTCCAGCCAGTCATTTGCCAAAAGCATTTGGTAGCTGGCTAAATGTGTCACCACGTTCACGGATTTACATGTAGGCCTTGCATCCAGAATGCCTCTTACAGAGGTTTTTCAAGGTGAAATATTACGAGTTTTTCATAGCCAATACTGGTTTGGCAGTAAATGGGAAGTAGTGTTCATCTTCAGGTTCATTACAATCGAATTTCTTTCTTTCCCCCCTGAAGCTGACCTGAACAGTTTTCCAAGTGAGTGGTAATCATCACCTTCTGTTTCTCTACACAATAAAACAGAACCCACTGGCTTGCATTTTTTCCTCTCTGATTTGTGTATGGCCCAGTCTACAATAAATAAAATACATTCTGCTACTACACAGAGTCCATGTGTTGTCCTTCAAAGTACAGCTTTGACCATAGCCAAGTGCTCTCCATCTGCACTGCACAAAAAGCCAAACACAATGGAAAGCAAGGAAGAGGAGAAAGCAAACATGAAGGAACTCATGTGTAATTTCTTTTAAAATAACTTTTCATATCAATTGTTTTTGAGAAATACGCACAACAATACGAGGACACCATGAAACTGGAACGGCGAAAGCAAAATTATAGTCAAGGATTACCTGTCATTTTTAAGCCTCAATCTGAATTACATAATTTTTTTTAATCAGAATAAGTAAATTTCCATCTTAATTTATGCATTATGGAAAAATTGCGGAGACTAAAAGTACAGCTCGATTACAACAGGAAGACCCATTACTCTAGGCTTGTGCAACTCGATGTAGACTTAAAGAACAGAAAAGTTTGTGTATAATGAAGTCCAAATACCTTGTCTTAATTTCAGCATGGTGTCTTTAACACTGTTTAAGCTGCAGCCGTTCTTTTTTTTGAAGTTGTTCAGTCTTGATTTAAAGGCTTGAAGTGATAACAGGACCATTACAGTTGTACATAAATTATTCTAGAGCTGAAATACTGTGAAAAGGTTCTGACTGACTTACATTTTGAATTTTTTTAGCTTTGCCTTTCACCTGTTAGCTCAGATTATTCACATTTTGGTCTGGGTTAAAGATATTTCTGCTACTCTAGATCTTTTATCCAATTATGTAGTAAGTCCAGAAATGAGACTGAACCACCTCTTGCTCTACTCTTTCAAGAGCTAAATATATTCTACATACAAAACCCAAAATATTTCTCAAGCTTGAGTAAAACAGCTAAGGAAGTGCTTCATTCCTTCACATTACGGTGCCACAGTAGTAGCTCCACTCGTATTAAGACAAAGCCATTCTTTGTTTTTCATTCACCTCAACGACCCAACTTTACAATTTACTTTTCCCCTCTTGTCTAAAGAAGAATGGCTAAATTGTCAGTTAAAGTATCCTCAACCATCCACTTCTGTACCATGCCTGGATTTTTTATATGGCTCATAAATTACCCAACTCCCTGGCTGCCTTGTAAGTGTGCTCTCACACCTGATTGTTGTGAGCACATCAGAGGAGGAGATGGACACAAACCCAAGCAGCAAAGACTAAGCTGACTTAATGGAGCCCATCATCGACTTACCTGTAACTGTGACAAAATATCAGCATACTCTTATTTGGCTGGGCTTTCATCCTTCTAGCTTTAATGTCATGATGATGAAAATCTCAATTTATTGTCCTATTCCTGTTCTTGCAAAAGGTGTTAAGTATCCAAAAAGCAGACTAATAATAGTTTGTAGGACTGTAAAGCTAGTTCCACTGTATGCTGCAGTGACAGCAAAGTAGGCTGTGTTGACAGGAGTTTAGCAGATATTTTTGGAGTGTATTACTGAATTATTCAGTGTCACCATTATTTTTGTTTTGTTCATTTTCATGGTTTTACTGATGGAGGTAGTGACAGTGTGTACACTGCGAGATCAAGAGATCCACTGGATTCTTGAAAATCACATGACTGACATAAATGCAGTGAGGCCTGGTTTGCTTGAATAGACTAATTTGATGCAGGTAGTTGACAGCAAGGTGGTTATATGAAAATTGGAAGCGTTGTGTCATAAGAAATCACGTGTTTGTACACCTGCAATTATTTTAAGAAGCAGGACAAGAGAAACTAAACTTCACACGGTTTTTACTCACTCAGAAGAAAGAGTAGGGCTTGGGAGGCCCACGTTGTGACTTTGTACCTATATACTCTATTTTTTTCCCTCTGTGCAATGGGACAGTTGTCCATGCTTGCCGGTTCACCCCGATGGAGAGAGGATGTGAGTTTGAAGGCTGTTTCTGCTGCCTCTGTGTGCAGGCACTCTTCTTCCAGAACAGGGAGCGCCGGGTCTGATCTAACCTAATCCACTCTTGGAAAGGAGTCAGTTTTGACAGAGTATTAAGATCAGCCAGAAGAAGGTTTTCTTGTTTCAGAATAAGCTTGTTTTTGCAGAGGGTTATTCAGAAATGGCTATTCTGAAGTAACAGCTCTGCAGTAAAACTCCACCACGTAGGCGAGCCTTCAAGAAAGTGATGCGAGACTTCTGGGTGAGTGGTATTACATAAAACCAAGGATACTCTCAAGCATGAAGGCAGCAAGAAAACTTTTTTCCATGAAAATTAATTTCTTAATTTTCTTGTCTCGGCATGCCAGGCCATCCCAGGTCTCAAACGGTGACGCTGAGATCAGCTCCAGCGGCGTGTAACACAACCTGTGGTTTGGCTGTTGACGTGATGCTGAAGGAACTGCTGCTGCCGGGTGGCAGAGCCCTCGCCATCCTGCCGAGTAAGAAAAACTTCCACTCGCTTCTGGATTTGTACAAAATTCACAGAATCACAGAATGGTAGGGGTTGGAAGGGACCTCTGTGGGTCATCTAGTCCAACCCTCCTGCCGAAGCAGGGTCACCTACAGCAGACTGCACAGGACTTTGTCCAGGCGGGTCTTGAATATCTCCAGAGAAGGAGACTCCACGACCTCCCTGGGCAGCCTGTTCCAGTGCTCCATCATGCTCTTCGTGTGCCCCGCTTTCCCACCGTGCGCAGGCCCATGGTAGCAGGGGTATTTCCCACAGTGGCTGCATCCCGGCCCCAGCAGGTCTCTGAGGCTGTGCCTGCGTCCTCCACCGGTGTCAGCACAGCCCCGCATCGCCTGTGCCATCTCCCACCACTTTCTGTCCCCGTCGCTGCCCCGCGGCCCCTCGGGGAAGGCTTGCGGGTCCCCTGCCAAAGTGCTCACAAAAGCACATTCTGGCTGCGCTTTTGTCTGCTTGCTGCGCACCCAGCAGGTTCACCACCTCGGGGCCACCCCTACCAAGCAACATGTGTGCAGCCTCCTTTCTCATTTTCTCCCTGGGAGGTGGAGGAGAGTGAGTTTTAAATATAACGCTGCGAGTTCAATGCTGGTAAGCAGACCTTGTCTGATTGCAGATGCAGCTGGAGCTCCTGGCTTAGTCCCGGCACAAGACAAGGACAAAAGGTCTTCACTGCTCTTATGCAAAGAGACAATTCTATGGCAGCTGAGGGCAGCATTAGTATTCATGCCTTGGCTGGTCTGGCGGCAAGGCGGCTAACTTCATATTAACTGTGGCACAATGACTGGTTTTTATGGGCCTTTTCTTAATTTATATCACGGGTAGCCAACCAAGTGGCTCTGTATCCTAATTTCCTTAGGGTACCTGCTTTCGTACCCGCTCCAGCGACAGGGCTTGGGATTCTCTTGCGATAGTGGTGGTTTTCTGAAGAGCCACAGGCAGGTTCCCTGCCTGGCTCATTTGTTGTCATGTTGTAATCCTGTATTGGTTTATTTTTCAGCTGACCAAAGTTCCTCTTAAATGCAAGTCATCTGTGTTTACAAATACTTTATTGTGTAATATATTAAAGTTTTTTCCCAGTGTTTGAGCAGGACCATAGTTCTGCGACCGAGACATTTCCATGTTATATGCATTAGAAAAGTGTTGCCCTAAATGACTAATGGAGATTATTTCTGCTCCAGGAAGCAAAATGATGCTGAGTGAAAGAGAGAAGAGGGTTTACATGGAAACAAGAGGATACTCCCCTTTGCCCGGGCCCACTGAAATGCTCCCTCCCCTTCCCCCTCATCATGCGTCTCACCACAGCACGAGGGTGTGCCAGAACATATTCCCACAACCTTTCAACCCATTCAGCGCAGCCTGCAACTTCCCTGGCTATTTCTGTGTATTCCACTCAATGACAAAGTGCGGAGGACAGTGGTAATACATCCTTTCACTAACAGCGCCCAGCAGAATGCAGTCTCAGCTGCTCACAGACTGCTTTTCCAGTTACTCTTCCTAAAAAATGGATTATCCTTCTGATCATAAGGGCGTAAACTTGAAGATGTGTTGTTCCTGGCCAGGACTCCAGCTCTTAGTAATCAAGTATTATTCCTGTTGAAAAAGTGATTTCTGCATCTAACTGAAGCCCTTTGCAGGCTGCCTTTGCCTATTATAAACGAAGTGGCTCATCTGCTGCTGAACATTAACCACCTCTGGGTCAAAGCAGGGCAGCTATTTAATTATACGAAGCTAGAGCACACAGTGGTTTCCTGAACACCTCCGGTTGCGTAGCGGTATCTTAGCTTTCCTTCAATGTCTTCGTCTGTTTACCAAATGTGCTGTAACACTCGTCACGATCTATCCTTTGCAGAAAAGCCCGTTTCTGCTCTGACATCTGCCAGTTTTTCCATTGCTCAGCAACACTCAGGTGCTGGGAACCCCACTACCACAGCAAGATTAATTCAATCTCAAGGCATAAGAGTTACCATCAAATCACTGTGGCTCACCAAGCTTGTCAACACCAGAACAGAGTCTCCCATTTTGGGTTGAGGCACTGCAATACAGCACAAATAAACCACCACAATTGCTCCTGAAATATCAACTGACAGCGACGAAGGCACAGCACATCCATCGTGACTGATGGGCAGCCCACTGACAGCTCACAACCCAGATTGCCTCTGTTTCTCACTGTATCCTGGTGAATTAAAAAAAAAGACAAAAAAACCCCAAATTATAGTGTTCCCGTTGAACAGAGTAGAGGACCATCAGCCACGGCAACGTGGGCAGGATGTGATGGGATCAGAAATCAGCACTTTTGGTTCCCACCTTCCCACTCATCTTCCGAAGTGCCTGAATCCTTCAGGAGCCTTCATCCCCTGAGCTTCCAGGCAGGCTCTGCAATGATGTTTGAAAGCAGGAGTTTGTCTTCCAAGGACCTTTGGCACCAGTGACATTTCAACATCAAGGCCTATGTCACTAAATAAAGCAGGGGTGATAGTAGGGAGCCAAAATCGGGATCCGGCCCTGCACAGACCTGTGGAGACAAGCAATTTTTCATGCCGAGGTGACCTGCTAGCAACAGGGGCATGCAGAAGGGGAAAGTACACCCGTGATGGGTTATCTCTGGGTCTGGGAGACATATCTGCTGAGTCCCACAGGGCAGCTAGGGGAAAGTCTCTATCCAGGAGCAGAGAATTAGACTGTTTTGGGACCTACCAGCCACGGCTGATGTGAGTTGCACAAAGGGCCAGACTCCTGCAGATATAAATCAGCCAGGCTCTACTGACACTGTAGCTTTGCTCGTTTACACTAACAGAGGGTGTTGCCCACTGTATTTCAGGTGTTAGATTCTAATTTATATTTATTCTTTATCCCACTGCAAGGCAGATCACACTCATTGGCGGGCTCTTAGCTGAAGAAGGCATTGCATTATGCCTCTAGTTTCATTTTAAAAAGTTAAAGCCAAATTTTAACTTCATCCTTCCAAATTATGGTATGAAAATATGTGCCAAAACTGTGCTGTAAAAATATCTGGAATGTTAAAAATAGATTGGCATTTAAATAGCTGTTGAACGGCGAAGAACTCCCAACCAAACCTGGCACGACCAAAGGGATTTATTTTCCATACACTTACTTCCAGACAGGTTCAGCACATGGGGCGATCATTTCCTCATAAGGTCTTTGTAAGCCCAGTACCACTGATGGCCGTTCCTAGTGTAACCATAGCTGGGTTTCCACTGCTGTCACCCGCCTTCGGGGCTGGGTGTCCCTCTGGGCATTGTCGTAGTCAAACTGGGAACTTTTTTCCCCAAAGAAAACTAGGAAGGTTGAGTTAATCAGAACAAAAATCTCAACTCAGAAAAGACTAGCATCTTCAAATTGAAGCCTCTGGTACGCCTCTATATTATTCTAAAGGCAAAACTTACTGATTTATCAAATCATCAGACAGATCAATGCATGAAAATATTTGCTGCTCTCTTGGTGCCTTGTGTTGATGCACTTGCACATTGCTCATTTTCCACCACTGGAGTTACGCTGTGGTAAATCGAACATTAATATGTAAGTCTCTGCAGCATCCTATCATGGCAAAATAATGACACTTTAGAAGCATTTTTTTCCCAGCTCAACTGTAAGTACCAATATATTTTTTTTACTTTTACAATCAATATTCATCTTTAAATATGAGAGACCTACAGCACTTCTCATGAAAGCATTTCAAAAGGCCAGAGCAGGTGGGAAGTAGGAGGCTCATGTTCTGGAGGGGAACTGATGTCAAGAGGAATGATGGAGACAGTGTTGTGTGAACCCAATGGAAAGGCAGAAAAGTAGTAGGTAAATTTTCTTATATCATCCTTGTCTGATATAAGCCTCAACCCATTTGTACCACTTCATCAGCAAGAAAGAGATCTGCTGCCAGTACAGTTTCAATGTCTTCTATGGTATTTTACATGACTGTATTTGTGTGTGTGCTTCTAAACAAAATCTCCTTCACAGCAGACTGCAACAGTCGGCTTCACGCTTTTCCAAGGCAAAAAGCTTCACCTTTGTTCTTTCTTGCCAGTATGCCTCACTTAAATTGAGCCTGGCTGTTTGACGACTGCCCGAGGTGGTTTCTCTGTGTGCTAGGAGAATCATTTCAAAAGGCTTACTTGTTCTAAAGTGCACCAGAGGAATGCGGGGAAGTGCATTGGCAAGGGAAAAGATAAACAGTGCAAACAAAAAGAGCAGTTTAATCTTGCTCAGCTGTATCTCAGCTGCAATTCTACTTTCTCTGGGCAACTTTGACACAACCACGGTGCAAGCAGCCGGCTAGGAAGTGCAGTCTGCAGTAGCACCCACCCCCACCTTGAAACAGCAAGACAGAAACACCCACAGAAAAAGAAAAGGTTTGCTCACCAGGCCATAGTATACAACAAAATTTTCCTCCACGGTGAGTGCATTTTGTTGGTGGCCTCTTATATTTCTGTGTCTATCGCGTATAGCAGGAAGCTATGGTCTGCGTTCAGACCTAACACCGCAGATAATGGTTTTTGTTTAGCAAGCTTGAAGATGAGCCATCAGATCCACCAGCTCAAGCACCGTGTACTGCTTCATGCCAGGCACAGCTCGACAAGCCAAGGCAGCGGGCTGGCCATATACCTGCCTATGCCCACAGGACAAGAAGCTCGAGCTGAACCCGGGTCTTGCTGGCAGAAAGTTCTCTGCAGGTTGTTTAACATTTTTGTGCTTGTTTCGCCTCCTTTGCAATGAGGCTATTCCTCTCTATTTCATCTAATGCTGGCACCAACTCCCACTTGCAAAATGCTTTAAAATCATTGTGTAGAGGGACATCTACGGAATTGTACTTTACAGCTCCAGGGTAACTGGTGGAATGAGGAAAAAGTACATTGCCCCCCAAATCCAGAGAGTTACTGTAACCACAGGCTTACTGTCTCAGAGTTGGGGATGCCAAAAAAAATGCTTCACAGCGAACTCTCCTTTCTGGCATCTCACTGTGGGTGAGGAGAGGGGAAACCCAGGGAAGGATCACTACAGTAGCACCTTTAAATACTATTTCATCCAATCACCATCTTAAGGCAATAAAAAGGAGTTTGCTTCACACTATGATCTCTTCATGGTGAACATTTTATTACACTGATTCAGGTTTGCTGAAGCTACCCAGAAAAAAGTCCTATGGTCCAAATGAACAGGTGCTCAATCACTAAAAAAATCTCTTGTTCTTTGCATATTCTTGCTGGGCTGCCACAAACCACCTGAAAAAGCAGCCTTGGGCCAGGGTATCCCTCTCCACAGCCCTTACCCACTGCAAATCCTGTCCCAGCACTCCTGGGAGGCTGTCTGGCTCCGTTGGGGTCCCCATGGCTGGCCAAGCAGCCATGTGAGCACTGCTGGGCCCACACCTTGCGCTTTGCCTTTACTCTCACCGCTATTACAAGAACCCGCACTTTGACCGAAACAGGGTATTTCCTTCCACCAGTATGGCGGCTTGGAAAAGCACGGACTGATTTCTGAAAATTCCAGGGAGGTGAATGATTTGAGGTGTGTCACAGCTGATTATCAAAAATCCTTAAGTAAGAATAAGCCTCCCCTTTGAGCTACTTTGAAATAACCTTTAGCACAAATGTCCCTCTAGGCTCAGGATATCTGAATGCAAAGCAGACGGGTCCCAAGGGCTCTTTCCCCTGCTCCCTTATACCGCCTCTGTATCTTTTTGTCGTGATGTATTTGCATTTAAAAGTAACAAAGGGAGAAAAATTACACCTTGTGGGAAGTTCAGCTCTGTTCACATGATCTGCTTTCTTTTTTTAGCGACATATTTCCTGTATGCTCAGGGAGGTCAGTCGCTGTTTCTGGCAACGTACATTCCCGGCAGAGAGGGGCACGCAGGAGAGAAGGGAGCGAAGGAACGGGCAGTTGCTGTACGAGTAGCTAAGTAGCCTCTGCCAGCACAAGAGGAGATACGGATTCTAAGAGAAGATTTTTTTCATGCAGAAATCCCCCTTCCCTCTGGCCCCCTGAGAAGCCGGTAGAGCGAGCACAGCGTCTCTCACTGCAAACCCGTGCCTCAGAGATGCGGCTGTTGGTTTCAAGCGTGAGGGCGAAAGGAAGGTTGCAGCCTCCTAGGCCTGCCACCTTCAGTTACAACGGCATGACTGGAGACAGCCACGCTTTGGGCCAACTCTGCTCACCCCTTTCTGAGAGCAAAGCTCTGGGTAGTGCCCTGCTGCACCCAGGGGCACCCAGGGGATGGGGAAATAGAAACACTGGGGAGCAGCAGAGCCCAGCTGCGTGCCCCATATGCTGTTCAGGTTTGGCAGCCTTTGGTGACAACCCTGGGTGCTGGTGGGAGAGCAGAGGACATCCCTCCTCCCTCCTTCCCCCAGCACCACCGGGTGCGTTTCGGCTCCTTGGTTTGTGGATCGGGCTGGGAGCCGCTCCTGCTGAGGAGGCCTCCTGCCCGTGCTGCTGGCAATGGCTGCGGTCATTCTTTCCGTGTGATAAATATGGTAACAGAGTTTGCACAAGGTCAGAGCTGGGAATAAATTCCATTTCTCAAATAGGAGAGAGCTAAGTTTCATTCACTCGCCACTGTTCCAGCTCTGGTTCAACGCCGTTTGTTAAGGGTGACCTATTACGGGTGACCTCGAGGCTGCCCTGGAAACCAAATTCACTTACTGTCTCTCCTGCAAGCTTGCAAAAGCACTTTGGGTACAGCCAGTGCCCGGGCACTCTGTCTGTGTTTGCTCCCAGCCGGGCTGGTGGTGCCTGCATGGGCTACACACGCCCAGGCAGCAACAAGGACAGAAAGCAGAAGGCTGGGCATAGCATGCTTTGGAGCTACAGAATGGTGGTATGGACAAAACTGAGGCAGCACGGCGCTGGGCTTGGCTGCTTTTTCTGCATCCAGACGTCTCCCCCTTGCCGCTGGCACTGCTCTCCCAGGGCAAGTGAAGCCAGGAGCCCGGCATCGTCATGCAGCGGTTGTGCAGTCCCAGCAGCACATGCCCTGGTCCCAAAAGGCTCGTCTTGGTTCGGGTGGGAAAATCCCTTTTCGTGCATCAAGATGTTGCAAATAGGTCCAATCGCTTGCCAAAAACTAGCAGTTGGAGACCGTGCTAATAGATGCACAAAGAGACAGAATTATGAATTACATGCAGGTGTTTTAAAATCTGACACTTCAACAGCCCTGAGCACTTACCTTTTCAACTTAAAAAAGGGAGTAAAAGGACATTAAGTATTCCATGTGTGATGTATGTTAAATATGGCAATCATATATTGAAGACCATCAATCTCTCTCTGCTACCCGTTTTTCTCATATCATGTACAAAAGACTTATTTTGGAATACCTGAAATATGCAAGTGTTGTCCAGGTTAATAAATTATGGGCAAATCAACTATCCATATGCATATCAACTGTTTGGTGAGTAAAAAAAAACTTATTTGACCATAGCTGATGGCCTTTACACAGTTCTGAGTAGGAGGTTACCTACAGAATCACAGAATCACAGAATAGTAGGGGTTGGAAGGGACCTCTGTGGGTCATCTAGTTCAACCCTCCTGCCGAAGCAGGGTCACCTACAGCAGGCTGCACAGGACCTTGTCCAGGTGGGTCTTGAATATCT
>Ga0065711_1039540_pt1 | contig 17738 bp, 5 predicted proteins | sample Hoacrofraction12_FD_59098 | JGI IMG/M metagenome (GOLD analysis project Ga0065711, IMG submission 59098) | Hoatzin crop microbial communities from Cojedes, Venezuela - Epithelial fraction 12 v2 (version 2) | ecosystem: Host-associated > Birds > Digestive system > Esophagus > Crop | place...
GAATGAAGTTAGAAAAGAAAGACCTTTGTTAAAAAAAAAAAAAAAAAAATTGAAAATCCTAACAAGTTACTCTGGACACTTAGAAAGTGGCAGATAGAGATACACTCAGGCTGTAGAAGCTGGAATGAGGACTCACTACAAAAGCTCCACAATAAGCAGAAGAAAGTAGTAAAAAGAGTACAAAAAGCATGTGAAAGACCATGTAAGAAATCTACCCATTAGCTACGCAAACTAGGTATTTAAATGAAAGTACCCAAAAATTATGTCATCCAAATACCCTCATTTAATGAAAGCCCTAAATCAAACTGTTTTCCATTTGGAATTGGTAATTGTGAAAATGATTAATTTAAGATTTTGAGAAAGGCACAGCTGAAATCTTCCATAGAAAGAGAATCTTTGATAAATCATTTCAAAAGGAGGTGGCTATTTGTAACATTGCACATTTTAAAATTATTATTTAATTTATTTTCATTTCCCATCCCTGGAAATATTCAGAGTCAGATTGGACGGGGATCTGAGCAATATGATCAGGTTCATGATGTCCCTGCACATTGCAGAGAGGTTGGACTAGATGACTAGGTCCCTTCCAGCCCAAACTATTTTATGATTCTATTATTTTATGACATTGTGGCAATTTCTGGGGGAAGTATAGTAGAACTAATAAATCAGAATAACTCCATGAAACCCCTGTCAGTGTTGCAAAACATGAGGAAAGAATTGTTGTGCTTGAAGATCAGACCTATTCATTTGATATTTAAAATCAGCATAGGCTAGCATGCTGGTGTATGACTTAGGAGAAACACCTGACTAGTGTAAAAAAGAAGAATACTTCTGACTAGAAATTTCAAGGCAGTAGCTTTTTAAACTCCAGTAGATGAAAATAGAAAAAGAAAGCTACTTTCATCTTCACTTGCGCACGTACTATTAGTGTGAAAACATATGTTCATATTGGCATACATGTATTGCAGAAACTTGTTGACCTGGATGATGGTATAGTAGTAATGTGTGTGCATTTTTTATCCTTTTTTTACGATCATTTAAAATGTTAATTGTTTTTGTAAATATTAATTGCTTAAGACAAGGCTGAGTCATCTCCGTACAATAGTCTACACAATAGTCAGTCACTTTACATTACTTTTACTGGCCTGTCTCTAATTAAGAAGACATAAAGTGTCCTAAATTTGTGTGGCTGAGTTTGTTTTCATTCAGTAACACAAAAATGCTACAGTGGATTAATAATCAACTGCACAAAAAAGCAGTCACCCTCCACACCCTCTTCTTGAGGTTACCTCTAGGAAAGTTACTTCTTCTTTCTTAGGGTTGTGCTACTTCTCATCTCAAATTTGTAATCTGTGCCAGACTGTATGATCTCCTTCTCCCATGTAAAAATGTTACTGAGTCTTCCATAGAAATAAATGTCATTGCCTGTTCAGTAAGTGCTTTCTCTGCAAACCCCTCAGCAACAGAAAAATTTAAAAATATTCTTAGAACTGTCTCTGTTTTTTGAGATTTCTCTGGTAATGAAGAGAACTTTGAAGGAAAAATTCCTCTCTGCTATGACAAAATATAACTGTAATACTTAGAGACTCTTGTATGTTTATAAACAGAAAGCATTTCACAGCTATTGATTTTTGAAGTCATTGAACAAGTGTGATTCCCAGTTTAACAATGAGAAGACTTAAAGACAGAAACATGATTTGTCTAATACCGAAAAATAAATAAGTGGTAAAGTAAGGAATCCCGGTCTCCTGTACTGTAGTCAAGGGATCATATTACCTCTCTTATCACAACAGCATTTAGTAAATGAATGGGAACTTTGTTCTTCAGCTGTGAAAAGTATTTTTGTAATTAAAATCAAATGTGTTAGTTTCAAAATAGAACATACCACTAACTCCAGGCATGGTCAGATTTTAGCTTTATCATCCCCCATTGATACTTAATTATTTGACTTCATAAGAGGTATTAATGAAAAAAAACATTTTGCCAGTGAAAGAAAATCCCTCATGAGCTTGTTGTAGCATACATACAAATTTTAAGTGATCTTCTCAGTTCACACAGTGAATCAGAACCAGATTTAGAGCAGTGTGGTTCACAGTAGAAGCTTGCTTTCTTCAGTGTGATCTCTACAGAAAATAACTACATAACTGGCACAGAATGTGTGTAGAGGAGTGTGGTTAATGCACCATGAACCATCTTTCCAGGCACTTATCCTAAATGTGTTTTAAGAGTGTTTGAAGCTTTCCGGGAAGCAAAAGGGTATATATAGAGTTTAGAGAAAGAACTGCAAAGTAGCTTGCTCTTCCTCTTGCACCCAGGAACTCTGAATTCTTTATTTGGTTTGTGACCTAGGAATGATCTAACATTTCTTACTTGTAGAGTTCTGATGGAAAATTTGCTGTCTCAGTTTCCAGTGAAAGATTATGTTATACTGTGTTGTAACAGCTGTCTCTCTCCCTGTCTTTCTTGCCCCTCCCCCTGTCACACATAAGTAGAAGTTTTATTACCATCTTACCATGTACCAAGGTACAACAGAACCTGTGGATTTACGTGGAAAATACTTTTCAGACATCTGCTGCTGGTTTCTAGTGCAGGTCAAGGTATTATTAAAACATGTAAGTGAAGTGTAGAGACGTTTATTTACTAGTTTCTATGCATGTTTTGTCATTAAAAAAATACAGCACTATATTTGCTACTTGTTCTGTCAATTCCTGTCTGCATGAATGTATCTCAAAAAAGTACACATATTATACTTTTTAATCTAAATCTGTTTTGCGTGATTTGCTAATTTTCATGTGATATAATACTGAAGAATGCATTCTGTGACAACTACTACTTACTTTCAGATTTACATTTTCTTGGAACACATTATCTGGGAAAAAGCCTGCATCTAAATCTGAAATCTTAAGATGCAGGCTGGTAAAATTTCTACAGATGTTAAAATTAGAGTGTCTACTCTCAGGAGCAACAGAGAAGTTGAAGACCTACATAATAATATTATGTAGCACATCAATTGTTTTTCCTTACCTGTTGTCAAAAATTTAACATTTATTCCTGTTAGGTTTAAAAAAAATAAAAGAAAATGTTCAAATTGTTAATAAAGGCTTTGTAAAGTGGAAAGCTATTAAATTATGTGAATGACAGAAAACCAAGAGGCATCACTTATTGTTGGATAGTAGGTAAATTTTAATGAAAAGCTAACAATCCATAGAGTACTCATTGTTTTGTGATGTAATGTACATTATTTAAATTCTAAGGCTTGTGATCAGACAGAAGATATACATATATATGTCAGGAAGAGAATATTGTTCAGCATTATCAAGAAGAATATAATGATTATTAAAAATAATATAATGATGGATGTACCATTCACTGTCCAAAATTGACTGGATAACCAGGCCCAAAGAGCTCTGGTGAATGGAGTTAAATCCAGCTGACTGCCAGTCACAAGTGATGTTCCCCAGGGCTCAGTGCTGGGGCCAGTTCTATTTAATCTCTTTACCAAATATCAGGACAAGGGAATTGAATGCACCCTTAGTAAGTCTGCAGAAGATACTAAGTTGGGTGGAAGTGTTGATCTGCTCGAGGGTGGGAAGGATCCAGAGAAGGGTCTGGACAGGATGGATTGATGGGCCAAGGCCAGTTGCATGAGATTCAACAAGGCTAAGTGCTGGGTCCTGCACTTAGGTCACAACAGCCCCATGCAATGCGACGGGCATGGGAAAGAGTGTCTGGAAAGCTGTCAGTGGAAATGGACTTGGACGTGTTGGTCAACAGCCAGCTGAGTATCAGCCGACAGTGTGCCCAGGTGGCCAAGAAGGCCAATAGCATCCCAGCTAGTATCAGAAATAGTGCGGCCAGCAGGAGTAGGGAAGTGAACATTCCTTGGTATTCAACAATGAAGAGACTGCAGCTTGAATACTGTGTTCAGTATTACATAAAACTGTGTATAAGTTTTGGGCCCCTGACTACAAGAAAGATATCGAGCTGCTGGAGCGTGTCCACAGAAGAGCAACAAAGCTGGTGAAAGGTCTGGAGCACAAGTCTTATAAGGAATGGTTGAAGGAACTTGAGTTGTTTAGCCTGGAGAAAAGAAGGCTTATCTCTCTCTACGACCACCTGAAAGGAGGTTGTAGTAAGGTGGGTGTCAGTCTCTTTTCCCAAGTAACAAGTGATAGGATGAGAGCAAATGGCCTCAAGTGGTGCCAGGGGAGGTCTAGATTCGATGTTTGGAAAAATTTCTTCAATGAAAGCATTATCAAGTGTTGGAAAAGGCTGTCCAGAGAAGTGGTTGAGTCACCATCCCTGAAGGTCTTTAAAAGACACGTAGATTTGGTGCTTAGGGACATAGTTTAGTGGTGGACTTGACAATGCTAGGTTTATAGTTGGACTCCATGATCTTAAGGGTCATTTCCAACCTAGAAGATTCTATGATTCTTATTCTTTAATTGCAGTCTCCTATATAAATACTCCTAGTAAGTACTGAGTTTTTAGTTTTTCACAGTATTTACAAAAGTATTCCACAAAAGCAAGTGTAAAGCACAACCCCTGGGATGGACCAAAACCCTACAGCAGAACAGGTCAGGGATGACTGCCTGAGCGCAGCAGAAAAGGCCTCAGGGCCCCAGGGATGCCAGGTTGGTCATCAGGCAGCAGCGCGCCAAGGCAGCAAAGAAGCCACTGACACATCCCAGACTGCATGAGTAAGGATGCAGCCACCACATTTGGGGAAGGCTCCTGCTCTGCTGTCTGGGACCTGTGTGCTGTCCCTAGCCTGAGGCTCCTACATGCAGAACAGACACTGACCTACTGGAGGGACTCCCAGGGAAGCCACCGAAGTGGTACTGAGGGCAGGAGTACGGGGAGTCTAATAAGAAGGAAGGAACAGCCTTCGGGCAGCCTTTTTCATATGTACAGACACCTGACGGGAAGACACAGAGAAGACAGAGCCACAATGTTGCACAGTGGTAGTATTTAAAAAGCGTAAAACAAGAAATACCAGCTAGATATTACAAAAAACTTCTCACCATGAGGGTGATTGAACTCCTGTACAAGTAGCCTAGAGAGGCTTTGGAATGTCTTTCCTTGGAGACTGGACAGCGACAGAACAAGGGGCAGTGGGCACAAACGGAAGCATAGGAAGTTCCATCTAAACACGAGGAAGAACTGCTTTACTCTGAGGGTGACGGAGCACTGGAACAGGCTGCCCAGGGAGGATGTGGATTCTCCTTCTCTGGAGATATTCAGACTTACCTGGACAAGGTCCAGTGCAGCCTGCTGTAGGTGACTCTGCTTCACCAGGGGATTTGGACCAGACAATCCACAGAGTTCCCTTCCATCCCCTACCATTCTTTAATTCTGAGTGATTCTGTTTATAAGCTTGAAATTCTTCAAAATTGTTTTATCACACGCCTGCATGCTTACAGTGAACCAGGACCTTAGCTTTTGACATACACATTCTGTAAAGTAATTCTCTAGAAGACATATTATTAACTTATTTGTATTAGAAGTGCATTTTTGTCTTCCAGGGGAAGATCTGAAACCTTGGTTTAACTGGAAGCTGCACCAAACAAAAAAAAAAGAATTTGACAGCTGCGAATAATGGGCAGCACTTACCTTTATACTCCATGGCTCTGAACTTTTGTACTTTTCATTTCACTACCATATTTCACTCATCCAAAACATTTATATACAGATAAATGGAGCAGGTCCACAGGAGGGCCACAAAAATGATCAGAGGCCTGGAGCATCTCTCCTACAAGTGAAAGCTGAGAGATTTGGGGTTATTCAGCCTGAGAAAAGGGGGGAATATCTTTTTAGCAAGGCTTGTTGTGACAGATCGAGGAGTAATGTTTTTAACTAACGGTAAGTAGATTTAGACTGACTATAAGGGAGAGTTTTTGTACAGTGAGGGTGGTGAAACCCTGGAACTGGTTGCCCAGAGAGGCAGTGGAGGCCCCATTCCAGGAACATTAGAGTCCGGGCTGTATGAGGTTCTGAGCAACCTGATCTAATTAAAGATGTCCCTGCTCACTGCCAGGAGTTGCTCTGGAAGACCTCTAAAAGTCCCTTCCAATCCAAAGCACTCTATAATTCTATGATAACATATTTTTTAGATGTGATTTCATTAACTGTCTCCCTCATTAAAACATTGAAGCAAAAACCAATAAGCAACATTTTACAAAGTTAAATAAAGACAAAATTTGTCCTGTAGTAATGCTTGATATTTTCAATGTTTACTTTAAGAGTACTCCATGTCAATATTTGGTAACCGACATATGCTGGTTTTCAGTAATTCTAATGTATCTGAAAACTTTAAAAAATATTGACTCCAATATAGTTTCCAGCTGTTCAATTTTTCTCTCCAAACTTCACAGTATGAAGACTTTTGTGTGCTCAGTAGCACACATCCATAAACTGAATTGACAGAAGAAATGTTTCTTAATGTAACCTAAATTACAATAAAAAGGATCATAGAATAGACATAGCTTGTCAATTCTGCATACTCAAGAATGGCTGCTTGTCCTGGGTACACCTGCAGTTAAATCTGATTTTTGTGATACTTTTAGATTTTATACTATGTTATTACTGCTTTGGCTTCTTCTTATCCCAAATGATAATAAAACAGGATAGTTACAGTGTCATTTGAAAGGTTATGTACTGTGTAAGAGCATATCATTGCATTATTTTTAGCATAAATCGTAGTTTTACAAGCTTAGATTTGAGCGAGTATAATTTAAATTCTTTAAAAAAGAATGGTCTCCTTTTCACAAGTGATTTTCCATTTTTATGTGGCATTTCCCTCTCTCTCTGTTTCTTTTTATGTAGAACAAGTTTTCACTAAAAGGAACTAAAACAGGTGATTGCGTTGTTACATACTGGACTAACTGCAATTATAGTGCCATGTTGGACTAGGCCACAGAGGAAGTAATGGAGACTCCTGAATATTCTCAGTTCTATTCTTAAAGTAATGTGCAAACACCAAAGCTGGGATATTAATACAAGCAACATTAATATAACTACAATGGTAAATGGGCATTATGAGGGGAATTAAATTCCTTCAATTAAAAGGCTAAGCATCTTATAGTTCATTCATCCCATTGTATGACTTCATCCTCCTGTGAAATTGCAAATTTGGTGTTTTCCTGAAAATTTTTTGATTGTAGTTTTTGGTGCACAGAGCCGATTTTCTTTCTGCTTTTTTTTCTTTTTTTGTTTTAGAAGAATGCAGTCTTAATTCTTCTGTTAGTATGAAATAGCATTATAATGTATTACTTGGTTCTATAAATAGTGGCATTTGTTAAACTTTAGATCAGTTCTTCACAATTTCCACCAATAAGTTTGTATTACTTATTTAGCACTGGTTTGCACGTTGGATATCAAAGTCAGACTCTTATTTTTCTGTTGGTCTTCCCAAGTATTTGCGGTGTATCTTCTAACAAAGACATACTTTTTTTTGAAACTGATAAAGATTTGCAGAGGATGTTTTGAAGGTGAAGTTTCTCTGAACTTTGGAGATTTGCAGTTCTAACATTGTACATACCATAGGATATCTGAATAAGACAGGAACTCTGAACATCAGAGTGCACATATCATTGCAGACATCAGTCAGTTTGGCAGACGAACATAACCTACAAGAAGCTTAGCTCCCTGTGCCTATTGTGGGATGTTTTTATCAAGACAATGATATGATTAATGTTTCTGCTTTTTCCCACTCTATGTCAATTATCTAGAGGCTTTGGAGGTTTGTTTTAAGGAGATTGTTTTTTGATTTTTGCACTCTTTACACACATTATCTTGCTAGATTTTGCAACAACTTGTGAGGCAGATTAACCATGAATGCAAATTTCTGTGATATGACTGTACTCACAAAAAAAGCCCAAGATTTGAAGAGTCAAAGATGTGAAAGTGGCCTTCTTATGTGGTCAATTACTGAATTCACTAGATTATGCTGATGTTACTTCTTGTTTCTGCTATGAGTACAAATTGATTCAATAGAAAACAGAATAACAGCTGCAAAAATGCCAGATCAAAAATGTAACTCAAAAATTAAAAAAATGGGGAAAACTGTTCCAAATGTAATAAAATTTTATTTTTGTTTTAAAAAAATCTAGTACATTTTAATTCTGATGGCTAGCATTTTTTACATAATGGAACTTCTGCCACATGGTTAACTCTAAAAACTTATTGTAAGTGGGTGGCAGAAACTCTAAAGAGCAGCTTCAAAATCTGACAAACATGTAAACTTAGATCAAATATTCAAATTGCATGGTTTTAATTTCAAGAATTTAATTGATTTTATGACTCAGGGGATAGAGAGATCCTGATTCGTAAGTAACTCATGTTACCTGACTATTTGCTAATAACATTTGAATCTTCTATCTGAAAATAGACATTTCTGTAGTTTCAGAACTGCTTTTTCTCTAATGAATGTTAGATGATAGCATCGTAATAACCTCTAATCACAGTTGAAGACAGTACATAGCATGCACCTCTTCGTACCAAAAGCTCCCTTCCAGTTCCTAATAGTTGCGTTCTGTTCTTCCATTAAGGATGAGTCAGAAATTTTTTCTCAACTACAGGTTTTAAATTTGTGAGGAGTTTGTTAACAAATGAAATTTTATCCAAAACATTTTTTAGCAGAGAAGACAACTCACCTCAGTATTTTCATTTATTGTCTTTATGAATGAGGTAGCCAGAATTTGTGTGCAGTTTCTGTAAAGGTATTTAGCACATTATGCATTTATTAATATATTAATAATCTGAATTTTATTTGAATGCTAAAAAGATGGTAAAATAACTCGGTAACCAGCACTTCCCATGAACACTTGCCAGTTTGAAGACCCATACTACAGCATGACAGAAAAAACAAGGCGAATTTTTGACTAAATATTGCTGGACTTCAGACGTTTCCTGTGAAAACCTGTCTGGCCTCTCCGATTTCAAATTGTTAGCAAGACCTGAGTCAAACATGAAAGATGTTAGACTAAATTGACATAAATCATTCTTACTTTGGAAATGAAATAAAATATCTCTAGAATTGTTACATCATGTTTTCTTAGATTTCTCCTCTATTTAAAATCGATTCCATGAGCATATGCATATAAAGAATCTGTCGTTATTAAGGAGTGTATATTTACAGTATAATGTGTACTCTGATACCTGTATATACGTTCTTAGCCTGTGGTAGATGTTTTATTGATAACCATTTATGAAGGGGTGTATAACTAAAGCAGCAAGCCACCTACAACTTTGACTTCAAAATTACCAACATTGTGCTGAACGTAAATGTTAATGGAAGTGCAGCTTATCAAAAATTCAAACTGTTTATAAATGATGGCAATTATAAGAGAAGAATTACTTTTTCTGATATGTTTTTTATGCCTTTGTCTCCATAAGGCAAATTTACTTATGGATTGCTAAAGCATGATTAAAGCATGAGGGAAGAAAAACTGAATATGAAACAATTATGGTTTTATTAAGGAAGATGTAGGGGGTGTGTGCTATTACATTCTTTTAAGCAGTCCAACAAACTATGAATCTGATGTAACCACCAACTGTTTCAAAAATTGCTTTCAGTTAACAAGGAATTATTATTAATAATTTCAACCAGGGGGTCCTGCAGGGGTTGTTTTGGCCATGTTGTTCTTCAGTGTTTAAAAAAAAATAGGAGATATGAATGATAGAAGAAACCATAAGCTTTAAAAATCTGTGGCCTACAGACAACTAGGCAGAGCTGTAAATACCCCAGAGGATAGGATTAGATTTTACAAAGAACTTGGCAAATTAGAGAGCTTATCCAAAATCAACAGTATGCAACAAAAATATGAGAATACCACTCAAAATGCACAGAAACAGAACAGAAATAACTGGCTAGACTGCAGAAGCACAAAAATTTAACACAGCCTAATTCTGCAGATTCTAGTACAGCACAGACAAATTCTTTAATGGATCCCACACTACTGCTTCTCGAACCATCCAAATTTCAGGACCCATTTAAACATACCATAGTTCCTTCCCTGCCTGCCCTATACACCTGAGATTACTTTTAGTGGTAGGTACATAAGGGGAAAGTGCTTGATGAGGTTTCACCCTGATAAATAATAAGAACATACTCTAGGTTAAGTATCTGAGCATCATGACCACTGGAATTAAAGTAGAGAACATCTGCCCTGAAGTCCAAATGTAGCCCTTCCAGTCCACATAAATAAAAGAATTCACCAAAGGAAAACTGCAAGAAAAACTCTTTAATAGAAAATATTTGCTAGCATTGTCATGCAAAATACGGGCTCTGTGCTATGTTAGGGAAGCCCAAACTGTAATGTTTTGGCAACGGAGATGGATTTTCCATAAAGATTAATATGGAGAAGAAAGAGAAATAGAGATATTCTATGCAGGTATACATTATCTGCCAAGAAGTTTACGTAGGTTATTATGAGGATAATCTCTATAAAACAATTAAATTGAATACCTTTTTGAACTTCTAGGCTTTGAAACACATAAGACTGTGTTTTGCCGTCAAAGAGCATACTGCCTCAAGAAATTATATAAATGGAATTGTACAATTTTATGGAACTTTTTTATTTCTTCAGCAGGTGTATTTGTGTCTTTTCTAGAAACTTTGTCAGATTGACAAAGATTTTGATTCAGCAAGATTAAAAAACAATTATGAAATGGCTGCTGTTGGAAAACTAGTGCAATACTTAAAGTGCATGGATGAAACATACATTCGGGACTAAATAGAGACTGGTTTTTTTTTAAGTGAAGGGGACACAAGTTATCAGGTGAAAGGACGGAGCAGTCCTAAACAAAATGCACTCTTACTGCTCTTACTAAAGGCTGTGCTTGAATCTGTTTCCATTTGTGGAAGAGCTAGACAGGAGAGTAAACAATGAACGTGTCACCTGTCTTTTTTATGTTATGTTCTTGCTCTAAAAATCCAACAAATTTCTTTAAAAGAAATAGGGACAGAATGAGCTTGTATTCTCCAAAAATAGCAAAATATTTTAGATGTACAAAATTTAACAAGAAATGGCTGCCAAGATCTAAATTACACTTTGAATGAAATGTTAGAAGTTCTAAAGTCTTTCACAGCCTAGTTGGAAAAATCTTAATTTTGAATCTTATCCTTATTTTGGTGTGGATATTTCAGGACATTAATGAGATCTAATGAGACTGAAAGATTTTTGACAGCTTTCTTCCTGGAGCTGATTTTAGGTATCAGAGAGTAAACAAACAGTTGTTTGTTGATAACTGGTGCAACCTTTGCATGACGAAATAAGAATTAATGGGGGTAAGATGATAATACACACTGTTACAATTCCTACTGGAATGTGTCTTTGTAATCATCATTGTAAAAATAATGAGATTTGTTCTCTATGCTGATTTATTACGGGTATTTTTTTGAGTCAGAATGCAAAAAAAAATTGAAAGCAGAGTTTCAATCCTTTCTTTTTTTTCTGACCAAATGACAGAAAGGTACACTAACTGAGTCATCATACAGTAGTGGTTACTCCCTGGTAGCTCCCATGGTGCCTTTAAAAAAGAGGTGTTATAAAAGGAGCTTGAAAATGCAACAATCTTCTTAGCTGATGATCATTCTTATCAGTGATTTTTAATTAAGTGATAATGTCAGTAGAAGAAACCATTTTCACAGGATAATAAGTAAAATTGTGATGACTGCAGACAATGGAGGTCTTGTGAAATTTAATGAAATTCAGGAAAAAGAAGCTTTAAAAAATACGCAGTTGTTGAAGAAATCTCCTAAAAAAGTGGGAACTGGCTAAACATTTAGATGCTGCTGAAAAATGCCCTGAGTTTTGTGAGTTTGCGAACTTGGAGTATAAGTCATTTTTTACTTAAAATAAAACCAAATTACTTTCAGGAGCTATAGTTCCTGTTCTCTCCAAAGTATGATTAATTTGCTGGCAATACAATATAATGAACTATCTTATTGATATTTTGTTTTTATATACATAGAAATAATCCTTAATACCAAAAAAATAGCACCTTTTATCTAAACCTCTCAAAGTACAGGAGAAAGTTTAACTGAAACTCCCAAGGTGCCTTTACAGAGCAGGAAAATTTGTGGACAGAAAGAATTTTGCGACATTTCTAGATCAAAATTTTAGTTCACACCAGAACTAAGATTATGCTTGGTGATTATTAATGTACAATTTCCTGGTCTAAAGTGCTTGGAGGTTTTCTATGCAAGGATTGGAGTAGTGCTGTAAAGGATTGACTCTATGAAGAGAAGGTAATAAGATCTAAGTTTTACACTCAATTTCAGTCCTATATAACTCCCTTTTTTCAATGAGTTAAAGCTACAACAAAATATGCTAACATAATTGTCCCCACACAAATTCAAAATAATAAAGTAGAAAAATGTGCTGTGAGCCACTGATTAATTTAGACTGTTTTAGACCAACAGTTTGAAGGTGTCTTTGGCTTAACAGGTCTTTTTTCACTTGTGCTGTGATACTCCTGTTAGTGGTCATATACTGAAAGAAACTTGAAAGGAAGAAAATTACGAAATACAACAGAATGTCCTGGGAAAATTTATTTGGAGAGATAAGAATAAGTGAAGCTCTTAAGACAGGAACTTTGTTGGTCCTTTGTGGTTTTGTTTTTTTTTTTCACCCAAGAAGTATAATGGCAATATTGCATGATGACTTCTGCAGTGACAGAACGGACTGTTCAGCAGCTGAAGAGAATTACAACCAAAGACATTGTTGTGGTGGAAATTCTGAGGTCTTTAACTAGAAAACATTGACAAGATTCTGCTGGACTCTTGTGATTTTCACTTTTAAATGTCCAGCTCAAAACTTTGTTAGAAACTTTAAAAATAAAAATAACCTGACTTTTTTTTTTTTTTTACAATAAAGAAAGGTCAAATATATACATTTTTATCTGCAGGTGCTGTTTTGAACTTCTCTAAAATCTGAAGAAAAATCTGCCATTTCTAGAGCCCTGAAAAAAAACCCACAATGAAAAAAAAACAAAAAAACATGACAACAAACAAACAAAACCCCATAAAAAACAAAACACAAAATTAATTTATCTAATGCAAACACCATGGAAAAATTGTTAGAACTTGGCAACACCGCAAGCACTGAATGGATAAGCTGTTAATAGGAAGTCTTCAATAATCTTGAGATTACAGAACCATACATACTTCCTCCAAAGCATGCAGATTACCACTATAGCATTTAGTCTTCTTCTTTTATATATTAATTACCGTTAGCATAATACTAACATAAATTTAACATTACATTTATAAGTTATATTTTCTATGTATCCTTCTTCTCTATTATTCAGACAGACACATTTTTACTGTGTGTATTTTCTAGTATTTATTTGCCTGATTTTAAATTTTGAGCATTAATCTTTATTAACGTTTTTCCAGAAGGAGAAAAATGCTCACAGACAAAAAGATGGAAACTAATTTGCTGCAGGAAAATCAATTTTAGATTGTTCTTATTAAGCTAATGGACAACCTCAAGCCTTATTAATGAAATAACCATGGTTATAGTATTGATAAATTTAACAAATCTTAGCAATTGTAAAAAAATGCATCTAGATCCATGAAACGAATGTTAATTCAATGATAAATCATTTGTATATGATGCTCATAAAAGAGATTTTCTGCACTATTCTGTTTTATTCCTCTGCTTTTATAAAAAAAAATCCATTTTCACATCCCTAGATTTACAAATATCCACCCCCAGTCAGAATCTCTATGGCTTTTACTGCGATGCATTTTCATCAGCTGTCACAAAGCATTCTGATCCCTTACAAATGTGAAATGTATATATTCTATTATTTTGATTATTTTTATTTTCCACTCTTGGAACTAAAATCCTAGAATGTAGTCTGTTTTTTTTTTTAAATATCTTCCGAACATTAAGGTGATTTGTTTTCTAAAGGAGATACTTACATTCAGATAAACTGCTTAAGTCATAGCTTGACCCGCTTTAGTGTACTGTCTCAACCTCTTCTATCCAGATATCCCTGGAGTTTATTGGTCTCCATGCAAATTCACAAATTCTCAGTTCCAGGAAAGATCTTACAATTAATTTTTCCTCAGAACACTGTTGGGGTGTAGGGAGAGGAAGACTGAACACACTTGAAAGCTTAGGCTATCAATGGACTGCTTTTCTGACATTAAACATGTTTCTTTCAAAGTGTACTATTCAAGGTTTAAGCCAAGTAATTTTCCTATAATATGTATGCATATTAATTATTTGTGGTATTGATCATTTACACTTCTTACTGTACAGCTAAAGTTTAGTTATTTATTGTCAGTGGTGACAGAAAGCTTTGCTTTTGTGTTTCTCAGATCTCAGGATAGAGAATTTCTGATTGAGTTCCCAGCTTGCAATCTCAGGGTGAGTAATTATTTTTGTGATTTCTTGAGCTTAAATTTGGATGGTTCTGTGAATAATTGCATTTCAGCATATGACGATGTTTCCTGGAGTGTGAAAAAACCATCCTACCCAGTCTCTGATAATGTCAGATGGTAATATTAACTATTCATTTATCTCTTCTTGTTTCTAGGGATTGTGAGGAAAAAGGGCTTTTTCCTTACTCTGTAACAAGACAATGCATTTATTCATGTTTTTTTGTTTGTTTGCTTGTTTGTTTTAGTGTAGTTTGACTGAAGAGACTGTGACGTAACTGTACTTCAACGCTATATGTGTAACGTGACCATATTGTACTTTGGGACTAATGTTAACACAGTCATCAAACACAGGACATGACATAATTTCAAAGTGAGACAGATAATGTGAACCAAAGAGGTAATGATTTAGAAGAATGACAGAGGTTCTTCAGACATGAACTGCTTTTTTGTACATTAAATCGCTTGGAAGAAACCGCGTTTTAGGCGTGAAGAAGGACCAAACAGCAGTGGACAGTAAAACTATCACGTTACAAGTTTTATCAGAACGGTTTCCTGCTAACGGAAGTTTAATGTGACAATTTTGGGGAATGAGATACAGGACAGCTGTTACAGTGAAAACCAAAATTACTGGAAATTTGTGTTTGTTGTAGTTCAAATTTTTTTCTTTTCCACATATTAGTTTTTTAGGAAACATTGCATTTAATATAAAGTAATTTGAACAAAGTACGTTTACATTTAACATGTTGCTGAAATAATTTAATAAATAAAGTAATAAAGCTATTGAGACAAGTTTAAACAGGTTACCAAAGTATTCTCTTGTGTTTTAAACTTGCTTCATAATATAAACATGAGGAAGTCAAGCACTTATTTTATAATAAGGGACAATATGATTAGCCTGCAATTGAGATCAGACTCGTGAGGAAATAGCATTTGTATAACACAAATAGCTGTCATACTCTGTGTACATGGGCAGCAAAAAACAATCCTAGACAGTGGAAACCTAAGCCCTGAAGAACAAATCTGTCAGCTTTGTTTTGTGATTCCACTCATTGTGTGAAGGTAGCAGTTCAAAAAGCACCATGGCAGAAATTACAATATATTTTACATGTCACTTTTTTGTAGTGAGTTACAACCTTTGAGCTTTAAAGCACACTTCTGTTTCAGCAGCTTCTTGTGAAAGCCTGAAATTTAGAATTTTGTGGTATCAATTTAAAAGACTCACATAAAATATTTTTTTCTTAATATTTGGACAGGTCTAGCGAGCTTTGTTTCTATTCTGTTTCTTGTGGTTTTCCATGAGATTCTTTCTTGTTCTTTTGCTCATAGTCCTTGAGGAGTGGAGTTGGTTATTGCTGTTCCACATGTAGCACAGCACAGTTGTAGACTCTTCCCTGCAGCAGGTGATTTAGAGGTGGCTGTTGTAAGTCTGTGAAATGCTTTTAAATTCCAGACCCCTCAAATAAATTTTTTTCTAGATATCAGCGTGTTTACAGGAACACAGGGCTTGTTTAGATTCCTCTAAAGGTTCTGTACTCATAGAAATTCTGTAGTAGTAGGCAATCTAATATTGTCAAAACTCTTAACTGTATAGATATGTGTATGCGTGTGTGTGTGTATTGTGTACAATGAAGCTTTATTTCTGAAGAAAGAAGTATACAAAACCAATCACATCTCATGGTTTGAGGAACCAGAGTTTCAATGACATGTTAAAGCACTTTCTATGCTTATGAGTATAGCAGCAACTGAGATAACCTCATGAGATAATTGATAAATATCATGAAATTATGCTAAAATAACTTTTTCTTTGAGTTAAAGACAAAGCACATGATACACCACAGAACTCAACAAATTTTAAGATGAAATCCAGCAAAAAAAAGAAACTCTAATGTCTTCTTTAAATTGGATCACTTAAGACCACTGTAGTCAATTCAGAAGACTCCTGGAGTGCATTGAGGACAACTTCTTGAGCCAGGTAGTAGACAGGCTTACCACAAGTAAAGTGATATTGGACCTGTTTGTCACCAACGCAAGTGAGCTAATTGGTAATGCCAAGACTGGAGGCAGCCTGAACTGCAGTGATCATGCACTCATGCAGTCTGCAGACCTGAGGGATGAGTCAGGTGAAGACTGAAGTCAGGATCCTAATTTTAGGACAGTAAACTTTGAGCTCTTAAAGGAGCTAGTCAATACAACCTCCTAGGAAAATACCCTCAGAGACAAGGGAGCAGAACAGAACTGGTCGGTATTAAGGACACTTTCCATAGTGTGCAATAGCTCTCAGTTCCCAGGTGTAAGAAACCAGGAAAGGAAGGTAAGAGACTGGCATGGCTGAGTTGAGACCTGCTGGTCAAACTAAAGGGCAAGAAGGAAATGCACAGGCAGTGGAAGCAGGGACAGGTATCCTGGGTAGAGTATAGGGATACTGCTCGGTTGTGTAGGGCTGGGGTCAGGAAGGCAAAGGCACAGCTGGAGCTGACCTTGGCAAGGGACGCAAAAAATAGTGAGAAGGACTTCTACAGATACATCAGCCAGAAAAGGAAGGTCAGAGAATGCATACCACCCCTAATGAGCAAGTCTGGCAAACTGGTAACAATGGATAAGATGAAGGCTGAGGCACTCAGCAAAGTTTTTGCCTCAGTCTTCACTGGCAACCTCTCTTCCTACGCTCCTCAAGTGGATGGACTGCAAGACAGGGACTGGGGGAGCAAAGTCTCTCCCACTATAAGAGAAGCTCAGGTTTGAAACTACCTGAGGAACCTGAACATATATAATTCTGTGGGTCCTGAAAATCAGAGCCCTGAGGGAACTGGCTGATGTAGTTTCCAAGCCACTCTCCATGGCATTTCAAAAGTCGTGGCAGCCGGATGAAGTCCCTGGTGACTGGATAAAAGGAACATAATGCTCATTTTTAAAAAGGATAGGAAGGAGAACCCTGGAAACTACCTATGTGTCAGCATCACCTCTGTGCCTGGGAAGATCGTGGAACAGATCCTCCTAGAAGCCATGTTAAAGCACATGGGGGACAGGAAGGTGATTCAAGAGAGCCAGCATAGCTTCACCAAGGGCAAGTCATGCTTGACCAACCTAGTGGCATTCTGTGATGGAGTGGCTGTTTCAGTGCACAAAGTAAGAGCTACAGAAGTCATCTATCTGGACTTCTGTAGGGCCTTTGACATGGTCCCCAACAACATCCTTCTCTCTAAATTGGAGAAATACACATTTGATCACAGAATCACAGAATCACAGAATAGTAGGGGTTGGAAGGGACCTCTGTGGGTCATCTAGTCCAACCCTCCTGCCGAAGCAGGCTCACCTACAGCAAGCTACACAGGACCTTGTC
>Ga0065711_1039541_pt1 | contig 17738 bp, 34 predicted proteins | sample Hoacrofraction12_FD_59098 | JGI IMG/M metagenome (GOLD analysis project Ga0065711, IMG submission 59098) | Hoatzin crop microbial communities from Cojedes, Venezuela - Epithelial fraction 12 v2 (version 2) | ecosystem: Host-associated > Birds > Digestive system > Esophagus > Crop | place...
CCTGGGCAGCCTGTTCCAGTGCTCCGTCACCCTCAGAGGGAAGAAGTTCTTCCTCATGTTCAGACGGAACTTCCTATGCTTCAGTTTGTGCCCATTGCCCCTTGTCCTGTCACTGGGCACCACTGAAAAGTGTTTGGCCCCGTCCTCCTGACACCCACCTTTGAGATATTTATAAACGTTTATAAGGTCTCCTCACAGCCTTCTCTTCTTTAGGCTGAACAAGCCCAGATCCCTCAGCCTCTCCTTGTAGGAGAGATGTCCCAGTCCCCTCATCATCCTCATAGAATGCTGCTGTAAACGCAGCAGCTTGCTAACACTGGCTCCTCGAGGCGGGCAAGACATGGTGGGTCTCAAACCCGAGCCCACAGCATCCTGCATGGCTCTGCCCACAGGCATCGGACCCTCGCCTCACCCAGGGCTCCCTGGCAGGGGCTCAGCGCCACAGGGCTCGGCCTCAACGGGGCTGCCAGGAGGCGAGAGCCTGCTCTGGCACTGCCAAGAGAAGCTCCTGGGACGGGGGCAAAAACCTCTGGCAAGGGGGTGGCCCCTAAAAGCTGTGCCTGGTGCCAGGGAGAGGCTGGCAGCCACTGAGGAAGAAGCCCAGCCCTGCTGCAGGGAGCAGGTGGCAGCTGGTACGGGATGCAGGTTGGGACCAGTCTGTCCCAGTGGGCGACGCTCCCATGGCGGTTTCGTTTGCCCCAGAAACAGGTGCACCCCCAACCTTCCCCAGGCTCCCTGCCCCACGCGGGCATAAATTTGGCAAGGTCTCTCGGGCTTCCTACAAACGTCACCCATGCAGGGCTGACCCTGCGGCTCGGCGGCTGTTTGTCCTCCTGGCAGGACCAAGCCTGCTCCTCACTTGGCTTCACTTCAGCCGTGCCTGCACCCACCCCACGGGGAGGAGCGAAGGCTGCTGCGCTGCAGGGTGGCTTTGCTGGAGGCCCCTCCTGCAGCCCCCGATTCCGCTTTGCCATCCCCAGCCACAGACAAGCAGGGGCTGAACAGCTCGGGAGCAGGGGGGAGGCCGACCCTGGTGTGGCATGACATGAGCTGGAAGGCCTCAGCTCGCACCGTGGCTGGCTGGTGGCCAGCTACAACGCCCCTTCCTCCTGCTGTGGCCTTGGGCAGGGGGTCCTCACTCCAAGACCCCATTCCCCTCAAAGGAAAGAAACCCAAACGCACCAGAGAGGCCTGACAGCTTGCTGCCCTCTCCCCAGGACAAGCGAGGGGACACCGAGCCGGGAGCTACGGGTCTGTGTTTCTCAGGGGACGGCAGCTGGAGGTGCCAGGGGAGAGCACGGGCGCTGGTGATGCCAAGAAAGAGTCCCCAGGCAGCCGGTCAGAGTTTCCATCGGTTACGGAACTGCAGATGGAAGCGATAAAGCTCGAGGAGGAAACAGCTCGCAAACCAGCGCCAGGCACTCCGGCACCGCACGGCACAGCTCGGAGGACCTCTGCCGGCACCGGAGCCGCAGGGCAGGAGCCCGGGGCCACTGCTAGCCCACGGCTAGCCCACCAGCTGGGCAGACACACCGCAGAGGGCAGGTGTCTGTCCTTTCCGGGCCATGCACGAGGCCAGCCATGAAACACACGAGGCTCAACAGCTTTGCAATGTTTACTCTTGAAAAAATAATTTGATTCCGAAAGCGGCAAGCCCTGGGGATGCCCACGCACCCAACCCTGCCACAGCCACCACACCAGAGCCTTGCTGGAGGAACGGGGAGGGACAGGGAACAGCACCCAGCGGGCCCATCGCTGTGTGCGGAGAGCTCGGAGCCCACCGGGCAAGGCCTGCTGTTGCTGAGCAGGGAGCCATGGCCCCTCGGTCACAGCAGGGTGGGCAGCAGGGAGGGGAACTCGTGTTTAGCCATTCCCTATCTGCAGGACCATCTTCCCCAGCCCCAGGAAGAGCCGGGAGGAAGCCAAGCCCGAGCCCTGCCAGAGAAGAAAAGAGATTTAGTTTCAGAGGGAAGGGAAATGGGGCCTTAGGAACAGAAATGCCAAGGAAAAGGGCATGACAGGGAAGGGCTGTGGAAGCTTTTCCAAAGCAGGGTACGGCGAGTGAGCTGCTTTCCCTGGGAAGAAGCCGGGTCCCTTTCCCATCGCGCCGAGAGCCAGAGCAGAGTCCCAGCGCAGGGCAGCACTGGGGTGGCGGATGAGGGCAGGGCTGAACCCAAGCCCGGTACCGCAGTCTCAGGGGTGCCACCCTGCACCCTCTTGTTCCCCTCCTGCATCCATCCCCTCCCCACCGCTGGGACAGGCACGCAAGGGACCGCGAGGCCGAGTCCCTGGGGTCACACTAGAGCTGTGCTGTGTCCGCACAGGGCTCGTTCTGGCCAAAGAGGAGCAGAGCCCCCAGGTTCACGACTATTCCTACACTGGGCAAGGGAGGCAGGAGGGGAACAGAGGACAGAGTCAGGGCTACAGAGGACAAAACTCCCACAGCTATCCCCACGCTACCTGGGGGTACCAGCTCTCCACCCTGCTTTCCTGCTATCCTCCCCTCCCCATAAGCAATAAATAAATAAGTTAGTGTAGTGTAGACCCCCGACGCTCAGTTCACAGTGAGAAAATGAAGGAGGAGAGCCCCTGCGACCCCGAGGAAAGAGCTGAGCAGCAAATCCTCCTCCCAGGGCCAAGCCAGAGCATAGCATCCCTGCCTGAGGCTGGGGGACCTGGGCAGAGAATGGGTCTCTCGCTGCCGGGATGAGACAGGGAGGTACTCTGAGCAAGGGCTTGGCCCCAGTGGGGGGGGACATTAGTACCAAGTAGCTGTGGGTGGGAGGGGCCCCTGGAGTCCTTCCTCAGGCAGGGGAAGGTGATAAGGATCCCTCCTCCCCTCCATGAGGGGTGTACCACAGCAGGAGAGCCAGGCTGCCTAACCCCGCTCAGCTCACAGCTCCCCTGCTAACAACGTACCACGGTAAGGGTGGGGACTCGGGAACAAACCCCCTCTGCCTTCAGCAAGAGCTGGGGCACCTGGGCAGGGAGGAAGGAGAGACTGGGTACAGTACCACAGGCAAGGACCACGCCAGAGCGCAGCACCTCTCGCTCGAGAGGACCCCGGGGCCATCCTGCCCCTGCAGCAGGGGGGGGATGTCTGCTGGCTGCTCCCTTCGCGCTCTGCAAGGCACTTTCAGTCCCTCGCCCACGACTCGGGGGGCAGGGCTGCTCCCCACAGAGAAGGTGGGTGAGGACGGTCCGAGCCGCAGCACACAGCTTGGTCCGCTTCCATCTACAGCCAGCTCCAGTTCCCAGAACTGCAGGGAAAGGAAAGGGGCACCTGACTGCCCTCCTGCTGGGTATGGGCTCTCCTCTCTCTGTCCACAGCAAGTTTGGCTCCTCTTCAGCATTCCCTTTTGCCTATGAGCTGGGCTGCACCAGTCACTGCGGCCCAAGCAGTGAAGCCGGCGTGCAGGGAGATGCCCAACCCAGCATAGTCTTCAAGGTGCGTGCATTGTGCAGGAGACAGAAGAGATGCTGGATGATTCCCTCTTCACTGCCGGGTTCACCACCAGGCACGGAGCCAGCCAGGCAAGAGTTAATAAATAACACCCAGCTGGTAGGCTGCAGAGCTTCAACACGAGCATGCTGCCTTCTCAGGACTTGGGGACCAAAAAGGGAAGCAGAGGTGTTTCTTGAGGCCCCCTCTAGCCCCGAACTGAGCATCTCCTTCCTCCAGCCTTGCCCAGCCAGGGGGCAATGGGAGCAGCGTTAGTAAAGAGTCTGTGTTAAAAAAAAAGTTCCTGGGATGGGAAAGACCCTGTCCTGTGCGAGGAAGCGGGAGACCACAACAGGGGCTGGAGAGAGCCTGAGGTCTCATTTTGCAACCTGAAATGGGAGTCCGTGTCCAACCACCAGCCTCCGAGAGCTGCTGCCCACTCTGTCTCTGCACTGCGGAGGTCTCTGTCTTCTCCCCGTCCCCCTCGCTTCCCAGCTGCCAGCCTCACGTCTGCTCTGCTGCAGCAACCACTGGCACTGCCACCGCCCCCTCCTCCTTGGCTGGAGGCTCCATGTAGATCGGCGTCACCGATGAGGGCTTCTTGGACCTGCAGGTGAGGACACTGGATGGGAGCAGGCAGGGGTGGTGGTTTCCCTCAGGACCCCAACAGCACTGCCTGCTTCCCTGGTGTGATCCGCTTCCCACTGGGATATCCTCCAGCCCTGCGCACATATCCCGTCCCCCCTCCCACCACGATGATTCAGCAGAGGGCTGCTACGCCCCATGACTGGGCTGGGACAGAAGCTGGTGATGCAGTGCCCCGGGCAGGGGACAGTGAGGATGGAGGGGTATTACCCAGGTTGCTGTGCCCCCGACACTCACGAGTAGGGGGAGGCAGGGACCCCCACCACGAGGAAGTGGTTCTTCTTGCGGAAGAGCCGCCACAGCCCCTTGTGGTTCCCACGGACGTCCAGGTCCCAGATGTGGAGGCACTAGGATGGTGGGCAGGGAAGAAGAGGCATCAGAGCTTGGTGACCGACACCAGGGCCAGGTGTCCCCTGGCAAGGGAAGAGGCACCAGCCCTGCCCTCACTGGGGCACAGCAGAGAGGATGGCACCTTGACCAGGGCAGCACCCCTCCAGCCACCATCAGTGAGAGAACAGGGGGAACCCGCTCCCATTCCTGCCTCAGGATGGTGGGATTGACTGTCACCTCCAGGTGAGCAATGCAAACATCCAGACAAGCTCAGGCCCTGGGCTCCCACACAGGGAGGCCATAAGACTTATCCCCACCGAGCCAAGCATGTCTCCCAGTGATGCCGAGATCCGTGCAGGGGTGAGGATGGGCCACATCAGGAGCCTCACCTTGGCAAGCTGAGTCCAGGTGGTGAAATCTGCTTCCTGCTCCATCCTGATGAACATGACGTAGACCTTGCCCTCAGTGTCGGGCACAAAGGAGTCCTCGCAGGGGTTCTTGCTGTGGTCCAAGACCTCAGCCTCACTGTGGAAACCGAACAGGGAGTGAGAGGGGATCCCACCTCCTCCCTGCTCCCACTGCAGGGTACTTCAGACAGGCAAGCGGTGGCTGGGGCTGCCAGGGCCACCTCCACCCTTTCTTTCGTCCTGGTTGGTTCACCCAGCGTGTCCCATGGTCTCCCAACCTCCCTGCAGGCACTCACCCCAGGAGGCGGTGAATTTCAGTCTCGTAGGCATCCTTCCTCAAGCTGTTGGAGGAGGAGAGAGCACAGAGGTCAGGGCAGAGTCAGACAGTTTGATCGGCAGGGATCATCCCAAGATGATCCAAACTTCAGACTGCCCCAGTGTGATACAAAAAGGCAGGATGGAGCCAATGAATGGAGAGCAGGGATGGCCACATATCCCGGAGGATAGGGCAGCAAAACCACGACCCTTCAACATGCCCGCCAGGTGCACAGGGTGGCCAAACCCAACCTCACAAAAACCACACGGACTCCGCAGTGGAGGCCAGTGTGCTGGGGCTGCAGGTTCTGGCTGTTGTTCCAGCAGAAAGGGAGACGTCCCCAGCACAACGGGACAAGGGTCAGGCCAAGCAACTGCTTCTTCCAGATCTCATTCTGACCAGCACTCACCTCTCCACGTTTTTAAGCTGGACATTCGGAACCGTGTTGAACTTGTGCTTCTTGAAATAGGCTTCCTAGGAGGAAAAGAGAGAGAGGGGAAGGAAAACAGGGTCCAGTAAGGAGTCTGCAGTACTGGGAGGTCACCTCAACCATCCCCGCTACCCAGAAAGCGGGCCAAGTCAGAGCTCAGCACCAGGACGGGGCTTGGGGGCTGAGGGAGGTCGCTCACGTGAAAGTAGCCATTCATGTTGAGCCCCACGATGCCGAAGTGGTAGGAGCGCGAGATGTCAGGGATGATGCACTCCCGGCCCTTCCGCTGCTCGGGCATCCGCATCCACATGTCCCAGTCCCAGAGCTGAGGAGAGGAAACTGCGACTCACGCTCGAGTTTGGGGACATGATTTGGTAGAGTGGCTGTCCAGGGACCTTTTCTGGCTGTCCACACCAGCTCTAGCCCCTTTGGCCCCAGCCTGCCTGGGCTGCTCCAGCCAGCTCTGTGGCTAGGTACGTGGTCCTCAAGTTACCATCTGTCCCACATCCATTCTGCTTGGGCATCCTTCCCAGTAGAAGCTCAGGGAGAGTCAACACCCCTCCAAGAGCTGTACCTACAGGGACTGGGTGATGATCAGGGACTGCTAATGGGCAGAGATGGGGGTGCAGAAGACAGGGTCCCTCTAGGGTACTCACCTTCTCCGGGGTTGGCCACTTTGGCTCCAGCTCATCCTTGTATAGGCTCTTCCGGAGCACCCAGCCCAGGCCTGGCATGGTCTCCACGCGGTACAGGAGTGAGGGGTCCTCAGCCGTGTGCTCATAGCCCTGCGATTTCAAGGGCAGCACTCAGCACCCTGAACGCACCCCCACCCTGCCAAAACAGGAGGCATCTTGCTCCAGGGGCGCAAGCATGGGGAGCAGGGGACAGCTGCTGGGAAGCACGTGGCAGGAACGGGACGGGGATTTGCAGGGGCATGTCTGAACAGTTCAGGGCTGGGGAGACAGACCCACCTAGGATGATGGTGGGGGTTCACCCTGCTTCACAGACAGAACCTGGACCCCAGCCTGACACGAGAACAACACAGGGCAGAGGTTTCCCTGGTCTGCTGTCCTCCCTGACCCACCTGGTCGTTCCAAGCCGAGATGCAGTACAGGCTCTCGTCCTCCTCCAGAAGGTGTATGGACTGGCTCAGAAAGCTGAGGGAAGAGTTGCCCGGTCCCAGGTCAAACATCCTGCCCCCAGGCAAACCACGGCAAATTCTCCACAAAGGGACACATCACTCCCAACTGCTGGGACTGTCTAACCTATCTCTTGGGCTGCGATGGCTGATGTTGGTGTGAGATCAGGGGAGGGGACCCAAACAAGCTAAGCTACATCTCACCATGGGGAGGGGACAACATTGTCTCCTGCTCCATCAGAGTCCCTCCTCCTTATGAAAAAACTGGAGCCCCAGTAGGTTCTGTCCCTGCGCTCTTGCCATGGGGCAGTGCTAACCATGTGTTTACAGAACAGATCAGTGTCCCCAAAAAGCAAACCAGGAAGAGATCCCAGACCTCAGAGTCACCCTGCACTGAGTGCCAGGACAGTGGACTCAAGACTCTCTGCAGGCAGAGTCCAGCTATGGCTGTTGCCTGGGGACTGCTCAGCCTTGGACAGGTGAGCTACAACATGGCAGGGATCTGGCCTCTCCTGAACAGCCAGAGAGCTCCACCCAAATAGGAGCTCAGGGACCCACAGCTCTACCTGAAGAAGTCAACAGAAATGTCAAGGTCTTCTTCCAGAACCACAGCGAATTTAGCATCCTGTAGAGCAAGGAGAGATGTCAGAAGGATAGGACCAGGACAGACCAGAGACACCAAGCACCGTCTCCTGCCTGTGCTGTTCCGTGCCCCACAGGACCAGTTCCAGCTCCTGTGAGCTGGGGGTCACAGATACCACTCTCCCAGGGAAACCCTGCCCTGTCTTGCTCCCACAGGTGAGCAGCTAGACAGGGCACAGGCAGAGGTCTTGCTCACCGGGAACAGGTTGAAGGTTGCAGTCAGACTGGCTTTGTAGTGCTACAAGAAAAGACAGATCATTGCCTGTGTTAGCATCACCCCTGAGAGCACAGGGAGGGGTAGCCCAGCACACATGCGGGGCTAAGCCTGCCTCCCTCGAATGCTATCCCAGATCCCACAGAGTAATTCCCCCAGGATTTGGGAAAGGTCTCTCACCTGGGAAACTCTGGCATTTTTAATGCTGATGGGAGTGTGCTGGATTCCTGAGAGGCCAAACAGCTCCACAACATCCATTGGCTCCTGCAATGGAAAGGTACAATGCCCAGCAAATGTGTGGGTCTGGATACGTTCTCCCCGCCCTCTGCCAGTGCCAGCTGCCTGGGATAAGAACATGACTGCAGGATCCCCTGCATGTGGCTGTCCTCTTGGGAGTAAGCGATGCTCAAAATGATGCTGTGCTGTAGACCCCACAGCAAGGAACTCTCCAAAGCCTCCTGGCCCTTCTGACCTTCAGTATCGCCCTAAGTTTGTTAGCCCTGCTAGTCTGCAGACCTAAAGTTGCATCCAAGAACACGAGAGGCCCAAAATTTCCAGTCCCTCTGTGGACAGTGCAGAAAGAAAACAGGTATAGCCAGGAACACCTACTAGCTCCTTAATGTCAAGACCATATCAACTACATTTTCTCTCACGGTTGCCAAGAAAGGGACCTCTCTGACCAAGCACATCCGCACTGGGGTCAGAAGCGATCTGTACTTGTGCTGACACATCTCTGCCTGTAGAAGGCCCCACCAAGGCCTTCTCCATCCCCTTACAGTCCCACCCTAACTCCTAGCCACAAATGAGAGCAGGAGCTCCCACTGCACCAACCATTCCCCCTTTCCCTGGTATCCACCATGGCAGCACAAGCATCCAGGCTGCCCCCTCATAACTGAGGGATGCTGCTCCAGTTGCCATGGCAATGGATGCTGCTATCTTTAACCACTCTGATGTGCTGCAGTAAGAGCCTGCGTAAACACACCAGCTGCCCCAGCCCCACAGCCTGGCAGTGGTGGGAGAGGCCTGCAAGGGAATGAGCCTGTTTCCTTCCCCACCTCCATCACAAGGCGACCAGACAATACCTCACGGGCTGCTGCAGAGAAGATAGCTAGAAAGCTGCTGAGACCTACTACGATCTCAAAGTCCCACAGCATAACCCGCTGCCAGAGAGCCAGGGTTTGCAGAGGGATCCTTCAGGGCTTTCTAAGGTTGAGCTGACAGGAAGGTCTTTGCCCTCTAAAGGGCCAGCTCTCCTCCACTTGGCTGCAGTTTTCACAAGCCTTGTGAAAACAGATTTTGTTTTGGGTCTCTTCACATCTTACCAAGAGTGGAGCTGGACAGGCACAGCTGGACTGGTTTGTTCTGCTCCATTCGAGGGAGCTGGATACATGGTGTTAGGCTGGCGATACTCATCAAACAAGAAATGGGGATGGGGCGAGCCCAGCATGACCACCTCATCCCTGCACTCCAGCCCCTTTCTGGCATGGGAATGTCAAGCCCAGGCTTCGGGAAAGGCCAGGGCAGCTTTATCCACACCCATGGCTTGGCTAAGCTGACTGACTTTGCATAGGAGGAGCAGTGTGACCCACAGCAGGAAGAAGGGTGAAGGGGCTTATAGCCTGCCACCCAACCAAGGACTGGGCCAGCACCGCATACTCTCAGCTGGGTGACCAAGGACCCGGCTACAGGAATGTCTGGGAGTGCTCTCACCTCGTAGTACCCATCGATGAAGACTGTGATCATCTGCGGATTGACGCCCTGAGCCGACAGCAAGGAGCGCAGCATCCTGGGGAGAGATCGAAGGGCCTGAGCACAGCACAGCCCCAGTGGGCCCAGGCCATTCAGCAGAGGGTACGGATCCCCTGGGGTGGGGGAAAGTGTGCATGATAAGGAAACAGGACCTGCTACCCCCGGGCTCTTCCCTCTCCCATTGCCAAGGACCCTGGGATCTGTCCAAGCAGGTCTGCCCATGTTGGTCGTACAACTCCAGGAGGAGGCTGGATCCTGCCAGCAGGATGAAGGGGAGGGCTCGGGCCATGCCTGGTCTTGTGGCACGGGGCAGAGAAGCAGTGTCCACTGGAAGTGCTTACCTGTACAGGTAGTTGGGGCGGTTCCCTGCAATAACAGCTACAGGCACATCGAAGACTTTATTGTCTTTGAGCTGGAAGAGAAAAAATGTGTGTGAGTGAGGCTGGAGGAGGCCATGCCACTGAGAGCAGGACCTAAGGGGTAGGGATCGGCCCTGGTGTTGAACAGCAGAGCTGCACAGTCCCACCTCCAGCTCAGGACCACAACGACCAACCAGGACCCCATCCAACACTGCTGGAGACCCTGCCAGCTTCCCTCCTTCATGCCATCTCAGACCCAGCTCCCAAATCCCAACTTGCATCCACCTGGAGATCCAAACTCTGCAGCATTGTGCCAAGGACAGCCCAAAGGCCATCATAGCTGCTCTGTCTCCAAATGTACAAGCTCTGCTGCTCATGCCAAGATCCCTAGAGCCATGGTAACCCAGCAGCTCAGGGCACATGTAGGGCAAGAGAACTTCTCTTTCCCAGCATGACCTGACCACACGTATTCACCTTACCTTCGCTGGGGTTAAGAGCTTGCCCAGGGGCAGTTTTCACCACCCAGCTAGTGCTTAAGGACAGGGGTCTGCATCTGAGCTGCAAACACACCTGGTCCAGCCCAGCCCTCCCTCCTGGAGCCTTCCCTGAATACTCTGCTCCTGCACTCACGGGATCAGGGTTGAACTCAATGGGTGTGGGGTCTTTGCAGCTGCAGACGCTACCATAACCTTCTACTTTGCTGCAGAACCTCTTTCGGCGGCGGTTCAGCTCTGTGTCAGGCCAATGGCACTCAGCATCTGGAGGCACCAAGGAGAAAAAACAGACTGCTCGTCCCCACGGCCACCCCTCGTGTACTCAATGCTGCACTGCCACACAGACAGCTCTCCCTGGGCTCAGCCATCACCAAGCCAGTCTTTATTACTATGAACAAGCAATACTTCTGGATGCAGGATATAACCACAGGAGCCATTCAGAAGCCATCCCATCCCCTCTCTGAGCAGCAATGGGCCATGTTCAAGGGCAACAGTCAGAAAATACTGGACCAGACCTGGTTTGGAGAGGTGACAAATGGCCAGACCATGTCCCCACTTCCCTATCCTCACCCTTTTCAACAACCATGCCTGCAATTGCCACGAAAGCAGGAAAAAAAACCAGCTTGCCCCACGTTAGAAGTTACCATCAAACAGCCTTAAATCCGTCCCGAGATGTTGCCAACAGAACCAGGCTTTGACTCAAAACGAAGAGCAGCAGGCAGACATCTCCCAGAGACACCTGGCACCGCAGAGCAGATCTTACTTCCTACCTTCCACGGATGTCAGATGAACTTCTGTCTTCAGCAGTACAGGGTCACCCCACGTCGAGAGGGCAGGTGACTTGGCGTGCTTCTCCCCGTACACTTCCCCTGGAGCAGGGACACAGGGTCAGAACTGTCCAGAAGGGCCCATCCCCGCTACATCAAGGTGTGACCAGGGGCTGTAGCTCAGGGTGGCAGTTTGGCACTTTTCCCACTGGCTTCTGATGAGCTGCTGAATGGACATGTTCTGCCTCCATTCCATTCCAGCCCTCACCCCCAGGAATGGAGCTGCTGCTCTCTGTGACTGGATCCCTGCTCATACAGCGTGTTGGGGATGGGCTGGGTTTGTCTTCAGCTGGCTTCTCCCCAAAAAAGGAGTCATGAACCCTCTCCCAGCCTGTGTTAGACTCACCTCCCTTCTTCCCCACAAATGTCCACATGTCTCTCCAGCTCAGGAATGGTGCAACTTGGCTCCCTAGGCTTTTCAGGACATTCTTGGCTGTGTCCTTGAGGTGAAAGGAGCCTTCATCCTGGAACAAAACACAGCCCTGCAGCTGAGGTCTGGCTGATGACGCAGGCAAGGAAAGCCTCCCACGAAAGGGGTATCGGGCCCACTCCTACCCTCGAACCAGCTGATCCAGAAACCTTCAAGAGCAGGTTCCTAAGGTCTCTGTGTCACTAAACCTGCCGGTGGCTCCATCATGACTCACAGGGAGGTCAGAGGAGTCATAGACTCCTTCCTTGAGACCAAACTGTTCTAAAGCAGGGCCATGTGTTCAGCAACACTTCACACAGCTAAACCCGAAACCTGGAGGAAGCACAGTGTTACTCACACAGCAGCCCAGAGCCAGCATAGTCCACAGTGCCCTCCCTAAAGCCTGGCACTGGGACCCAGAAGAGTCCCACCACACCCTTGTATTTCCTCATGTCCACTCTCTATCTAACCTCTTGTTTACTGCTGCAGGCTCTGATACATCTGCTTTTTGCTCTCTGGCCTTGCTGGGCTCACAGTGGTATCTGTAGTAACAATGTGGAGTGAGAGGACAAGTAAGGTGATCTAGTCAGGGGGGCATAACATGTGACTTTTAGTCCTGGGAATGCCTGACAACATTCAGGAGGCAATTGCCCAGAGGAGCTTTAGGGCGTCCTGACTCAAGGTGTCTTTTTCTTTTGAGAGTAAGGTCACATACCTTAATGGTGAAGATCAGGATCCGGCCCCGGGCAATCATGTTGAGGAAAAGTACCATGGCTTCATCCTCATGGGGAGAATAGGTGTCAAAGACCCTCTTGGCCATCACGTGACCCTGTTGGTATTCAAACGTCAGATGCATCTTAAATGCTACATGGCCAGGACATGCAGAATTATGGAAATCTGTCCTGGAAGCCGCAGTCCCTGAATAACATGATGAGCTACTTCTCTGGTATGCTAGGGAGCTAGTCCCTAGGCAAATTCAGCCCTTGGGCCTTCACACAGGACATGAAGTGTGCTGAGGTCCATGGGACAGCGTTACCCAACCTCGCAACTCCTCTCCTGCCTGCTGCCCAAGGACAGCTTGGCAAGCACAAGAGAAACACTGCAGGGACCCTCTGGGTGACCATGTCGTGCTCTGGAAACTGCAGGCAAGCAAACACTCGGGGACTTCTCTCCTGGCTGCTCTTTGCCTCATGCACCCAAGAGCTGAAGAGCAAGGACAAACACTGCCCGGTAAGGAAGACAAACGCAGACATGCGGGGATGCTTTACCGTAGCTTGATTTAAGACGATGACGTGGATCCCTCTTCCCTGCTCCCGGGCCTCATCTTCCAGGACCTGCAAGCGGAGAAGCAATGAGAACCACACACCAAGGCCTCTTATTCCCTGCCCATTCAGCACAGCAGAATGCCCAAACAAGGGGCAAATCTCCCTCCTGTGACATTTTGGCTTTACTCATGGCAGTGATGGATGCCAGAGTAGACGACAACGTGGGACAACACCTCCACAGTCCTACAGGCAGGAGGAGGATCCCATCTTGAGCTTCTTGCCAGCCACAGAAGCACTCTCACCACCCACTGCTTGACGCTTCACCCATTCAGCTCCACCCACCCTCTGCTCACAGGGACACTCAGCACCCGTCACTTACTGTTGTCCCATCCACAGCCACGTAGACCTTTGACCGGCTGGAGTATACCTCGACATCCAAGACCTTCTTGTTGCTGACAGGGTGCCTAGGGGCCTCCACATTCAGCATCTCGTCATCTACAGGGGAGAAATGCCCAGTCTCAACCAGCCAAGGCACCTCTGGCTTGTCCTTGCTTGGCACCAGCCCAGCCAAGCCTCCAGGAGGTCATGTCCACCAGATATCCCAGCCCACCAAGCCATGGGGCAGAATCTATGGGGGCAGCAGGTAAGGGGAATCCAACAGGGCAACGGGTCTGGCCCCAGCTACGCCCACACAGACTTCTGCAGCCAAACGTGCTGAAGCCTTGAGTAGACAGACCAGGAATGGGAACAGCCTTTCTATTCACTTTTATTAAACCCACATGCACGGATCCGTCTTTCGTGCTGTGGCTGCTCACAAGTTTGCCCTGACTTAAAAGAAATACTTTCCTCTCTTTGGTTTCCTTGCTTTCAAAGAAAAGCAAGATGCTGCCCCTCACCGTAGTCCTGTGCAGACTCTTCTTCCTCCTCATAAGCAGCTCTCCTGGTGTCCAAGATCAGCTTGATGTTCACAATTACAGTCACAAGCAGGAAAAGCACAGCACCTGTCTGCAATGCAATATGCTTTGTGTTACCAACTTGTAAGTAACAAGCCAAAGATCAGGCCACCTCCCTGGCAGAAGGTGCAGGGCACCCCAAGGAGATCTTGCAAGGGATCATAAGCATCTATCATTTCTCCTGTTTTCTTCTGGGAAAAGGCAAAGAGAAGAAATATAGGTGACTGAGTTTTAGAGTGAAATGCTTTCATCAGCTGGAGAGCACTGAACTCTTGATCCATGAGAATTAACCCACTTCTAATGTCTCCCTGCTTCCAGATTGGCGAGCAGATTGCTGCTAAAGTACTGCATTGAGGTTGAGGGTCTCTGTGTGCAAAGAGTTTGGTAACTCAGAGTTACAGCTCCCACAGCAAACTTAACCTCTGCCTCTCCTGCAGCATCGCTACTGTCGTCTCTCCCTCTGCAACCAGAGGATGTACCCAGGGTATTCAGAGGGAGAGAGATGCTGTGGGACTAAAGCAAGGCAAAGGCAAGAAGCTGAGGTCTGACTTCAGGAAACTGCACTGTGGCACAGGCTGCAGAGAACAGCCGGCAGCCTTCCTGTCTGCAGCAAACCAAGGCAACCTGTGTGGATGCTGACACACAGGACTATGGGAAGGTCCAGGGGCTACGCAGCTGCCCATGAGAACTCCCAACACAAGCATCACCATTTTCCACGGCCCTGTCACTCCCAGACTAAGGGGAGGGAGGAAAAGACTGCCACATTTCTACAAGCACCTGTCTATTTATTAAAATGCATTTTGTTTTTCCTCTTCCCCAGTTTCAGCCTTTTTCCTAGTATTTGGACCCAGCACAAAGGAGAATTGTTTGCCAAAAGGACCTCTTCTGAGACACAGTCACACAGGAAAGCTTGGACCACCAACATCCCACTTTGGGAAGTCATCTGCCTGCAGGTGTAAGCTGCAAGAGCACGTCTAGCCACGGCCAAGAGGATGGTCTTAGAGCTGCAGTGCTGGCTAGGGATGCAAGATGGCCTGGGTTGAAAGACAAGGCCTCAGCTGAAGCAATTTCTCTTTACTTGACCCAGGCAGCTTTGTAACCCAGAGCCCTGGTGCTTCTTCATGGTGGCAAGGTGACAGCAGCACGCAGTGGCTGTGGAGCTCTGCATGAGGACAAAGTCTGTGCCCAGCAGCCACAGCCCTGCTCTTGGGCTGAGGAACAGCTCTAGCAGAGAGCCCAAAAGCTGCCCTGGACAGTCACTTGGCAAGAGAAGGCTTTGCTGTTGGATTTAAGACACAGAGCCCCAAGCACCCATTACCCTCAAAGCTAACACCGCTGCAGGCCTCCCCTACCAGCCTCCATGCCAGAAGGGTCCGTCCAGCTCATAGCAGAGCCACTATGGAGGCCCAAATCTGATCACTACGTGCTGCTGACAGATTGCTGTGGCCCTTTGGCCGAGCCGTGCTATGGATGTACCAGGTGGTTTCCCCCAGCCACGCAAGCTCAGGGTCCTGCTAACTGGAGCATCCCAAGACTCAGCAGGGAGATGTCACAGCAACCAAGGGAGAGCAGGGGAGAGGTTGGTAGAGGCTGCTCATAGCCTGGTACCCCAACAAGGGGATGTTGAAACAGGTCTTGGGTGGTTTTGAGACTCTTCCCTTGCCCCTCAACCCCCCAACAGCTTGCTTCCTAAAAATCTGTGCCTTTTGCAGCTCTAGGCCCCTTGATTCTCTGAGGTCTGGTATGGGGTTGAGATCACACACAGGCCTGCCCTTGTTGAGAAGCACTAAAAGGATCCCCCCTCCACCTGGACAGCTATTGCCTCAAAGCTACAGGATGCTGTTACCTCTGCTAAGCAGCCAAATGGGTTCAAGAAGTAACTGAGGAAGAGGAAAATGAAAAAAAAGCAGCAAGACAAGAGATGGACAGGTAGGAAACACTATAATATAAACACCACTATGGCATTTTGGCTTGTTGATTTGCTGATGACTTAGAAGTATGAGCACCTTTTGAGATCTGTGCACAGAAAGCTTTTAATCAGGCAAGAACAGAGTCCTAGGCTCTCAGTGAGGAGCAGGCTGTGCCCGGGGGCCAGCAGCAAGGCCACCTTACCAACTTGCCCAGACCTTCCACACTGGTCAGTACTGGAGAGGCAGGGAAGCAGCCCCACAGCCCAGGTGACCTGAGCAAACAAGGCATGAGCAAGCAGGACCAGCAGCTGAGTCTAGCAGGGTTGGCTTAATCAGAGCTGCTGACAGAGGCTCAGGCACTGTAGACCTGGCCACTCCATAGCTGCAGCTCTAGTTTACATACTTTAAGCTCAATTTTCATCTGTGTTTTAGGCCACAGCAGTACCATGAAAGAGAGAGATGACAGCAGACAGGCTGCCTCCAGTGCAATGAGCAATGCCTACCTGAAAGACCAGGCCTGTTCCCAAGCCCCAAGCACCCTGGATGACGCAGGACTGAGCAGTCTCCTTCCCCAGGAAGGTGAGCCTTCGTCCTCCCAGGCACACACAAAACCCTCCCCTGCTCCCTCCCACAGAAACCAACTGCCAGATTTCACCAAGCTCTGCTCACCTCAGGAACAGCCCCTCTTCTTCAGCTCGCTGCCATGGGGCCAAACCGTTCCTGTCCTTGTGTCCCCAGACACCCCCAGGATGCTGGCTCCACCAAGGATGAGCTGTTTCACAGCACAAGCAACCAAGCCTGCGGCTTTCCCAGACACCAGCTGCCTCTGGAGCACGAGATCCCATTACTCAGCCCTATTTTCTCTGTCCACCTGCTGTGCCTTATACCAGCTTTAATTTGCAAACCCAACGGGAAAGGGGTGGTTTCCCAGTGCAGGCAGAGCCCTGCTCCACTCGGCATGTGTCCAGAAGCAGCAGGGGAGGAACTGGTCAGGTTTCTAGCCGAAAGCCTCCCAATTATTGTATCTCTTACCATAGCCGCCCAACAGGTCCATTTGCAGCTGGAAGAAGCTGCTAGACGTGGCAGACCCTTCCACACACGGGCACAAAGCCACTGGATGTAGCTTTCTGGGGGACCAGTTATGCCTCCCTAGCACGTTAGGTTACCTAGGACTGCCAGCAGACTCGCCTCCACCCACACAGCAGCTCCATAAGCTCGTAAAACCTATAGATTATCCTCCCTAATCCACCACAGGCCTGCAGCTGACTCACCTGGCACAGCTTCCGCAGCGCACGCTGGTTCATCAGCTTGTACTTCCAGGCAAGGTACCAGCTCCGCTTCTTGTGGGGCTTGACGACGGGGTTGGGTTTCCACTCATCCATAGTCATGGGGGCTGTCACGGGGGCAGCCGCGGGGGGAAGGGGTCAGGATGTGCTCCACTCCGCTCCCGTGTCCATCGGGACTCCCTGCTGGGGCGGGAAGGGCACAGGGTGAGGGAGGCAAGCGCCTTCAAACCCCCTCCCCAGCAAAGACAAGGCCTGGCACAAGCGGCGGCCGAGAATGGCACTCAAGTACCACACACAGAAGCCCCACAGAGCCCCCCTGCCTGCCAGCACCCCCAGCCCCGCAGAGAGCGATCCAGGAGACCAGGTTTCACTGGAGGACTGTACGCAGGGCGACAGCAGCCCTTGAACTCACGGGCCAGTGAGGACCTGGGCTGCAGGCCAACCCCTTAGCGAGGCTGCTGCGGTGTGGGGGGTCCGCTCGCACCCTCTGGAAAAGAAACGCGGCCAAGAGGCCGGAGCCGGCGGCAGGGCCCGGACTGGCAGGCGTTATGGAGGTGCCGCCACCGGCCTGGTGGGTCCCTGGCGGGGACAGGCACCCTCCCCACTCGCAGCAGTGGGGCTGCGAAGTGGCACCACCCCCCCCGGGGCGCGATGCGGGGGCCCGGCGGAGCCAGGGGCCTGGCTGGGACACGGGCCTCCCGCAGCGGGGCTGGGGACCGCACAGCAGCCTCCCGAGCGGGGGGAGCAGGCCCGGGGGGCCCAGGGCCCGCCGGGGAAGGACCAGAGGGAGGAGGCGGGGACCGCAGAGCGACCCAGGGCTGCGGGGAGGGGTCGCGAAGGGGACCCAGGCGCTCTGAGCGGGGGGCGGGAGAGCCAGGCGGCCCGGGGAGGGGAGGGGGGCAGGCGCTTGGGGAGCGCGGAG
>Ga0065711_1009409_pt1 | contig 17737 bp, 9 predicted proteins | sample Hoacrofraction12_FD_59098 | JGI IMG/M metagenome (GOLD analysis project Ga0065711, IMG submission 59098) | Hoatzin crop microbial communities from Cojedes, Venezuela - Epithelial fraction 12 v2 (version 2) | ecosystem: Host-associated > Birds > Digestive system > Esophagus > Crop | place...
GAGCAGTCAGGTAGCGGGGCGGGAGGGGTCGCCCGGGGCGCCGGGCCCCGCGAGGGAGGGTGCGGGGATCGCCTTGACCGCGGCTAGCCCGGGGGCTGGGCTGGTGTCCGTGTCAGAGCGGCTTTGTGACGTCCCGGGGCTGACGGTGGTGGGTTCGTGGGCCAGGGCTCCCCAGCAGTCACCCTGTGTCCCTCCGCACGGGCGGGAGGCTGGTGGGGCACTGCCTGGCTCCCGCTCGTCAGGGCTGTCGGGGCTCTGCTAGACTCGGGGGGATGTCGCTGAGTTCTACTGTGCTGAACTTCCGAGCAGATGACGGTGGAGCTACTCCGGTGCAGGATGAACGAGATTCGGGATCTGATGTTGAAGATGAAGGGAATGAGCAGCATTCTGGATCTGAGAATGGAAGCGTAGGGCACCATTCAGAGGTACGACTGGAACCTTGGGTAAAGATTACTGTTCTACTAATAGGTTTTTGTTTGTTTATTTGTTTAAAGAGGCATTATTATCTTAGCTGAAACTTAAGTGTTTATTCAGTTGTTCTTCAGGGTCCCAGTTGGCCAAACTTCCAGTGTGTCAGATAATATCCTGACCAAGAAGTAGGATAGGATATTTTTTTATTCTTAATTGTTATAATAGCATTCATAGTTTTGTACTAGAAGAAGTTTAATATTCTTATACTCAATTGCTAGAAGTTAAACTTTTTGGATTTGAAGTTCTAAGGAGTGGATTATGAGGAATGTGGAATTTTACCTCAAATTCTGCATGGTAGTGTAAAACCAAAGATTTCCTTACTAAAGAATAAATGCTCTTCCATCTTTCCTCTCAGATGTGTGCGCTGACTCTCAAGTCTGTTTTGTGCTATGTTTTCATCTCATCATTCACAAAGGAGTAGGCCTTCATGTGGAGCAGGAGTAGGTTAGGGTTCCTAAGTAGGATCTGTTCTTACTCTGAAGAGGTTCTTGCTCCGAGAAGCCTACACCATGGAAAGGGTGGTAATGCTTTGATCCAGGGTTGTATCTGAGGGAGAGTCCCTTGACTTGTGGATTGACTGTTTTGGTTGAAAAGAGATTCTGATAGAAGTGTATGTTCCCTTTAGATTTCTAGGACAGTTTTGAAGTTAATCTTAATGTTGAGGAATTTTTTCTGACTTGAAAAAGAATTACATCAGGTCTTACTTGGAAGGAGTAATTTTGGCCTGGGAACTTGTCTTCCACCAGCAAAGTTATGTTACGGAGAACTTTTTGATACTGATAAAAACTGTAATCAAAGCCATTTCATTCTGTTCTGCGTATTTTTTTGCACTTTATGTAAAGATCAGAATTGACTCTGACTTGGTTTTCAGTGGTTATACATTTTGAAAATTGCTTAAATTGCATGATGTGATATACTGTAGCAGGCTGATGTGTCAAAAGGCTCAACTCTGCTGTGGCATAACTTGCAGTCTTTTATCTCTCCCTTCCCCCTTTACTGAAGTCATACTTCCTTCAGAGTTAGAACGTAGATGAAGATGTTATATTTGTATAAAATTAAAGTTATTCCCATATATTTGAATTTGAGTGTAAAGCAGATTTGGAATTTATTCTCTTTTTTTAGACATACTGATATTTATAATGGAAGAAATATATTTGATGTGAGGCAGCATCTCTTGTGACAATCAAGATTTCAGTGTGGGAGAAACTATGTGTGGGGTTTTAATTTTACTTACTGGGGCAGAGTAGTTGGAAATCTGGCCTAAAGAACAGGTAGTTGGCTATTACTTCCATCTTCAGCATGTCTTTTTCAGATTTAAATATCCAGAAGGTACTAGGACCTGTTATCATTGTTAACTGATCCTCTTCATCTGCCTGCCTTTAAGGGCTTTGTTCTGTGATGGCTGTCGAATATTCCTCTGTAGATAAAATACTTCAGAAAGTCCATTAAAAAGAAACCCAAAGAAAAAAATTGAACTAAAATACCTTTCTGTCCAGTAGTAAATGTGAACCTTCAAGCTTTCGTGGTCTGTTTGATTCGGTTCAAATCATAAGCATTTGAGTATTTTGTTTTGTTATGAAGTCTTACATGCTTTATTTTCCCTACATCAATTCAAAATCCAACTCAAAAAGTGCAGCAGCTGTTTCTGAAAGAGGTAGCTTTCAGTGATTTGTCGTGTTATTTGCCCTAAACACTCTCTCATCCTCTTATTTCCTTCACCTTTAGGAATATGTGGGAGGAATGACACTCAAAGGTAATAAAACCTTTGAGACAGCCTAATCAGTTAAGTTTATTTAATTACTATTTCGTCTCTAATTTAGAACTCAGATGTAAAGAACTGAAGTTTTAAACTGTCAAACTTTTTTTCCAGGTTCTTAACTTTAAAGAAAAGGGGAATCCTGAGGAATTACTTATGTAGGTCTCAGGTATGTGGGTTTTTGTTTTCCACAATTCTTTTCTGGCTTTCCTTCCCCCAGTCCCACTTTATCTATAAATGTTCTCCTTGATGTCCTTACCAATTCTGCTTTAGACAAACAGAATTAGATAACACATAGTTTTAGTACAGTAATGAACATTAAATCATTTTTACAGTGTTTGTACAGGTCAGGCTCATATGGAAATCTTTAATGACTGAGGTTCTTACACTTTCACCAAGTCCCTGCTGCCTTCATGAATTAAGTTATGGTTTGACTGTGACTGTTAACAAACATATTACACAGATATCTTGCATTTCTGAAAAAAGAGAAACTTGCTGATCTGCCTACGATAGTTATGTATGCCTTAGTTTAACAATTGTCATTCATGAGATTGTAGTGGATGGGTCAATTTTGTTGAACTTACTAAATTATCAAAGTAATACCTCTTAAAAGTGGCTGCATGCTGATCCAATAAACTACTTGCTAACTGAAATTTTTATGTAGAAGGATAACACTGTAAACTTGATGTATTCCTTATTTTATACTGTACTAAAGCCTCATGTTATAGAATTCTTTCAGTTAAAAAAAATTAAGGACATCTCAGTTAAAATGTTTATAGATAAAGAGGAGGAAGAAAAGAAAGCAAAGGAATTAGAGAAAAATGCATTAGCAATTACCTGAGACCTACTTGTTTTTGAGGATGTCTGATCTTTTAATTAGGTATTTGGAAAAGGAAGAATAGAAAACTCCAAAATTGCATACTTGATTTCTTTGAAAACATCCTTTTAGAGACGAACTAGTAAAAAAAAAAAAGGAAGGGGAGGGGTGGAGGGGAGACTATCCTACAGTTTAGTCATACTGCTGTAAAGTTACATGCACTTTTTATATCAAGTATATTCCAAAACATTCACAGATCCATTAATTGTGTTCAGAAGACCTTTGCGCTGATGGGTGCGGTTGGGGCGGCTCTGTGCTGTGCAGGCACTGAGCGAGTCAGCTCTGCTGTAGAAGCTGCTCAGTAATGTTAACGTGCCGAGTGTGAGGTAGTGTGTGTTGTCTCTCTGCTGGGCTTACTGACGTGACTGATGGACCTGTGTGCTTTTGGGGTGAGGGCTGGGTGTGCGGGACTGGAGTAGGTGGTGCCTGTCTGCCCAGTCTGTGCAGGGGCACCTGTATTACCCACATGGTTCTTCTGTAGGTGATTATATCACAGTAGAGCTCGGCTGCTGTAACTGCTGGGATTCTGTGATGCAGAGCACTGTATCATCACAGTGTGAGCTAGTCAGGATGCGTGTCTGCTCCCCCTGCCCATACATCTTCGTTCTCAAGAGTGAGTGTCACTTTGCGGTAGCAGATTGGAGACTCAGTATGCTGTAAAGTGCTTCAGTAATAATGCTGTGTAATTGCAGTGACTTCTTATGGAGTATTTTGCATAGGAAGTTCCTTGTAATTTAGTAATGTATTCTGAATAGGTGGATATATGACCTGCAACCACTCTTCTGACCTTAGAAACATTTAAGAATCATTGTGGATTCCAGTTGCTTTTTAGTTTTGTTTACTTGTTTGCCAAAGACTTCTAGACCAGCAGTCAGGAAGGTGATGAGCCTGATAGTTTAAACAGGAGTACTTGTATTGTTTTCCTTGGATTAGTTTTGCAAAATCCCTTATTACTGCTGACGTAATTATCAGTACCTATTCAGCATTAGCCATCTGAAATCCAGAGAAGATAGACCAACCCACCAAAAACTAAATGGTAGGAAAATAAGGATTAAAGAATTTCTGTTATTATAAACATCAATTTCAGGGTAGACCGCTGCATTTTAGTGCTTCTCAATGACCTTACCTGTAACACTGCTGTAAAATGTGTGTTTCGTGTTCCGTTTGCAGCTGCAGTTGTCTTAAATAATACAGGCAGAGAAAATACATCACATACACGTTTTTAGTTTATGTGGGAGATACTGGGCCGGAGTGGGCACATTTTTTTTTGTAAGAAAAAAAAGAAGTAAATAAAATGCCATAACACACAGAGAGCAGTTGAGTGTGTGTATGGTCGTCCTCAGCTGTGCGTCCTCAATTCGGTAACTCTTAGTCTTCATATTTAATTCTTTAAAATTCCAAATTCAGGTTTTAACAGAACTGTGTTTCCTTTCTGTAAGGAGAAATGAGAAATAATACCAGAGGTGTGATTCAAAAGACTAGCATTGCTGTAGAGACAGGGAGCAGCAGCAGACAGATAACTGCTCACTGAGGTTATCACAGCAGCTGTTTTGTAGCTAGCATGAAGTAACGTGGAAATCGTGAAGTTGTATTTGAAGTGCGTGTTTTAAAATTTTATAGTCTTGATCTTTTTGCCATCGTGCAGTAACTTTCTGTTAGTGATTCTGCAGTAATGTAGAAGTTATTTTGTCAAGTGCTAGACAAAGGAATAAATGCGTAAGGTCAAAAATGTTAAAAAGCGGTGAGTTACCACATAGTATAGTTCTGGAGTGAGTAGTTCCTAAAAGCAATTAAAAGTTTAATTTTATTTAAAATTCCTTCTTAATCATACTTTTTAAAAACTAGTAGTATTGTTTGTTGTAGGTGGAAGATAGAAACACCTGCATTATTGTGTATGGCTCTGAATGTGGGAATAGAATGACTACATCAAATAAAAATAGATAGAAGGTGTGTCTTTCCAAGGAAATTAAATTGCTGACAAAAAATTTGGAACCTCCAGGATCTTGAAGTGTCTCCTAGGACAATAAACACTCAGTTTGCAAATACGCTAGTGGAAGGAGTCTATAGCTGAGACAAAATCACCCTTGAGGAAAGCCTGGCCGAAGGGTGGGGAAGGGTGTGTAGAAAAGAAGTTCCTTCGACAGTGTTGTTCTTTTCGGTTGAAATCGGGATTAGTGTGATAGTGGCTGTGAGAGGTGTACCGAGTTAATGAAATGAGTGTTTGAGAGTCGAATTTTGTTTTCTCAGGTAAATGCAATTGAGATTTCTTCTTCAAGTAGAAATTGGATGTTGTAGGAGAGATAAAACAAGATGTTGTCAGCAGTGATGTTGACAGGTGGCTTGTGAAAGGTTTTCCCAAAAATGGGGTGTGTGGCTTGGTATTTTTTGCCATGTAGAAAAAGGCGTAAAGGATTGTGTTTCAATTCTAAGGTTTTGAGACCGGTGTATGTGTGCATAGATTATCTCAGGTGCCTGGCTAGGTGTGGGAGCTGTCAGCTTAAGGGAGAGAAGCGTTGAATCTGTTCTTGCATTCTTACACGTTGAAACACAAAACTTGTTAACAGTAATACTCTGAAAGGTCTGACTAAAACTTTATTCCTGTTTTTTAGTACGCTTTTGGTCTTGGTGTGTTCTTAAATAAGTTTCCTTGGCAAGGAAGGAAAGGGCACAAGCTCTCTTGAGCTTCACTTGGAAAGTAATGCATGTGCAGTTACGGTAAAATGTGTTTCATACGAAAAAAGTCTGTTTGAGATCTTAAGAAAAGAAAATGACAGGTGTGAGACACTGTTTCTTGCCTTACTGCTGGGAATTTGGACTAAACCACTTTGAAGGCCTGACTTTTTAAAGTAAAAGCACTAAGCACTGGACCCTTCTTAGACATGTTTATTTGAGTGTGGTTTAAATTCTGTTAGCATTTCCAAAATATGATTGAGCTTCAGGGTGGACAGACTTCCACTGATCACTTAATTTTTTTCTTGATCTGATACTTGGTAGTCCTTTGGTGCAAATTATCTAATGATTATTTCTATATAGAAGGTGTTTCAGTTTGCAGTACCTTGGGTAATCAAATTGGAGGAAAGACAAGCAAAAATTCAGTACGTTTTTTTGTTTCCTTTTGAAGGTTGTTTTTTTTTTCTTTGCTTAGTTGCCTGAGATTATTTTTCTCTTTCAGAATGAACACAGTGATGGAGAAGATGATGGGCACATGGGAGAGCCTCATATGACAGACTCTGAAAATGAAGATATCCCAAGGCAAAAAGACAGTGACTCAGATAATGAGGAACCTCCAAATCACAATGTAAGTGATTCAGACAATGAAGCAACTCATGGAGGGAAAGACAGTGACTCTGATACTGAGGACCATCCAAATCGGCATTTAAGTGACTCTGAAAATGAAGATGCCTTAAATCATCGAGCAAGTGACTCTGAAAATGGAGAACCTCACAGGGATCACAGTAGTGATTTTGAAAATGAGGAATCGCACAAGCAGCCAGCCAGCGACTCGGAGAGCGAGGAGCTCCGCAAGCAGCCGGCCAGCGACTCGGAGAGCGAGGAGCTCCGCAAGCAGCCGGCCAGCGACTCAGAAAGTGAGGAGCTCCGCAAGCAGCCGGCCAGTGACTCGGAGAGCGAGGAGCTCCGCAAGCAGCCGGCCAGCGACTCGGAGAGCGAGGAGCTCCGCAAGCAGCCAGCCAGTGACTCTGAAAGTGAGGAGCTCCGCAAGCAGCCGGCCAGCGACTCGGAGAGCGAGGAGCTCCGCAAGCAGCCAGCCAGCGACTCGGAGAGCGAGAAGGTTTCCAGACGCAAACGAGGAATAGAGTCTGAGGATAGCGATGGGGAGGACAGGAAGGAGGAGGTGCAGAATGATTCTCATCATTCAGATAACGAACCTGTAAGGGAAGGATTTCATGGCTCTGACAGTGAAGAGGAAGCTCCTAAGAGACGGAAAATATCGGACAGTGATGAAGAAGAGAAAGAGGAGGAGAAAACAATGAAGAGGAAAACAGCTATCCTTTCTGACAGTGAGGATGACACTGAAAAGACACGTAAGGAACTATAGTGTGAAAGTGTGAGGTGACAAACAGCAGTGTTAGAGTTAAATCATTGGTTTTATGTGAAGAAAGCATTTCGGATAAATATGAAACCATAAAGCAAATTTGTTTGTAGAGCACAGCTGCATTTGTAGAGGCTCTTGTTCTAACTGCTTTTCTCCATGGATGGATATGTAATACTTTTGAGTAGTAAGTAAGTCTGATAGAAGTAAAAGAGAAGACCGCAGTGATCTTGCTTTGTACTGGCATCTGTTGTCATGTTGGTTATTCCTGTTGGTCATTTCTCTACTTTGTTGTCATTTCTGTAGTCATTTTTTCATATATGGAGGGTGAAGTCAGTTGCGAATTCACAGGTTTTTATGAATAGATGTGATGTATGGAAACTTCCATTACTGATTGAATAAAACAGATTTTAGAATGGGTGTGTCTTCTAAGAAGTGGCAATGATTTTGTGTAGGAAGGCTAGTCAGCTTCCCTCTTGTCCAAACTGAATTTGAAAATATGTTTTTTGAGGGTACCAGTTGTCACCTCTGTTACTAGGACATGCAGTAATGCTCCTTTCTGTTGGCAGCTGCAAAAAAAGTCCGAATCCTTTCCGATGTTGAAGAATCAGACAGTGATGCTGCTTCAGACAAATCTGACAAAAGGAAGAAAAATATCGTGTCAGATAGTGAGGAAGAAGAAGAAGAAAGAAAAGAGAGTGCTGGGAAGAAAAAAGAAGAGAAAGATCTGTTTGGCAGTGACAGTGAATCTGGAAACGAACAAGAGTAAGTGCTTGTGGGAGTATGTATTCATTCAGGGTAGCAGATAGTGAGACTGATTGTGAATGGAGAATGGATGAATCCCAACCAGAGAATGATTATCCACCTTCATTGGTGGTGTGAAGAGGAAGGTCAGTAGTAGGTGGCAGAGTGAAAGGTGGATCTCCACACAGTCATTAGAAATTCCGCAGAAAATGCACTTCTCCCTGTTGCAGTCTAAATAGATAAATGCTACTGTTACCTTCACAGGAACCTGATTGCAGATATATTTGGAGAATCTGGTGATGAGGAAGAAGAGGAATTTACGGTAAGTGTTATTGTGGATGTCTCTTGTTCACTTGCTGGATCTAATACTCGTGGGAATATACTCCAGAATGACTGTTTGGGTTTGAACTCAAATTTGAGGATATGCTGTAGAAGGAGGGAAGCTTTGTATCTGCTGGACTCACTGAGGTGGTGTTTGGATGAAATAACATTTACAGCTCTCTTCTGTTGTGAGAGTTAGTGGTGTGGAAGTCACAAGTGGAATTGGGAAGCCTTTGTTCCTCTTCTGGATCCTCTGCAGACTTTTCTGAAGCTTTTCGAGTATCGATGTCAGGTGCCTGAGCAGATGTTCAGTCTTAATCCATGCACTGATTTGCACTGCCTTTACCCATCAGGGTTTTAACCAGGAAGATCTGGAGGAAGAGAAGGGTGATGCAGACATGAAGGAGACAGCAGATGAATCGGACTCTGATGATAACATCAAAAGAGGGAAGCAGTAAGTCAGTGTGTTACATACTCATTTGGTAATATCAAATGGAAGGTTTTGATGAAAGGGCTCCTCCAAAGACTGCATAGGCTTCTTGGTTTAGAAAGGCGAGGGACTATGCTTCTACAGAAAGCTTGTTCTCATAAACTGCGACAGAAGGTCCTCACTCAGCTTGTGTGGTTTAGTCACTTGGCAGCCCATAGCAGATTACCTGCGCTGCTTCAGAGAACAGTATTTCGTGGTTTGCATCAAAACCTAAGTGAAATTAATATCTAACCAAACATGTAACTCTACTTTTAGCAGTTCAGCACTGGAGTCACAGGGTGTTTCTCTGCTGGTGTTAAGGGATAAGGTGTGGCAAGACTTGCTATCAGCACGCCTCCTGTTTCCTTTCTGTCCGCTCCAGTAGTGTCCAAGCAGTGTATTGCAGGTACAGGAAAGCTAAATCCCTGCCAGCTTCAGTGGCAGCTTTAGCACATGTGGAACACTGGGTATTACACGTGTGCCTGTTGTTAGCTATTTCAGCAAGGTCCTGCAGACTTCTGAGGGCATCTCGGAGCCACTGAAGCCCTTTGCTAGTTTCTGAGGTTAACTAATTCTCATACAGGGACATTGAGACGTAATGCTTGTAGGTTTATTCAAGATGTCTTGAAAGGTTATGCTACAGAAACACAAAATTATTTCCTTCAAAGACAGTAAGATCAGCCCTCTTCTGACCATCAGCAATCTCTCTTCTTGCATTTCAGTATGGACTTCATGTCAGATTTTGACATGATGCTGCAGCGAAAGAAGAGTATGAGTGGCAAGCGTAGACGAAACCGTGATGGTGGAACTTTTATTAGTGATGCAGATGATGTGGTCAGTGCTATGATTGTGAAGATGAATGAAGCTGCTGAGGTGAGTTTTCTAGGCTCCAGAGACACCTTAAAATCCAGTTCCATTCTATGGGAAAATCTTGTGATCAGTACAATGCAGAAATCTGGCTGGTACTCATGAGGAGTAATCTGTACAGTATGGAAAGCTTCTAATATCTAAACAGCTCTTTAAATGTTATTTTGCTATTCTGAATTTAAAACATTTCTTCCATTAAAACTTGGAGAATGTACTCATTTTAAAGATGAAAATGAGTTGACTTGGTAGACTTTGGTCAGCTGAGATCAACTGTCCTATAAAAAGGGGATGAATACATGTTCTACAAAATATATGAACAAGTATATCAAACACCGAGAAAAGGAATATGCTGTAATTTCATCATACAATTACTAGCATATGTAGTACTTCAGTGTCTGTTCTGGAGAAGAACCCTTTTTCTAAATTGTTTGAATGACAATACTGTGGTAAGTGAGGGTAGAGCAACAGAATTACGGGAAGTTCTGCCTTGGCATACTGCCTTTCTCAAGGAGTCGTGTTTAGTACTTGACTGTGCAAGGTTTATTCGGGTCTTGCCTTTCGTCAGGTATCTGCTGTTGCACTAGCAATCAAGTTAATGAACAGCACTGCAAAACTCATTAAAAGCAGTTAGGGGGAATATACAGGGGACTTTAGAAAGAGGAATCTTACAAATAACAACAACAAATAATCTTCCGGAGAACAAGACAAGAAGGATAATGTGTCCGGGAAGGAAGGGGAGAGTGAGATAGTGATCTGGGAGACAACTGAGAGTTTCTTGGTCTTTGAGATGATTGCCAGGTGTTGCAAGTGAAGCTGTAAAGTCTGAGATACTGGAGAGAAGGAAGAGCTGAGCTCCAGTACTGTGGTGTCTTTAGTTCTCTGGCATATGCCTGTCAAACCATTCTGGAGCATGAGGAGGGGCGGAAGCGCGTGAGAATAATCTCCTCCCTTGCAATAAAAAAACGTTGTGCAGAAAGAGCCTTCGGTGGGTGTAGAGGGGTGGAAAGGAATTCCCACAGGAGGGCACAAATCTGTTGCTTATAGAGGGTCTTTTTGGTGTGGGAGCCCACGTACTGAACAGGCAGTGGCATTGTGGCCTTGGATGGCAGTCCCTTTGAAAGCCAGGCTTTGTTCTAGCGCGTGGTGCACATTCGTGTGCTCGTATGTTAATTGCACCATGCTTCATCCTAAAGCTCTAGGTAATCCGCTTCTGTTCTGAGGGGAAATGAGTATACGTATTCTCACTTCTCGTTGTTCTGGTTAGCTATTTTTCTGTTGTTCAGGTGAGATTTTACTGATAAAGTGTGTAGGTTAGCTATGCATAGCTAGTGTGGAGGACTCTGCAGACCTCCAGTTTATTGCAATAGACCAGTCATGAAATGGAAAACCATGTAATTTTAGGGGAAATCTCCTAATATGATGCTTTTAAGGAAGATGTTGGCTAAGGTGGGGTCCCATTTAAGAGAAGTCATTGTATAATGTGTTTTGGGGCTGTAAGAAGATGGAGCAGAGTACAAAGTTAGTGTAATCCTGCCAAAGTTGCACTTCTTGTTGGATAGACTAGTCTTTTTCCTGTAAGTGTTGTAAGGGATGAGAGTTGCTGATTTCTGCTTTTGACTGACTTGCACTGATTCTTCAACTCCCTACAGGAGGATCGGCAGCTGAATACACAAAAGAAACCAGCACTAAAGAAATTAACTTTGCTACCAACTGTAGTTATGCATCTTAAAAAGTGAGTTGTCCTTCTCCTAGTTAATTGTCAGCTTGGGGAATATTGGGAATTTGGTAGAGTTCATAGAGTGACATTACAGTTGTATGCAGTGAAACACTTTTCTTTCCTCCAAGTAAATGACAGAGCTGATTGGTCTCAAAAACCTATAAATTCTACCTAATTTTACCTGTTAATTTACATGGAACAAACTCAAATGCACTGTTGTGCTGAAGAAACATCACATCTTTAGATTTTGATGCATTACGTGACTTTGTGGCTTCTCTTTAAACCTTCTAGGCAGGACCTCAAAGAAACTTTCATTGATAGTGGTGTTATGTCTGCCATCAAAGAGTGGCTTTCTCCTCTCCCAGACCGAAGCCTGCCAGCGCTAAAGATACGAGAGGAGCTTCTAAAGATCCTGCAAGAGGTTTGAAACTGAGCTTTTAATATCGTACTTGATTTGTGGCTGCTCCATGGTTTTGAAATCGCATGCTTTAGGGAAACGTTTGGTGGAAAATGTAGTGTAGCTGCTACCAATGGACCATGCAGTGAAATACAGAAGGAAGCAAACTGCAAATAGAGAAGTTTGTTTAAAAGTTGCATCATTTAAAGTCTTTCTCCTGTTGTTGCTGTGCTGTCTAGCTGAACAAATTTTGGCTAGGGAACTTCAGGCGATTAATTGTTGTTAGAAAAATTTTGCCCTTTTTCGCAGCAAAGCGAATAGCTTTTCCAGCAGCAGGCCAGCAGACGTTTCCGAGAGTCTCAGGTGAACTACACACATGAGGTTCTCTGCCCTCTCTCAGTGAGTTATGTGCTATGGCATGTCTAGATTCTTGATAAATCTAAACTGCTCAGTCACCGTCGCTCGTTCTCAGTGGCTCATTCATTGTGATGGGTCACTTTAATTTGTCTTTGCTGCTTTCGTTAAAATAAGCGTGGCATAATCTTGATAGTGAAGTAGAAGTGAGATTTTTCTTGCAGCACCGCTAGCTGGCTTTATTTGACCGAAGCTGTAGAAGTACTTCTTGCTAAGAAATTGCAAGAGTTCTGCCTGAATTTAGATCACTTGGCCGTGCCTGCCTGTTTCGGGTTTAAATGCAAAGTGTGCAGTTCCCTGTCAGCTGTTTGTTAGTTGGTTTAGTGAAGTCATTTGCTGTGTGTCCCTGAGTTTTTCTCTCTGGTGGTCTCTTCTCTTTACTGGCCCGTTGAAGTGTAGAAAGCCCATTCTACTCAGCGCAGACTTTTAGCATTTGTAGCAAAGCTGGTTATTTGAATGCATTTGCCACTGATGTTTTTATGTCTATGAAATGAACGCTTTGAAGGCAGTAACTCAATTCTTGGGTAATAGAAGCAAAAGAGCATTTGGATTAAATGGAAATTTAATTTTGTGTACAAAACCGAAGATTGTTAAGGAAAATTTCTAGGTTTTGGTGTTTGATACTTTAGTGAATTCCTAGTGGACAAGGAAAAATACTGATTTTTTCAAGCTTATTGTGAATGTGGGTTTTGGTCACCTTGCAAAGTTCAGTGACACCGTTAATGTTCAGACACCGTTTCTTGCTATTTTCTGACTTCCCTTTATCCCACAGCTGCCCAGTGTGAGCCAAGAGACGCTGAAGCACAGTGGCATTGGACGAGCTGTGATGTACCTCTACAAACACCCCAAAGAGTCAAGGCCTAACAAGGATATGGCAGGGAAGCTCATCAGTACGTAAACCTCCCTTTGCCTTGCGTCAGTGAGATTTCACTGACAATCTCATTCCTGCATCAGTCTTTCCGTTGCCTTTTTTTTGCTGTTGTCTGTAGCAGAACTAATTCTGCAGAGTAGGAATCTCACTAACGTATCTCATCGCTTTGTTCATAGAGCTCTTAACAAATGCTGTTACATTAATTTCTGCATGCACCTTTTCCTGTTTCTTTCCTGCTTGTTCTAAACCAGAGGATGGCATTTATTTTGCCCAAATTCCCTCTTGGCTAGTTGTCCAGCCCTCATGTATATGCTACAAAGGCCGGAAGATTGCTGCCAGGAGACTGTTTATTCCATGGACCTCAGAGAGATCTTAAAGATGTCTGAAAGTTTACTACTTCTTGAGCAGCTGTAGGCTTACATGTAGCGCCTTCCGTCATGAATAAACTTGTTCTGTTCTTTAGGAACTATTTTGCACATTTCTAAAATAACACTGACTGTGGTGTGCGGGAGTTCCTGACACTGAGTATTTTAAGAGCTGAGAGATGTTCTAAAAGAGCAGGCAACAGCAAGAGACTTCATGGATGAAAGCTCTTGCTTGCTGTCCCCAAGGCTGGATTTGCGTGAAATATAAAGAGCTTGAAAATCATTTGTTCTGTTGAAAGGAAGCATAAATACTTGCCGCAGACTTTGAAAGCTGTAGCTGATCACCAGAATGGTTTGGAGATAAACTTCAGAGGCCTAGCATTCATTAACCTATATATATATATATATATATTTTTTTTTTAATAGATGAATGGTCTCGACCCATTTTTGGCCTTACCTCAAACTACAAAGGCATGACAAGAGAAGAGAGGGAACAGAGAGATTTGGAACAGATGCCTCAGCGAAGGAGATTGAGCAGGTAGGAGCAGCAGGCAGAAACATGACATCCTTTGTTTTTCTCGATGGAATCACAGAGAGAAAGAAGTGGTCTGTCAGTATTAAGGGAAATAAAAGGATAGTAAGTTCTGACCTCTCTTATCACACTTGACTGTCTTTTAAAAGCACTGTCTTTCTCTGTGTATAAAATTTTAAATTCTCTGTGCCTATAAAATTTTATTTTTCTTGCAGCTCTGGTGGTCAGACGCCCCGCAGGGACCTGGAGAAAGTGTTGACTGGAGAGGAAAAGTAGGTTGGATATTTTGTTGGGTTTTTTTTTTAATTTTTATTAGAAAAAAGGATTTTACTGTTATTAACAATATGCAGTGTGTTTCAAGGCTTTAGAGGCAACGGTTAGGCAGTGTGTTTCAGAGGCAGAACACGCTATGTTGCTTGTACTGCTTTCTGTGTGAAATTTGTCTCTAACAGTCACATCTTTTTTTCTGCAGGGCTCTTAGACCCGGAGACCCTGGGTTCTGTGCCCGTGCGAGGGTGCCAATGCCCTCCAACAAGGACTACGTGGTCAGGCCAAAGTGGAATGTGGAGATGGAGTCCTCCAGGGTAAGCGCTGCCGTGTGTGGGGATAGCTTAGGGACCCTGCGCCTGCGCGGTCTCTGACCAACCCTGGGAATCTGTCGCCTTGTGGCTGTCGTTACTGTACACCACGGTAGTTCTTCTACATTTCTCTTCTAACTGGAGTAGACAGTACGTTCTGCTATAAAGAGGGCTGTTTTAAGCTCATCAAATGCTTTCACTCAGGTATCGTTGCTTCTCTAACCAAGAAGAGATTTTCATGTTAACTGTTCTAGAGTTTCTCTCTAGGGTAAGAATCTGATTGCAGGCCTCTTATTTTAGAGCATTTTGAACTAAAGCTGCAATTCAGTAAGCATGTCGCTGATGTTTTTGTGCCTCTCCCAGCTTTTGTATCGTGTTCTTCTGATAATGTTCCAGTTTGGGAAAACTTCAAGGTTTTGGTGTACGTTAACAGTTTCAGTAGAGGCCTTCGCCTTGCTTTATTTGGTTCATCCATCTACCTTGTACAGTTTAATTTAAAAGCAGAGTACACGGTAGAACACATGTAAATGGATGAAGTAACAATTACTGTGCTTTCTGCTGTTATCTTTCCTTCTGTGCATTAATTGAGATATTGTTTCTAGCCCGGGACTATTAAAAGAGGTATTAGTCGCTTGGAAAAACACAAGAGACGGTTTGCTGAACAGAAACGACTCAGCAAAGTGCATCGGGCCATCAAGTTCAGCATTGAAGGCAACAGGATGCCCCTGTAGCCATGACACTCTGCCTTCCCCGAGTTTGAGAGGTATCCCTCAAGGGAGGTGTGAACAGTGCATGTGCTTCAGCTGTTGACAGTTTGCACATACAGGAAAGGAGTCTGTACACCCTAACGTAGACTTGGAAAGCTCTCCTTGTGTTCTCTCACGTCCGTACTGTGACCTAAAAAGGGAACTTGTACAGGAAAAAATAGGCTCTAGCACACAACGTCTGCCACGATACCTGCCTCGACGGCTTCAGGGTACCCAAGTGACAGGTACTGAATGAGAGTACCTGCACTCGGAAACAGCTGTGTGCCACCGGGGGTTTGGATGCTGTTCTGGCTGAGTGAGGTTCTCCGGTTTACCTGAACTGACGCACAGGAATGCTCAGTCCTTAACGCAGGACCTCACGTCACGGCACGCTTAACATCCGTGGCCAGTCTTTTACTGGTACACCTCCTCCTTCAGGAAGTGGAGTGATGTGAGACTTAAGGCGTTGTTGGCAGGAGGCAGAGAATGAGACCTCTGCAGCCCGGGGGGCGCAGAATCCCCCGCTGTGCATGCGGGGTGGAGTGAGATCGGTCAATGACACACATCAACCTGGGAAATGTTTTGACAATTTCTAGTCTGCATTTCAGTTCTGTGAGCAGGGCTGCCACACACTAACGGTCGCAGGAAGAGGCTCCCACGAATGTTAGATAACGATTGAGTTTAAGCTTCATATTTATTTGTTGAAAAAAAAATTATTTTTTTAAAAATCGCTGTGAAATTCCAGATATAACTTCAGTGAATAGTTTTATGAATAAAGTTTATTTAGAATCAGTGTGTCAGGAGCACCTTCCTCAGTGATGGGAACAAGTGGTGCAGTTTCTAATAGGTGTTTTTTGTCAGATATGAAGTAGCATATTCTGGATATCTCTCTTTCTCCCAGAATTTAAAGGTGTGAAGTTTCCATCGTTTATTGTTTCTGTTGTCTAGTTAGGGGAAATTGCTTTCTACTAATTAATTGCTGTGGACTGGAAGCTCCTTGCTGTTTGTCTTCAGTGGCGTTTCTTGAAGAGAATCACAGTATTTAATCTGTGTGAAATAAATGCTGCGTCATCTCAGTTTTTCATTGGCAGTTAAAATACAGAGATGAAATGCAATATCTCTTCTAATAACTTGTATGGTCAGCTTAGGTATTTCTTTTGCTTTGTCCTGCACCCCCTTTTTCCCCAGTAATCTCTAGCTTTAGAAGCACTAATCGGTGACCTTTGGAATAAATTGTGGTTTGGAATTGATGTGTCAGCTGAGTCCACCTCAGTGACCGTGTATTTGTATCTAAAGCCTTCCCCCCACAGGAAGCCTGTACGCGCGACACCGTAGCGCGGTGTGTTTCCGGCGCTGAACTCAGCCCGTGTAGACCCAGAGCTGTTCCAGACTGTCTGTGCACGGCTAACAGGGTCATTAATCCCTGTGATGTGAAAGCTTTACTGTGAGGCGTGTGAGCACGACTACCTCCGTCGTATGAATATAGTGGGGGAACCACCTTATCCACTGTGCGGGGAGAGGATGCGCGCGTGCACACACCCCCCCAGCTGGAACCGGCGGCTTTGTCAGCTCCCTCCTGCAGGCTTAACCTTGCATGCATCGCTTTTCTTCAACCTCTGGGACGTCTGCTTTTTTTTCAGCGGTAATTATTAGTTTTATTTTTTAAGTTCCAGGGGACCTCTAAGAAAGGGGTGAGTCGACTGGACAAACAGATGCGGAAATTCACAGATATCAGGAAAAAAAGCAGATCGGCCCATGCAGTGAAAATCAGCATTGAGGGTAATAAGATGCCATTGTGACCCTTCCCAGAACACCCCATGATCTCTGCTGTAAGACACCCATAGACTCTGTGGAGACCTTGACATTTTTTTAACAAATTGTTTGGGTTTTTTTAGTGAAATCTTTAAATTGTTGGTTCACGTTCTGGTATAAGATGTTGTATGAGGACTGTGAATATGAGGACTTCTTTCTCCTGATTGTATTTAAACTGGCTCTGTTGTGCCCTTTGTACAGATCACGTATTTGTTGTATTGCAACACTTTAGACAATAAAACATCTTCTGTTTTTTGGGGGGGCTGTCTGTTGATTGCTGAACAGAACGTATGCGGGGACTGCCTGGTATGTGGAAAAGCTGCTAATTGTTAATTTTCTGTTTACCATTGTCCATTTCCTCTTTATCAGTGCTTTATTAATCAGTTGCTCTGTCTTTGGAGAGCTACATGTGTTGGTTTTGATTAGAAGTACTGACCATCTTCCACTTGAAGGATTTCATTTTTCACGGAAGCAGGATATAAAGTTTGAGAGACCAGCAGCCCAACCACTCGACATTCCAGCGGCTTCCAGCGAAAACGCGTGACGTCAGACAGCGGGATTTCCCTACTGCCGATCTGCAAGCGAGCGGCAAAGCTGCCAACGGTGACTGCTCCTGGGGAGCAGAGGGCTGCAGCTAAGGGCGTCACTGTGACGTGTGGTGGCACAGGTTATTTTGAAGCAAGCCAGACTTTGGAGTCGGGGTTAGTGAGACTGCTCAGGCAGACTGAATATCAGATCGCTGGACCCTT
>Ga0065711_1039542_pt1 | contig 17736 bp, 10 predicted proteins | sample Hoacrofraction12_FD_59098 | JGI IMG/M metagenome (GOLD analysis project Ga0065711, IMG submission 59098) | Hoatzin crop microbial communities from Cojedes, Venezuela - Epithelial fraction 12 v2 (version 2) | ecosystem: Host-associated > Birds > Digestive system > Esophagus > Crop | place...
GTCCTCCTTCTTCAAAAAAAAAAAAAAAAAAAAAAGCTTACCTATCAAGTGAAAAATGTTCATAGGCATCTTACATTGCTTTATTTAAAAAACAAAACAAACCAAAATGCCCCATGCAGACAGCTTCTTCTGTTGGAGAACAGCTTTACATTCCTGAGAGTGAATAACTGTTGGAACAAGACTGCCTCGAAGTGTTCCAGGACTTGTCAGACATTGTAATCAGGGGACTTTCCCTGTGGTTGTCGCAGTCGAATTTGTAAGGTAGAAAATGCTCCCACAGTCACATGAAAGAAGAGCTGCCACAGGTTGCGCAGTTCGTACAGATACATGTTACACAGGCAAATTAACCCAAAAGTCAGGAAGGATTTGGCATTCCTCCAGCCTGTGTAGTACACAAACAGGTAACACTGTCAGGAAGAGAAAAGAAATCGGATTACCACATGGAAAATAACTTCCACTGCGAAACATTATCTGGTCATTGTGAAATTTCAAACCCAAAAGAAGTGAAACTCTAAATCAAGCATGTAAGAACAGTACCAATTTAGCAGTCATGGAAGGGTGAAAAGTGCTTGATATCAATACAAGGTTACATTTTGCTTCCATTAACCGCCCTCTGAGAACAATTCTCTCATAATAATTGATTGCAACCTGCAATAATGAGTGGCTTATGACAAAGGAAAGTGGATGTTCCTGGCAGTCTCTGGCCAACGTACACTCTCTTCCACCACAGCAACGGAGAAGGAACAAGAGCTGGTGTCGTCTTCAGGCAAAGCAATAGGAAGGACAGGGAAACACCAGGGCCCCGCAGCTGGGAATGCGCAGCACAAGGCAACCCCCCAGACACCAACCCAGCGTCCCACTCAGGTTAACACAGGGAATTCACTGGTGGACCTGGAGAGGTCCACAGGCATCCGCTGTCCTTCCTCAGGTGGTGCAGGATGGATCACTTTTAGAGAGAAATGCACCACACCTCTCCTGCAGCTCTACCATGTTCTACGGGCCAGTTTCTGCAGTCCATGGTGTATCAGTATGTCAGGACTGCCCGCAGCTGCCCACTCTGCCTTTCTTCTGCTGCAGCTGGAAAGCTGTTTGAGTCTCTTCATCCCAGTTTTCATCTCTAGAAGGACACAGCTGTCCAGTACCTTCCTGTGGACATTATTTTTACTTCTGCTATTGTTCAAGCTACGTCCTTGGCTTCGACAAAAAAATTACTTGCCCCCTCTGGATTCTAGCTATTTTCATCTGATGAAGGAAGTTTCTGCTGTACTTCAAGGTAGAAAATGACATCACTTGTATTCCAGATCTGTTCCCAGAGGATATATAACCACGCTCACACAAATTTTTTTAACAGCATTCATCATCAGATTATCCAAGTATCACTTCTGTTCTTCTTGGGCATTTGCCACATTTTATCAGAGTCAGAGAAACTCTACCTAACTTTTTTTTCATTTTTCATGTTCCTCAAGAAAGGGAAAAAGCATTGTACACTCACAACCAAGCAATGCAATTTATTGAGGTTACTTTATATTCTATTCAAAACTTCACCACTTTCTTACAAAGCATGCATTCCCACTGTAACTGTGGCTTATATTAACAAAAATACTTGTGATTTCAGGGTATCTCAATATATTCAGAGATGCGAGTACTGACAACATCAGTAAAATTTGTACGTCCCTCCTCCAAAGCAAAGTAATACCAGAGATAAGCAATGTGTGCGTTTCAGAAACTAGATGGAATTCCTCTGAACGCGCTTGGCCATTCTGAGCAGCACAAATGCAACCTACTTGTGCTGACAGTTTTACAAATTACATCTAAGAGAGCAATTAGTTGGCACTACTATCTCAGCAGTAAGAATTCACAGAATCACAAAGAATGGTGGGGGCTGGAAGGGACCTCTGGGGATGATCTGGTCCAAGCCCCCTGCCGAAGCAGGGTCACCTATAGCAGGCTGCACAGGACCTTGTCCAGGTGGGGTCTGAGTATCTCCAGAGAAGGAGACTCCACAACCTCCCTGGGCAACCTGTGCCAGGGCTCCATCACCCTCAGAGTGAAGAAGTTCTTCCTCATGTTCGCTGAAACTTCCTGTGCTTCAGTTTGTACTCGTTGCCCCTTGTCCTCTCCTCGCTGGGCACCACTGAAAACAGTTTGGCCCCATCCTCCTGACACACACCATTAAGATATTTATAGGCATTTATTCGGTCCCCTCGCAGCCTTCTCTTCTTCAGGCTAAACAAGCCCAGCTCCCTCAGCCTTTCCTCACAGAAGAGATGCTCCAGTCCCCTCATCATCTTCGTAGCCCTTCGCTGGACTCTCTCCAGTAGCTCCTAATCTTTCTTGAAGTGGGGAGCCCAGAACTGGACACAGTACTCCAGATGGGGCCTCACTAGGGCCGCGTAGAGGGGGAGGAGAACTTTCCTCGACCTGCTGGCCACGCTCTTCTTAGTGCGCCCCAGGATACCACTGGCCTTCTTGGCAGCCAGGGCACACTGCTGGCTCATGGTCAACCTGTCATCCACCAGGACACCGAGGTCCTTCTCCACAGATAATTTCCTAGCACTGTCACCTCCACCAGCAATACATAAAGAAGTGTAACCATTTCTACGATTAAAATAGTCAGGATATGCTTCATAAAAATGATTAATAAACATGAAGGGTTTAAAAACCGAAAACACTATGGAAGTATAAAAATGTCATTGCAACACGATGTTGAATGACTGTGAATTTTACTGAACATCTGTTTTAAATGAATTCTGGAGCTTGTTTTTTCATTACTGTAGGCTGGAGATGCTAGAAGGTTTGCCACGTGCACAACAGAGCACCAGCCAAAAGGCAAAACCACCGTGGTTTTAACACCTTCCTGTAACAAGTGCTGTTACGAAATTCCTGAGGTCTTTTTTTCTTTTATTGAAGGGAGGTGTTAGCATGGCAATTACTGAGCATGCTTTTATGTAGAAGGGTCCTCTGCTACCTCAAAGAAGATTTAGACTTATTTATTTATTTTTAATAAATGTTAAGAAATGACTGAAAGTTCAGCTCCTGACACTTTGCACTTTGGGTGTAACTGAGACAGTTGTTTCTGCTGTACATTTCCGTCTTCAGAAGAGACGAGAAACCATGGAGGAACACTACACACTTCAGCTCTAGACAAAATACCAGAACAGCTGCTTCCTCCTTAGACAATCTAAATATATCCAGATTGCATACTGTATGTGAGAATGTAAAAATGTAAAGGGAACACTATTGTTATTTTAGTTTGATACACAGAGATACACGCCTGCAGCCTTAACCAAACACACAATACATTCCATGTTTTACTACAATACTTCAAAAAGTAGCCAAGGATTGTCTTCATGCTGTCTGCTCTCAATTCCGTTCTTGGTACTTAGAGCTAGACTGTGAAGATGCTCACCCTGGTCCAAAGAGCTTCATTTCAAACACAAAAAGAGCTGGCACAGAAACTCTTCACTTTATGCATTTACTGGGTCCTAACGTTCACGATCAAATTACATTCTTCATCGTTGCACACTGAATGTTAGTGAGTCTCAAACATCCTGTTCCATTTAAGTCCCATTTTTTGCCTACACACCTAGTTTACAAATATTTTCTTGGAAACTAGAAACACACTGCTATGTTGTTATTAACTGCACAAGAGAATGCAACACTATGGAAGCCTTGTGGGCAAATGATAATGAAATGTGCTGTCATGCAACGTACGGAATTAATCTCTCAGACTCTTAAATGTGGCAAAAGAACATCAGAACACACCACAGAACTGCCAGCCATTTTAGTTCTGAAAAAATGACCAATTACATATTGTATGAATCACACCAGAGGGTGCAGAACAAGAGTCTTTACAGTTATATTTTGAATATTAAGAAAAACCCTACACTGCAAGCTACACGGATTCTTTCTTTAAAATAGATTTATTCAAGTCAGACAGCGGGGGAAAGACAAATGTCCTTATGTCTCAATGCACAGACCTGAATATTTTATGCAGAATAAGGTTTCTAATTTGGTAGAGGAGGGAAGATGTGTATTTTTCACACAAAAAAAGAATGGAGGAGCTCCACCTAATCTGATATGGAACAGATCATTGGCATGGAAAATTTGCACCAATCTGAAGAATTATTTAAGGCAGAAGCTGATGAAAAGTCAACACGAGATGAAGAACACAAGTTGCACTGTGACATTTTGCTAAAGAGAATGGAGATTACAGGTAACCTGGACAAAAGGGTGACCTTTCTATCAAAGGCTGATATAAAAGGAAAATCCTGAGACATTGTTTTATTTTACAGTCTGACACTGTACTAAACATTGGCACACAGAAACAAGTAAACAAGTAAAAACTGCATACTCCACATGCAGGAGATTAAAAGTCAAAAGAATTTAGTAACAGCAATTAAGCATGACAGACACATTATAGCCACAGCTAAACATAACAGGAGTGTCACCTTGTGACAAATGCCAACGGCCACCAGAACACCTTGCCACAAATTATATAGGAAAGTCAAATTCAGATACAGAAATGGAAAACCTACAGACCTGAAATGCAATGTGAAACATCAGATAGGAGAAGCAAAACACAGAGGAAAGTGGCTGAAAGCTTTGAGAAGGAAGGACATACACAATAATATACAAAGTGAGGAAAAATCAGGGGTGTAGTGCCTAGGTATTACTGCATTTACTTCAAATCTTCCCAAATAAAAGCAGCAGTACGGCATTTGTTCAGATGTTTAGATTTACTTGAACTATAAAGCTATTACTTTAAGGAAATGATATAACCTCTGTGTGACTTCAGAGATAAACTGTAAGCTCCAGACAGAAAAGTATTCCAAATCAACTAACTGGAGAAAAATGCCAGCAAACAGAAGCTCTTTGATAGATTACGACTCATGAAATAAAACAGAGCAGAAATTATTTTTATAATCTCCCTATTCAAGTACCTGTGACATTTAAGAAAACAAGATGACATTTATGCATGACTGGGTAATGTTTCTAAACTCTAGTGAGTTTAGAAACACACAGGCAGAAGAACACACCTGGTACAAACAGGCTGCTGTTCCAAGAAAAAATGCAATAACATAGCTGAAATCTTCACCTTCATTCTGTGAAAACAAAAAGTCATGTTTTACAATGTTTCAGTGAAATACCAGGTATTTAGAGTGTAAAAGTTATTCACTACGTATGTTAAAATAGTCTCACACAGAGATTTATACTAATTTCTATACTATGCTAAACCAAAGGAGTTAGCATCAATGCTTGCTTACTTGCATGTCTGGAAAAAATCTACCGTGATCTCGAATCTGAACAACATGTTTTTTTCAGAGCAGACAACTAATGCAGAGATTTTCAAAAGCCTTAAAGGAAGTCCAGCTCTAACACTGGACACTTACCTTCTCCAGATGCCTTTGAAAATTCAAGTCTAAACACTGGTAACTACCTTTAATATCAGCTTTGTAGAACTGTGCCTTGCTGCAGCTTCACAAAATGGAAAGGAGACACAAGGCAAAGACACAAACTGGCCACTGGGGTGTGGTAAAATTCTATGCAGAGAATAGCACAGGCAGTTTTTCGTTCGTGAAGGTGAGAACAAACAAAAGCACATCAATTTATCAGAGAGATTACTGGAAAAATAAATTTTCTTGAAGGAAAAGATGGAAAAATTTACTTGAAGTAATAGATCTTTCCACTATGTGATTAATGAAGAAAAAATTACTTTTCACTTATTCAAACGGGTTGTTATAGTTTCTATAAGAGCCAAGCAGAATAAATTTACACGCTCAGCGAATATTCTAACTGCATTTCCAACAAACACCTGTGACAATCAAAAACTTTCCCATGAAAACAAGGGGTAGTCATGCAAATATACTCTCTGGAATGCAAATTTCATTTTGAGAAGGTGGTAGTCCATTCGGATCCACATCTTGTTTCTGCTTAGAGTATGTTCAGTGTGAAGCATTTGCATCTACTGTGTTGACTAGGCAGAAGTCTGTATGTCTGCACACAAAACTCACCTACACGATGCAGCACACTCCTAAACCATCCGTACATCTTTACTACGGTGCCACTGCATATTTGCTGGAGCGTACCTACAGACCGATACAGAGTTTTGCTAACCCCCAACTAAAACCAGATTGTAAAGGAAACACTAATTCAGAGAGAAGCTTTTGAATGACTTCTCAGAACTTGTTCTATTAATCATGTTTTGGATTATCTCTCCCTAAACGTTGTGGATTTTTCCACAATAATGTAAATTAAGACAAATTTTAAAGGATTTTTAGTGTGCCTCATTTGTCAGAAATGAAAAAAACATCTTCCATCTGTAGTGCCATCTATTACCTCCAGATGCAATACCATATAGAATAAAATGAACTGGCTGCCCCATCATCAGTTAACTAGGTTAATCTAACGCTGGCATTCCTTTTTAAAGAGTCAGCTGTGGAAAGGTAAGAAAACAAGTTCTAGAAACATTACACAAAGTGATAGAATTCTGTTCAGTACTATTCATACTACAGTGTAATTTAAATTCATTCCTATTTATAACCTGAGAGAGGCATGCATAACACAGAAAAATCTAATTAGGGATAAAGTAGAGATATATGTTAACTATTTCATTCCTTTTTTTTCTTTGAAAAACAAACCAAAAACAACTCAAAACAAGGATCTAGCATGGAACACTTCCATTAACCCTGTTCATCTATTTATTAGTCTTCAGGAAATGCTGAAACTTCAAACATTACTGCTTTATTAAATCTTTACATATATCAATAATTATGTAAGACAACTGGAATACAGGTCATCATCTTTACCTTACTTCCCTAAAAAGTCCATTAGGTATCAAAAGCATGGCAGTTATAAAGTCCAGATATATGCTTGAATAAAAAGATTATCTATTAGCCAAGCAGGAGGATTCTCTTTTTCTTTCAGAAAATTTCCACAGGGTTTTTAGTTTCTACCTCCGCCACCACAACAGTACAGCCATTAATGTTAAGTAAGCCTTTTTTTTGTGGTAACACACATGAACTTTCTACCAGCGTATTCACCTGAGATGCGTGAAATCATTAAGCACTATTATTTTCATTGCAGCAATGAGAATACAACTAGCACAAGAAATGGAATAGAAAGAAACTGAAAGGCTATAGGGAGGGTCAGAGCTGAGAGTTCACATAAACAAATGTTTGTTGGGAAGATTGTTTTGGGGTGGGGGTGCTGTTTTGGGGGGAAGAGGGGTTTAGCAGAAATCATTTGACAGCTTCCCTTATTGATCCTTTCAGCACACAAAGAGAAATAAGCATCCTACTTAAGACGGTTTATAAAAAACAAACAAACAAAAACTAAAAAAAGCTTTCTGAAAAACAATTTTATGAAACTTGTTTAATGATCCCTGCTCTGTGGACCTTTCAAAAAAATTGACCAGATTTTCAAAGCTGTTAATCATTCTCAAGTGTTTTTAAATAGCATCTATTAAAATTAAATGTGTCATATCCTGGCATAAATTTAGAAAACAGAACATTATATTCACATACTCACTGCTACAAAGGTACCTAGGGAATAAGTCGGCCACCCACCTTCTCCTGCTTTTGAAACTCACAGTCTCAGTGAATGCTGCATCACACTCAAGAAGGATGCACAGATCACAAACAATACAGGTTTCATAAACAGAGGTCTGACCTCACAAACAGTATTTCTGGAAATTAAACTGGCAAGACTTAGTTCATACAGCAAGCATCTTCTAAGGTGATATTATGATAGCTATGATGCCTAACCTAAATTCATAAACATGTACAATACCTGGAGAAGACTCTCTATGGCATGAAAGCCACGGATTAAATTCAAAGCCCCACATAACAGACTAAGCACAAATGAGACAATTCCCGGAAGAGTCACAGGTTCCAGACGCTGATGAGGAGCTGCAAAGCAGAAGATCAAAAAAAGATATCAAAGGTCAAAGCAATGTCTTTAGAAATGTAGTAAACTAAATCTCATTTTTCAGTGGCTTCTAGCTCAAGAAGAGATCACTGAAGCAAACCATAAAATGCTAAATCTTTTTTTTCTAAAAAGAAGTATTTTAAGTATTTCAACACAAGGTTTAACAAAAAAGTATACCTTCCTTCAATTCACATGTATAATTGTCTTACTATACTTCGTCTTTAACTCAATATGTTCAGCTTATTCAGTTTGGTACTGAAAGCTGCTCAGACACGCCAGGAAATCAACAGCAAATGATGCAATTGCTAGCAAATTCTGTCCACAATTAGTAGCCAGCTAATAAGTCACGTACTTAAGAGCTACTCTCACAACCTCCACTTTTTTTTAACACTAATGCATTAGCAGAGCTATCGAGGTTGATTTAGCTCATTTGCTGAACAGAACACTATGAGGCAAAGCTATTACAGTCCCCTACCTTAAAAAATACAGCCAGTGAGTGCTACCAAAGGCACAAATAAAAAGACAGTTCTGAAGTTAAGCTAGTATCTATATTACAGCCTTATACAGACCTTTCAGGTAGTGCTTAGAAGTCTCTTACAAAACATATTAAAATTAAAACATGTTTTCTCTCCATGCACACCCACTCTTTCAGGCTCATCTAGGGTTACAAGTACATAACAGTTGTGTATGTTCCTCATTACTGTCCCTTTCCATAATTAATAACAAAGCAAATGTGAAAAAACAATTTAAAACTCTTCCGTCTAGGCAACACTGGGAAAACAATAGGACTACTGAGCCACACTCAATCATTCCGTTCAAATCAACGAAGTGTAAGACGAGAACAATGAGGTTAATGAACTGCAACATTAATAGAGTGAGGGGTGTCAATCCGGGTTGTTTGCATTGCACAGATCCAGGAAAAACTGCTTCATAAACAGTTTATGAAGTTATAGAACCTAAACAAAAAATCACAAAAGCTATTTCATGTTGATAAGCAGACAGGGCTGCCTAATCATGAGCATGTGATAACCTAAAAATAAAACACAAAGCTAGTGAGTTAACTCACTTATGCTGAATTTAATAATGTAATCAGTTTTAAACAAAAGCATAACCCATGTTTAACTTTCAGAGCTTATTCGTTTTCTAACCGTAGGGCATATTAGAGGAACATTACCAGCAATCACTCAGTTAAGGTTAGGTATGGTATTTACATACCAAACCATTCTTTTTCAACGACTCGTAACTGGCTATTGTGGGTTTTTTTAAGCCACCTTATCTAGCGAGTGCCAAAAAGCTGAAGGTGTATGCGACTGTTTTTAGCCAAAAGTCATTGCATTTCATCAACTGGTGCATAAAATTAGTTCACTGCTCTCCATGCACAGCTCTCCAGACTGTCTTGTTTCTCCCATGTATAAGGGTAACTTTAAAACATCATGTGTTAAAACAGTATTTAAAACACCTCTTTGAGAGCCATGAGGGAAAAGAGTCTTATCAGCTAAATCAAGACAGTCTATGAAGGATCATAAAATAGTAACTTTTCTCTCTTATTAAAATATGAAAACAAACCCAAAAACTTCAAAGACTATTGCATATCACTACTGATGTCATTAAGCTCTTCAGTGCTTAATAAATTTTAGTATTATAATCAAAGCAACAAGTCATTTAAATACAAAAAAAAAAAAAACAAACCACGCAAAATCAGAAGAGTGCAGAAGGAATGTCAGAATAGGCAGGGTAAAGGACAGCTGACCTTGTGTTAGTACATCTGGTACTAACACAGTGGGATTTGATTGATTTGATTATGTCAGTTTCACACATGGAGTCCACCTCTCAGTGCAAGGACTTGCCCAGTTTTAAGTTTTCTAAAGGTGGGCCTCAACCTGATTCAGAGCATTCACTTCATAGTGCAAACCTTTAACCCAGTTCAATCACCCACGCCCATATTTACCTCCCACATGAAGTAAGCTAAAGTTTTAAAAAATTTTAAAAACTACTTAAATAAATGGGGCAAGTATATACAAAATTGATATGATTATCATCATACACAAGTCACATATTCTGGAGAGTACATCTTTTAGTCAGCACAGCTCTTTGGATGCTACTCCCTCCAGCTGCTCTAACTCCTGACACTGTAGGCGTATGTCATCATTAGGTCTTACTGGGCAGAAATAATAAAATTTTTCATAAATCTTAAAAGGTCAGAAAAAGAAAGAAGATCATCTTGTTAATTGTTCATCTTCATCTGCTTATTTTCATGCAGATCTTTTTTCCTTTAATAAAGCAGTCCATTGAACAGACCCATTTCTCTCTCAGTGCCTTGGGAAGACATGCACTTTAACAGACGACAAAACAGACATCTAAGCTAAAATACACATAAGGTCATGGCAGCTTTATGCCTTAAGAAAATCATGGTGAAAAAAGCTTTTTTCAAGAAAAAAAAAATTAAAAGCAAGATTAATTCTACTACCCTGCATCTGTCTCATTTAAGGACACAAAAGTCTGAAACTTACCTGCAGATATCTTACCAGTACCCTTATATTCTGCCACAGATAAATGTGCGAACCCATTAGCTGAACCAAGTTCTGACATGGAAATTTGATAAGGTGGTCTCAGTTTGATTTCTGTCTGCATGTCAGCAAGATTCATCTTTGTTGACAAAGAACGTGTGTTGTTATATCTCTGTTTGGTCCTCTGAATGAAATTATCTGTGTACAATTTAAAATAAACAGGTACATCCTTATGGACTTTTGTTAATTAAATAATCCAAGACCATGCAGCTTTATGTACCACGTACTTCACAAATTTAAATACATTGTTTGAAATCCTTGCATCTGCTTGGGATTTCTAATATTACTTCTCTTTTGTGACTAATATATCCTGGGCTATTTAATTCTGCAGTAAAAAAATGTAAGCTTTAGAAAACTAATTACTTAATAACTGTGAATAAACTAATGAATTTTCACTGCATGAGACTGAATGCATTGCTAATACAATGGATTTACTGTATTTATTCTAGCTTTTCCATTAGTTTAGTAAATATCCTTATGAAAAAATTAACTCCTGCATTCAAGTATAAACTTACTCGAGTATGAAACATGCCTGCAAAATACTCAGGCGGAGAAAATTAATACCATGTTATACAGACATAAAGACTGTAATAGACCTACATTCTAACTTAACTACTATAACAAAGGTGGCATTGGGAAAAAAAAAGGTACGTTCATAGAAATCTTCATAAGGAAGAAAACAATGTTATACAAAAATTGTTAAAAATGGACTGACTAAATGATTTACAGACAGGAATTAACCAACTGGAATATTTCCCCCCATATTTCTAAAACTGCAGTTCTTTTAACTCTAATGCGTTTTATAAGAATATTTAAAATAACTACCTAACATATAGCATTAAAGCTACAGATATTAATGGAATCCATAACAGCTGTTATCTGGTATATATGAGATTAGTTGCATTTGGAGCTTGCATGACAGAAGATTAAATGCTTCACCATATCACGAGACAAATAAAAATTTCTCCCTTTCATGCACTGAATAAAAATTACAGCACAGCTAAGAGCAAACATGAAATTGCAATCTTTTACTTGAGCAACTTATGACTCAACGACTTTATAGGTTAAGTATTTCAACAGGTATGAAGTCAAACAACTTCTAGCATTATAAAGTACAAGATGAACTCCAGATCTGGTTACACAAGGCTTAACACAAAACCTACCGGAATGAACAGAAAGATTATAAACAAGTTTGGGTAAAACACTAGTAGCCTAATTTAATGCCCGCAGAAGTATTTCTTTATTGACTGTAACGGGAGTTAAATCAGATTCTACATCCACCTGAAATACAGCTATAAACCGCCTCAGATATTTGTTTTGTGTGTGCATTAAGTTGCACATCTGTTTAAATACTAATTTGTTTTCGTGTGAGAATGAAGAAAAAAAGTCAGATCCTTACCAAACTCTATAAAACAGTACGGTCTGACAGCAGTATTTGTCTTCATCATATTGTAGGTAGTGATGAACTCTTTCTGAAGCTCATCCAGGAAGCAGAAAGCCAGGACACTGGGATAATTTTCAGTGCACAACATCATATAGCTTACTCCCAGGGAACTGATAAAGCTATAATTGAGACAACAAATGCAAAATTTCAAATATAAATCCAGGTAATTCACAGCTTCACTAGTCTGACCTCATATTCTATAAACAGAAACACTAGACCTGCTCTGGGGTAACCAAGGAACTAACGCTTATTGAAAAGCCCAATGTTATTCTAGAAGAAAAACAATTTACTTTTATCCAATATTTTACTTTAACACTGCAATGTACCCTGAGAAGCTGTGTTACGCATATATGTGTATGTTTATATATAAAGGACTGTGTGTACATACCTATGTACACACCCTCCCATACATGGAACATAAAATAACATAAAGCTTTCAGGATATAGAAATATAGCAGGCTTGTCCCATAATCGCTTTTCATTCATTTCAAATGTAGAATATGAGATCTGGTGAATCCCAAAAACACAAAAAACTTATCTGCAGAGTAGGGGGGGAGGGAAGCTGGTTCTTTATAAACTATATGAGGAAATAAAACTGTTCTGTAGAATAAGGGATTCACCACTCCACACAGATAGCTGCAAGGCTGACCAGCGATGGCAAATATGAAATTAGAAAGCAATAGTTTTCAACATATATATCCCTGTTGCATTTAGGAAATTCATTAAGTAGAGATCACATTCTCACGACATTCAAATTTCTTCAAAAACCTTGGTAGATAACTTACACCATTAAACATAATCAAAGATAAAAGTAATTAAATGCTCTTGACTAAGCCTTATGTCTCATTCTTAAAAGTTTCCTTTAAGCTGATGAGTTCACGTCAGCTAGAGCTGAGGTTTAAAAAAAAAAAGTCAAAACCAAAAAACAAACAAAACAAAACAACATCGACTGAAAGTTTAGTCCATGCTGGGCCTAATCCTGAGGAATGCTGGAAACTCCCATATGCCAACAGGAGATGGAAAAGGCTGAGCACTTTCTAGGACCACTCAGATGTTGTACTGTTCCACTACTGTAACTGCTACCTTAATGTCAGCACATTTGCTAGGGGTTAGGATGAAATCACTCACCTCACTGAAAACAGCATATTTAAATTAGAATTAGAATTTAGCTCAGCTACAGTGCAACCAAATTACCAACTACACACAGGTGCACCTGGTTACAAACACTAAAGAGAAAGGTCACATATAAAGCAAAATTCTGAGTAAACAATAGATTCAAAGAATTATTTCACAATAATCCAATCATCACACTGCAAACGGGGGGAAAAAAGCATCTTCTTAATTATTACTTAATCAGTGTTGACATGCAGGTACCCTAAAAAATTGACTAGTTAAAAAATTTAGGAATAGTTATTAAAAAGTAGTCAAAACACAAAAGCATGAAGAGAAAGCAAAAAACATTGCTGTGAAAGTGCTGGGTAGAGCAGTAGCATAGGTAGGCTCCATTCAAGACTTCACCACACACTGCCTCCACACCAGAAAAATCATTTCTACCCTTCCTACACCGTCAGTCCTTGTGTGCCGTATGAAATAATTATTGAGACTAAAAAGAGACAACAAATGAATACTAGTTGAACTAGCATGAGGAAGAACAAGTCTGGCCATTTTCACGTAAGAAACAACCTTGAAATGTAAAGAAATATTTCTCGTAGGTCAAGGACTTCAATATTTATAAAAATACTGTCAAACTAGAACATCCACCAAAGTTTGAATAGGTTTCAAATCCTTCTATAATTTCTCAATTTTAAATTTCCGATACATAAATACTGCCAAGAATTAATCTTAGTTTAATTTTTTCTAATGTGCACTGTTGTTTTTAACTTACAGACAGACACAACTCAGGATGTCACAAACATATAAAAAAAGAAGTCTTACTTTATATTATACTGCCCAGTTTTCAGAGTACATCTATCAGGAAGCTGAGAAAGTTTCTTTGAGAGCATTTTAAAATATTTTCTACATTCTTGCATTCCCGTGCTCTGATCATAATCAGTAGATGCAGACAGTGGGAGTCCATCCCTCACACGGACCACAGATGCAGATAAAATCATAGACATTGCCAATGGAGTTAATGACAACCTACAACAAAACACAAATCAGGAGGAATGGGATTTAAGGTAAAAGCAAAAACAGAGTCAACTGTCATTAATCAAACTTCCTAACTGTACACTGGGCTCAGGCTTAAAACTGGGCACAGGGAGGATTTTCAGCTATAACTCAGATTAGAGTCCTAACTGAATAGGACCTATCAGTCTATGCGAACCACAATGCAGGAGGACATCTAACATCATGTTTTCAAATATTTTTATCTGAAATGCCATAAATCCTCACCTAGAGATACCTGCGGAGATTGAAACGCTATTATTTAACCACAGTACTACCGCAGTGCTTGCACCCGTCAAGCTGTGAGTCTTCTTGAGAAGAAAAGACAACAACTCTAGTCTAAACAAACAAGAACTATAGTTGGAGAGGAAAAACATGTACTATAAAGATATGCCAGATGGAAAAGTGATCCAGGTCTTCATCAAGCAATGACATTAATGTGCTTTCACAAAACTGTGTTACTGAGTACAAGCTTAAGTGCCCTGATAAACAGAGACTTACACAACTTACATACTACCAAATAGGAAATCAAGGATCAGGACAGCAAGGAACGTAATCCAGCTCTCCCAACTGACAACGGAATTTCTTAAACATGAAATGTCTTTTTTCTTATCTGCGTCTCCATTTTCTTTAAATCTGCAAAATGTGTCTATTGGTACTACACAAATACCGAGTAGGTATTTGCACTGAAACAGTGCTTGCAAAGCCTGCATGCTCTTACTGTATTTAATTTTCAAAGCATAACAATTAAAGCTCTGTGGAATACAGTCACTTAAAAAGAAAAAGTTGTGTATTTAAACAGGTCTTCATCACAAGGAGAAAATTTATAGCAGGCATTTAACAGTATAAACACATAGCCTGCAGACAGTCTTTTCAAGACTGAAGACACATTTCTAAAACCTTCAAGTTCTCCAAACCTTATGTTAAAACATCCAAAGACTTAGCAAGGCAAGCATTAAAAGAAGGATTACTTATCTGTTAAGCATCAGTACACAAGTTTGCCCTCTTACAAGTGGGCGAACTGCTAGAATTTATACGAAGCCAAAAGCAAACACTTCCTCAACTCTTAACGCTGTTCTGCAGACTCCTACCATATACTACACCTATCACTTCAGAGATCACGGAAAAAAATAGATTTTTGCCTCCCTCAGATGATGCTACTCAAGTTCCATACAGTTACAAACTGCAAAAGAAAACAGATTTCTGAATACAGCTGAAATATGCTTTCATGTGCAATACTGACATGTTTACTGCACCTTTCAAACTATGACATTAAGAGTGCTTTACAAGCCTTAGCAACTGAAGGACTGTATTCTGAAAAGTTAAGAATCCAAATTTTCCCAAAATAGCACTGCCTCTTCATAAAAGAGAGGAAATAGCTATTTCTCCCTGAACTCTCACCTCCCCTATTTCCCACTACCCAAAGGGTATATATACATCAGGATACTTACTGAATAATAATCAATATTCAGGTTTTTTAAGCAGATTTACTCCTCGGGAAGAAAGATGCATATAATAATATAATAATGTATTGTAACTCTCAAATTAAATTTAAAACATTCCGCTTCATCAGCAGTCAAACTTCAACCTGCTCTGAGACACACCACATTAGCTAAACAACTTCCAAACGACTATCCTTGTATTTTACTTGTATAGCATATCAGACTTTCACCAAAGTCATAAAAGCAGCAGAAGCCACTGTTGCCTGTAGTCTGCTGAATACCTCTGGGCTTTTCTCAGGTACGCTTGTTATTTCAGCACTTCACTACAGAATTCCCTATTGTACAAAGTACTTTCATCAGCTGGATGCAAAAACAGAAAACAAAACAAGTTTAGGACTTGCTCTAGATGAGCTAGAGTGAAGCGTTCTAGAAATCAAACTTGCAGTTCTAGAAACTTTTGCCTATCTCTATTCGAATTCATGCACATGCTTCCAGCAAGGCAATTCACGTGGAATGTACAAGGCCCCTGTTTTCTTAACTATGATGCTAACCATATAACCACTGCAGCAGCCCAAGAGCATGACAAAATTGCAGAGGAGCTTTACATTGTAACGGTTCTCTGACAACAACCACCTCAACCACTTGGAACTCAATCCCGAAAGGGACTTCCGAGAGCTATATCAATATAAACATAAGAACAATGATATGATAGCAAAGTTTAAAATTCCTCTCATTAACTTACTTGCTCAAAATGTAATTTCATGGATCTGCATTTCCTCCAATGAAGCAAATAACTTCATTAGCACTTAATATGAAAAAAGCAATGTAGCTCCATGTCTTGTTTCAGGAAAAGGTAGCGAACATGACAGCACTGCAGGAGAAACTCAGAATCCTATAGCCAGCTCTCAGAAGGAAAAATATTGTTCTGTTCACTTTTTAAATGATCTCGACTGTTACAGTTCATGTTGAGCTATCTGATGAGACAAAAACAAACAGAAAAAGTTAATAAATGTATTTACTGGCTAACAATATTCTTCAGCTCTTTTTGTAAGTGCATGCTTACTGGAAAGGCCTCAACGCACCCCGGTGAGATTACTTAAGAGGTACTCAAGTAAACAGAAAACTAAAATAATAGAAATATTAAAATGTTTCTACGTTCTTCAAGTGAAGTTGAGGAAGTCCCATCACTTCAGCCATTTAAAATGGAAAAATATGTTGTCCATCTGCACAGTACATGAGTAACTCAGGGTAACACAACCTTTGACTCTGAATTCCACCATCCACCTCATACACTAAGTTTTATTAATCTATAACCTCCTCTGTTCAGAAACATGAACACTTCAGGAACATAATACAACACGACCACAGCTGTATTTCCAAAGAATTAATATTTTCAATATTCAATCTAACAATAGTTGCTTTACTCCTACAACTAAGGACAAAGAATATAAATATCATTAACAGAAGCATGTATGCATGGACAACAGACAAAGCAAAGGATAAAGACTGCTTTAGAGGTATTACTCCAGTTTTTAAGTCTACTCTACATGTAAATAAATATTTGCATAAATCTAGTACACAGTTACTTTCTTCAAGACTCCTACTTATATTTAGAGAAATTAGGCTCTCTAAGAGAAGATAAGCCTCCACTAAAACCCACCAACTCTCTTAAAGTACTATGAAACCACACAAGGTAAAAACTGTGTTTAGATGAACAGTCCTACAATCATCAGTGAGCCAGGTTTCGTTACCATCATCTTAAAAACACACCCACTGAAAATACTGACTTTTTCCTCAGCTTCCTAACACTGGAATCAGAAAGCTACCTAAAAAATGAACCTAATGAAAGAAAATCACTTTGGTTGCAAGATCACACATATGTAAAGAGATGTGTAATACACATACTGTAACAGAATATTCAGCCTTACTTAAAAATGTAGTGATATAGAAAACAAGTTTACTAAAGCTTCAAAGTGAAAGAGCTGCTTTACTCAGGTCTCAAAACAACAAGGCTCTACAGAAGGAGCCAAGTGGTAAATTTGGTAGAGACTTATAGAATGGTCAGGGTTGGAAGGGACCTCTGTGGGTCATCTAGTCCAATCCCCCTGCCAAAGCAGGGTCACCTACAGCAGGCTGCACAGGACCTTGTCCAGGCGGGTCTTGAATATCTCCAGAGAAGGAGACTCCACAA
>Ga0065711_1006316_pt1 | contig 17734 bp, 12 predicted proteins | sample Hoacrofraction12_FD_59098 | JGI IMG/M metagenome (GOLD analysis project Ga0065711, IMG submission 59098) | Hoatzin crop microbial communities from Cojedes, Venezuela - Epithelial fraction 12 v2 (version 2) | ecosystem: Host-associated > Birds > Digestive system > Esophagus > Crop | place...
TGACCCAAAACTTTGCCAGCAAAAAAAAAAGTTATATCCTGACATTAAAAAAAAAAAAAAAAAAACAATAAAGCAAATAAACAAACTCAAAACCCAAAAGCCACCATTCTCTTTCCAGCTGCAGAAAATAAGGTTATAATTTTCCTCCTGACATTTCATTGAATTATCCAGGAAAATTACTCATACTAAGAAATGGAAAAATAAAAAACTGCAAGAAAAATATTACAACTGTAGTCCAGAAACTTTTTGGAACATCAGATAACCTGTGCACAGGGACTATAACCAGAACATGTATCCTTACATGCCTCTTAGATCGAGAAACGTGCCTCTTTTATCTAGAAAAAGCTGACTTCATAAAGAGGGAAAAGTACTAGTGAGTGCTGGTTTGAGATCCAGGGTTTGTGCTTATGCCTTTTGAATTCACGAGAAGCAGAGCCTCCCCTGTGATTTGAGGAAACCTTGCTGAAGAAGCGCTGAGCATCCTTGCACTTAGTCCCTGGTGGAAGTCAGGAAATATTTGGCTTCAGCTCAGTCTGAAGGAGGAAGGAGAAATCTCTCTATGTCTTTTGCTTTTATTAAAGCTGGTAAATTTTAAAAATGGAATGGGCTTTTTTTTTTAAGCAACTCAGCAGAGGGCTGCAGAAGGTTACTGTTTCCCCACATACGCCATATACTACCTTTACCCAGAACTAACTACAGAATACGCTAACAGCTTGAAGCTCTAAGAAAGGTAGTAACAGGTTTAAAAAAAAGAGAAATAAATATAGCTAACATAGTGTAAATATTAGAGGTAGATTGCTTGTAGACTTATAATATATATCTAACTCTACTTGCAGTTTAGTCAATAATTTTGAAAGTCCCTCCCAAAACCAGGAAAAAGACTTACGACATTTGGGAGCCAATCCAATTTCCCTTGCACTCCCTGTTATTTCAAGGAAAAGCAAGTAGTTTCTCAGGGGAGGTGTAAAGCAACAGAATTAAGATTGTATAGACCAGTTCATACAGGGCAACGAAGCTAGATCTATGCAGGGCCAGCTGCTCCACTCAGAAACCCTAGTGTAAATTCACTACCAGCCACAATGCAATTTCTCTAAATGCTCAGCAGCTTAGCAAGGAACAAAAGAGAGCCCAATTCCAAGTACCAGAGCTGTATTTTTATAAGGCTGGGGAGGGAACCAAAATCCACACCACATCAACAGGTTTTACAACACACATGGACTTCAAAACTGGTCTGCAGATTGATACACTCTTTGCTCTTCAGCTCTTTGTATGTGCAAGAAACATGCCAAACTTGAGTGCTTATACAAAATGCTAACAATAATTAGCCATTGAAATTTCAATGACAGAGCTGTAGAGTGTGGGAAATGGAAGAAGTCCCTAACGTCTCTCCAAGATAAGGTTCTGCTCTACTTCCCTCTCCCTGCAGAGTGGGCACAGGTGAGGGGAACACCAGGCAACACAGAGCAAAATAGCCCTCATGGGGCAACTCTGTGTGGTGCTCCCACAATAGCACAAATGCACTGAGAATCCTGTTGGAGGACAGTGGAGGAAAGAGCCCTTTCTGATGATGAGAAGTGCTGGGCTATTTCTCGTGACCTTCAGTATGGGTGACTGAGTGTGCCCTCTCCATATACCTTTGTTCATGAGAGCTGCTGAATGACATTTTAAACAAAACAAAACCAGAAGAGTCTCCAGCTGCTGAGAGGACCTGAGACAAGCTTCTTGTGCAAAGTACTGTTCCAAAGAGATAATCATTCAAAGCTTAAATGCTGCAGAAACCATGTCCTCTTAGATGTCATGCATGAGCTTCACAGTAATTCCAACCCTTCACGTACTCCTACTGAACTTTTGCAGTCTTTTCCTCCAACTCTCAATCAAGTGCTTGCCCTCCAGAGGCTCTCAGAAATCGAAAGCAAGCTGTGGAGGAAAGCTGACCAGCTTTGCTGAGGTTGTATAACTGACATCTTGCACTCTTTTCAAGAACAGAGGTGCAAAACTTTAAAGTACTTTGCAAGTGCAATGTAGCTGCCTCACATGCTTTGATCTTGCTGCTCCTTGCTTCCAGATGAGCAAGTGGCATGTACAGCAGGAAGGGGTGAGATGTTGCCTCTAAACACACCGAGAACAGCAATGCGACATGATCCAGGGTTAAATCCCATCCTCCGAATAACTGATGCAGCTGCTTAGTGCTTATGTCTCACCCCTCAGACCAGGTCTTGACTCTCCATCAGTTTTTACATGCCCTTTGGCACCATTTTGCAGTCTAAGAGAGAGTTTAGAAAAAACAACAGGTGAGATTGCTCATAAAGGCTGCTTTTCAGTTAGGAAGGGGAAAGATTCGGGGTAAAGCAGATTGACAGGGATCCTTAAAGCCATCATCCCTGTGCCCCAGCAATGGTTAGATAGGGATAAGAAACAATCTCTTCTGCTGAGTGTTTAACCAACACAAGACTAGAGTAAAGCCGTTAATGGATTACAGAAATCATAGAGAAGAGAGTGGATAAAATCACATGGGATGCCTTTTTCCATGAATTCTTGACTTAAATCCCACCCCAAGGTTTCCTAGCCCAGCTCTCGGTTCCTCTGATCCATTTCTGAATGCTCAAGACATACAGGGCAATAGGTGGAATAGCTGTCAGCTGTGTGAAAGGAAAGGCTGGATCCTCAACCAGTCACCCCCTGTAGCTTGTGACTTACGTGCTGGCCACAGGGAGACCAAGCACACTTGTAGAAATGCACTTTTCTTCATTGCCAAAGACTGGCTTTGGGTTGAACGTACCTAACAAAAGGGAACAAATAGGTCAGTGCAAGAGAAAACAAAATAAAAGTAGGACAGGCAGATTCAGCCTAGTGGAGACACAGATCTTTTAAGTAGAAGATAAACATGAATTTTATTTTATGAAATTGATTTAACTTGCAGCAGTCTTCCATGCCTGGAGAGCACCAAGGGAAGAAAACAAGAAAGCCTTGGGACAAAGACACAGTCACAAATAGGAAAGCACCCAGACATGTGGCCATCAAGCGAAAATACATCAGGTGCTCCACAGTGATTCAATGTAGCTGATGGATGAGGTAAGATCCTCAAAATAAAAGTGAGGAAACTTCTACAAAGAATATAAATACATTAAAACCTTTTAAAATGCAAATCCCTCTCTGTCAGTTAAACAACTTGACCAGATAGGTACTTTCACTGCTTTTAGGACGAAGATGTAACCAGCACAGAGGTTATAAACAGCTTTTCCTCCTTTGTAATTTAGTCCTGTGTCTTCCACGGGGAAAGAACAGCCAGGTTCAAACTGGCTCTTGTTCCTCTAGCAAATGAAATACAGGACAAATTTGCTGCATTCTTTGTATTTGTAGTCGTTAGCCTTTTAAATTAGAGGAAAGAATACTTGAAAGAACACACTCTCAAGTACTTTTGCTATAGTTCGACTTTTTGTTTTCTATTTCTCTTCATAGTTCACAACAGCCTCTTAAGAACTTAAAAAATAAAAGCTGCTTCATTTTCCAACCAAATGTGTCTTCTTCCATTTGTCAAACACTAATTCCCTGCACCCCTTGTGTTACTAATTAAGCTTAAAATTAACATGCAAGTAAACAGCTAGAACCTCATTTGTGCATCTGCATCATCAGAGATGACAGGAGAAGAAATGTTATGTCAAGTCCCTATCCTCACAGCATGTGTCTCGGAGCACAATGATAGTAAAATCAGTGAAGTTTCAAGCTCTGCTATTCCACATAAGTATAAATAACACTAGATCTTCCAGGCAACCTTCAGTGATTCTCAGACGAAGAGAGAAGGGAGAAAGATATTGGCTCAGAGAAGTCCATATAAAGCTACCAAAAATTCCATCTGGCATTTGCTTCCCTGAAAATTCCCTTCTCTCAGATTGATGTGTAAAGAGAAAAATATTGACTACAAGCTAATGGGGACAGCAATTGACAGGCAAGCAGCTGGGGAACATGCAGCTTGAAGTACTATAGAAAAAGGAGGAGGTTTTAATGGCATCAGAAAAACAGGCCATCGTGCCCTTTCATGCAGCACAGCTAACAAGATGCCATCATATCAGGAACTGAGGCCATTTCCTGTCCTTACAACAGGTTTAAGGGACCAAATTTTTCCCTGCTCTGTATGTCATTTTTCTACACGTTGAAAGGTGAGAACTGAGTGCATTTTAGAATAATAAACTTTGCTCCCACTTTCCACAGATTTAAAAAATTGGGCCTGAAACAGGAAAATCAATCCCAGTCTTATACTGTTTTACTTACCTGTAAATTTCTTTTTTAGATACAGAAGTATATAAAACTGCAAGTTCTGGTCTCACTGACTTGTATTGGGTATAGAGAAGTCCCATCGGCAGCAAACTCACCAACCTTTTGAAAGCCACATTTTTTTGGAGAGCAGAGAATATTCCTTTTAATCAGTAAAGTTCCACCCCAAAAGAACCATCTGGAAGTGACAAGGTCAAGGCAGATGTCAGAACTTCTTCCACTTATATGGAGGACACATGTGGGCATGCTCCTCTCCACCTCCAAGACACCTCATTTCAGGCAGGTAAAGCTCATGGAGAGGATTCCAGGGCTTGTGTCACTGCTGGTGTTTGAAGTATGAAGTGCTCAGTTAGAAACCTGACCTTGAGGTCTCCTTTCCCCCTGTGATAATTATTTCCTCTCACTAAGTCAAAGAGGAGCAGTGGCGGCAGCAGCTGTGATTACATGCATGAAGGAGGCATACTAATACAATTGAAATGCTAATGGCTCTAGACAAGTTGTAAGAAGGTATTTTATGCCAGTGAGCACTGAAAAAACACAGAACAACTCTTTTCTGTCTCAGCCTACTCACAGGAGAGCCTATGAGCTGTTTCAGCCCTTCGACATCATTGTCCTCTACGCTGCACTAAAAGAAGCCTACACACAAAAAAAAACCCCACATTTGGTTTCATTGGGAAGGCACATACAGGAGGTGTTACCCACCATGGATAACAGTGAGAGAATTATGGTCATAAGTGACGTCATCCGTTTGATTGGAAGGCTGTTGTAATCTTCAGATATCTGGGACCAATTCCATTAATATTCCTACCTTCCTCCATTGACATATTCTTATTCCACTGGGATGTATCCACAGAGCAGAACACTGGGACAGTGGCTCACAACAGTGGTATTTCAGGAAGAAATAATCTTTTACTGACAAAGCAATAGAGATGTGACCTATGGGAAGTATCTTCTGTATTTCTAAATCTTCAGCTAACTAGAGAGGGAGAAGCATGAAAAGGCCCAATGTTTTAAATGCAAATGTTTTTCCCATTTTGAATCAAAGTCTTGATTGTTTTCCATAAGTTTTGATATTCATGAGTTCTTCTGTCTCCCAAAGCCAATTTCATATCAGATTCTTCTCCCTCTCCCTGTAGTATTCGTGGATTGTACCATCATGTGAGACCAATTATAACACCAGCTCTTACCTCCTGTATCACCTGGCCACAGAATTTCTTGCCTTTATTGAAGATACTCCTGCATCAAGCTGAATAGTCAGTGTTTGTCTAAAGCATATCCCTTCAGTATTTCATGTTCTTTCTTAACTAAATACAGGTTATTTAGAAAACCTCTTAGAGCTGTTCCTTATATTAACAACCCACCAAACTACTTCAAGCTTATATCTCCAGCTGATTTATTTCTGTTTTCTGACACAGAGCCATTTTCTTCAGCTCACAAGATGGCTTAATGCCTGTCTGGCTACTTAAATGGAAATCCTATCTTTAATGAGAAAGTACTGTTTCCACTACTCCACATGTCTGGGAAATTAATGGTTTGTAATATCTCCTCTGTACAGAACTGATCAGAAAAAAAATTTGGCAAAGGTTCTGCAGTTCTCTGCAACTCACACCAGAGGCTTGGGGTGGAAAACACAGAATCACTGAATGGTAGGGGTTGGAAGGGACCTCTGTGGGTCATCTAGTCCAACCCCACTGCCGAACCAGGGTCACCTACAGCAGGCTGCACAGGACTGCGTCCAGGCAGGTTCTGAGTATCTCCAGAGAAGGAGACTCCACAACCTCCCTGGGCAGCCTGTTCCAGTGCTCCATCATCCTTAAAGTAAAGAAGTTCTTCCTCATGTTCAGACGGAACTTCCTGTGCTTCAGTTTGTGCCCATTGCCCCTTGTCCTGACGCTGGGCACCACTAAAAGTCCTCCTGACACCCACCTTTAAGGTACTTACAAGCATTTATAAGATCCCCTCTCAGCGTTCTCTTCTTCAGGCTGAACAATCCCATCTCCCTCAGCCTTTCCTCACAGGAGAGATGCTTCAGTCCCCTCATCCTCTTTGTAGCCCTCCGCTAGACTCTCTCCAGTAGTTCCTCGTCTTTCTTGAACTGGGGAGTCCAGAACTGGACACAGTACTCCAGATGAGGCCTCACTAGAGCAGAGTAGAGGGGGAGTAGAACCTCCCTCGACCTACTAGCCACACTCTTCTTAATGCACCCCAGAATACACAGGTATTATTGGAGCTGGATGCCTGAAGATATAAATTCACTCTAACAGATTCAGGATGACAAGGACAGGAAAGCACTGTTATCCTCTAGGCAGGGATGGGATTTAAACCTGTTTCTGCCAGAGTGCAAGCTGACATCCTCCACCCATTCTCCAGAGGTGATGCATACATGTGCACACTGCTGTGTCCTCATTTCTATGCAGCGTGCAGAACTTACTATAACAAGTGGCTCAAACATCACCACTTTCATTTCTCCTCTTGGAAACTGAATACCATTGAGGTACTTACAAATTCTATACCAAGAAGTACATTTTCTAAGGGTTACAGTTACCATGAGCCGGGGATGAAAGCAACAATAAACACAGCTTCCCCATCATCATTTCATTACTCACATCAGTGTCAAACAGCTTCTGTGTGACAGCATTCAGTCTGTTCTTCAAAGTCCATAACAGGGTCCCGGGCATCTGGGTTTGACAGCAGAGATGTTGAGAAGCAGCCCAGGAGAAGAGGTGGTGCAGAAGGAGCGATACCAACACCTGACAAACTGGCACAGACAACGTCACCAAGAAGGTGATGTTACGGCAGAACAAAGACTCCTGTCAAAGATTGAAAAGCAAAAAGGGGTCTAAATGTGTTTCTGGGGAAAGACTCAACCTTGTCACCTACCAAAAGCTACAGAAAGTGAAGGCAGTCAACGCTGAGAACCAAGGTGAACTAAGCACTCAGTAGTGGGTTGTATACATGAGCCGAACAGCAAACACAAGGCTGATTGTGAGGAGTTCAGTGAGCATAGCTGAAATTACTTATTGTAGGGATTCTGGTGTGGGTTAAGTCTGATTCACAGAGAGTGGCTGTGTCAGCCTTGTGTCCTACAAAGAAAAAGTATTTCTGAAGGTAGAATGAGATGTAGAAAGTAGAATGAAGCAGTATGATTTCAGACTATAAATAAGGAGCATATTTTGAATGGGGAGTATAAAACAGTCATAAAAGTCACAAAACACTGGACTCTCCGTCTCAAGAGGCAGCTGAACAATGACTAACATGCTGAAAGCTGTGCAAGAGAAGAAAATCAGCACAAAGCATGAAGGTGTTAGGAATTTCTGAGTAAGACCATTTGCTCCAGAGAAGGATTCAGCAGGCAGTATACTGAGACACAACCTCTGTTCCATCTTCCACATCCAGTGGAAATACCAGAAGGGAGAGGTCACATGGTCCCTCACCTGTGAGCACCATGAGTCCCTTATGCATCAACTATTTTTCAGCTGGTCAAGCAGGAATCAAAGCAGCACTATCTGGAAACCAGATGTAACAAAACACTTGGGCCTGCAACTCCACTGAAAAGGAAAGCGTGCTGCTCCTTTAAAGGTCTCCAGTACAGAACTGTCATTCCGTAATATTTGTCTGCTAAATTAATCATTCAGCCTTGCAAGTATGCAAAACAAGTCAGTATTGATTTCGGGATTCATTGTGATATATAGACACAGACTGGGATGTTGCAGTACCATTAAGCACAAGCAACTGCTACTATTTCCGCATACTCATAGTCCAGGAGATGCCTATCATCTCCAGCTCATTTAATCTGAGCTATTGAGATTTCTCTTCACTTAAAAGGTTGTATACTTCCATGCTTCCTTCCTGCTGGTTAGTTAACCTGTTTTTTCATAGCAATCATATCATTGCTCTGTAAGAAGGATGGGCAAATGCAGTGGAGTACAGACATGTTCCCCCTAGCATCACAGAAACTATCCATTAAAATATAACATTTATAGTTAATTTTATTTTTAGGCAGAACCTGAGTCTAATGTTTCTATTACTTTTTTAATCCTATGGAAACCGTCTTTACAATTCAATTAGGATCCCACTACAACGCTCCCAACTGCGCATTACAGCCATGCAGGAAGAGAATCTGACACAAAACGCAGCAGAAGAAAGAGGAAAACTAACCAAGCTCTTTACATTGTCCTTGCTGTGAAGTACATACCTATGAAATATAAATGCAGGATAAAAACGTCATTACTTTAATAATTTAAGGAGTCAGTAGGCCAGGGCTTGAAACTACAGAAATGTTATCTGTAGTAGAGGAACTACCGGACAGTCTCAGGGTCAGACTTAATAACCACAGCATTTCCATACATGCTGTTACTGTGACTCCCTGTGCAGCTTTCCAGGCAGCCCCAGCCTCCCTGCCTGCCCAAGGAAGCTCCTCCTGCCCTACCCCAACAAGCTGTGGCAAATTCAGAGGCAGAGACGGACCAGCTGCTGGCAAAGGCCAAGCCCATCAGCAAGGGTGGTAGCACCTCTGGGTTAACATAGTTAACAAGGGGGGAAAAACCTGCTGTGGGACAGCAGTCGAAAGAGAATAGTGAGACTACATGAGAGAAGTTCACAGACAGCAAGGTCACTGAAGGAGGGGGAAGAGGAGCTCCAGGTGCCAGAGCAGAGATTCCCCTGCCGCCCGTGGCGCAGACCCTGGTGAGGTAGGCTGTGCCCTGCAGCCCGTGGAGGTCCATGGTGGTGCAGATCTCCATCTGCAGCCTGTGGAGACCCCACACCAGAGCAGATGGGTGCCTGAAGGAGGCTGTGACCCCATGGGGAGCTCATGCTGGAGCAGGCTTCCGCCAGGACCTGTGGCCCCGTGGAGAGAGGAGCCCACACTAGACCAGGTTTGCTGGCAGGGCTTGTGAACCCATGGGGGACCCACTCTGGAGCAGCCTGTTCCTGAAGCACTGCACCCATGGGTAGGACCCACACCGGACAGCTTGTGGAGAACTGTCTCCAATGGGAGGGACCCCACGCTGGGGCAGGGGCAGAGACTGAGGAGTCCTCCCCTGAGGAGGAAGGAGCGGCAGAGACAAAGCGTGATGAACTGATCTCAGCCTCCATTCCCTGTCGCCCTGCTCTGCTCAGGGGGAGGAGGGACAGAATCGGGAGTAAAGTTCAGCCCGGGGAAAAGGGAGGGTTGGGGGGGGGAGGGGGAAGGTGTTTTTAAGATTTGGTTTTATTTCTCATTATCCTACTCTGATTTTTTGGTGATAAATTGAACTTTTTTCCCCAAGTTCAATCTGGTTTGCCCATGACAATAATTGCTGAGTGATCTCTCCCTGTCCTTGTCTTAAACCTAGAGCCTTTCACCGTATTTTTTCACCCCTGTCCAGCTGAGGAGGGGGAGTGATAGAGTGGTTTTGGTGGGCACCTGGCATTTGTCCAGGCTAATCCTTGACAACCTAACGTATGTTTTCTATCCTATTTATGACAACATGATAACGGGGGAAGAAGCCAAAACACAAAGAACTTCCTACCAAGGGAAAACTGTTTTCTTGATGATCACTAAGTCATTTCACAGTTAATATATACACAGTAGCATTTTTGTTCCTATGCATAATTTGCCCTCGCGCTGTTCTAACAAAAGCAGTTTCAAAGCCATTAGGTATCAAGAAAGCCAAAGGATCCTGCCTTTTATACTGCAGCACATTATTTTCCATAGGATAACTGTATCTAGCAATGCCTTGAGTTTTACTAATAGATGCAGTTTTACTAATCCAATCTGGCCAAAAATGGCACTTTCCTATTTCACTGGAAGTTCAATGGCTTGTGGCAGAAAAGCTGGGTCATAATTCTGCCTTTGTATGAGCTTTTAGTACTCTTTTGGAAAGATTAATGAGTTTGCAGGATTCTCTCCTCTTGCCTGTCAGATGGAGATTGTTCTTTAAGAGTGTTCATTCTTTAAGAGCTTTTACCTTTACAAAAAAAGATGTTGATAAGCTGGCTCAAAGATCTCAGCAACTCTGTTACTGCCTTTTCCATTGCCAACACCTACATCAGCCTTACCCCAGCTGCCCTCCACCTTCTCTGTGCTCTGGTCTCTCTCCATTACCCTCCCAGCAGGTGCTTATTTCAGTATATGATGATCAGGGGACACAAGACTGGCTGGAGTGACACACAACAAGCCACTGTCTTGAACATTGCCCAGAGAGATCCATAAATCTCCTTTCTACTGTTAGTCCAACTGAATCCAGGTATTCTTTTTTAACAGATCAAATCCAGACCTCAACCTTTTTCTTTAAAGACCCTACATAAATCTGCGTACAATACGATCCCTTTTCCTGCTGTTTCTCTCATGCCTCTATGCTCCACCCAGCTTGCATGGCCCCAGATTTCTGCTTAATGCCTGCATCTTCACTGTATTGGCCCTGTTGAAGCAGATCCCCTACCTTTATATCCAGAGCACCTTCTTGCCCTCACAGGTATGCCTAACTAACTTACTCCTTTCTTTCCTCATTTCTCTTCTTTACATGGAGCTTACCAAGATTTCCACCTTTTCCATGTCTGAACTGATTTTGATTCTGGTTTTGAAATCAGGATTTGAACACACGAACACAGTCCCACACTTCCCAAATCTGAATAAGCAACTCACAACCTGCAACAAACATGATGCAATTCAAGATAATCTGGTCGATGGAGGGGGGAGTGAAGCTAAATCACTCTACCCTCACATTTTTTTCAGGCTAGGAACATGTTAGCTGACCTTGAGCTGGGTTGTCACTGTCCTCCCCCAGGTAACTTGTATGTTTTGCAAATCCCTGTGTTACAGGGTAAAGGTTTTAGGATAGACTTGGGGGTAATGATTGTGAAAAATCGTTAGTGAGATTGAAGCCTCGATACCATAAAAGACATGAAGCAAAGAGAATCTTAAAGCCTTGTCCAATGATGTCTTCAATGAGTCTTACCTGGTGGAAAGCCAGTACTAGTACAGCTCTGTGTGCGCACATGTGCTTTACACAAGGGAGGTTTGCCACATATCTTGCTCTGGCAGTTTGGGGGTCAACAGCAAAATTCCCCCTGATATCTGCTGCACAGGCACACAGACGGAAAAGAACTCTGCAACAAGTGCAAACATGAATGAAAAAAAATGATCTTATGGAAACAGTTTTTGTCACATCTGGAACTTACTGTGTCACAGAGAGAAGTGGCAATTTGAACTGACCAGAATACGCCTGTGCAGCAGGAAGTTACAAGATGCTTTACAGGGAAATGGCAATTATTTTAATTTCAATGCGTAACAACTCATTATTCTCACCTTGTTAGTATTATCTGGGTAATTAATAACCTGTCCTTGTACTGTTCAATATTTTTCTCNTAAATTTCTGTAGCTAGGTGTCTCTGTAACATGTCACTATTAAGACTGAACAGCAAAGAAAGATTTTGGTAACGTTTAAAAGGTTCTGGTGGGAACTGACCCAACCACGTCCAAAGCAAGCTCTGTAATTAGCTAACATTGACTTTTAATAGCATCTACACTGGTGTAAGTGAAGCAAGGTCTGGGTAGCTTCTACTGCCAGAATTTCTGGAGCAGAAGAGGTTTTTTTTGGAGGAACAAGGCCTGTAGCAGAGATCCTTGTCACCAGCTGTCACTACAATACTTATTTCACCCAGCCGCTGGGTGAGCTGTGATTTGTGACCAACAGCTGTGCTGACAAAAGCTTTGCAGTGTGGTTGTGTTGCACATGTAATTTTGCCAGTGTGCTGCTCAAGGGAAAGGAATGAGCTGTGGCAGCAGAAACTTCTCTTCCCCATTTTAAGTTTCCTGCATTTTGCCAGCCAAATACACTTCAGTACAAGTTTCTTGACCAACAACCACCACCCTTCAGGTCTTACTCTTCTTGAAAGTCAACAAGACACTGGCTTCGGATTGTCTGTGTAACACCAAAACCGAGCCTGGTTTCTTCTGTCGCTTGTCACTCCTGACAGCATTACTCATATCTTCTTTTTGGAAGTTTGTCCTAGTTCCAGTTCCTGGCATTGAAGCTTTGGGACATAAAAAAGGGAAAGAAGAGGAAAGAAATAAAATAGCACTATTTTATGTTACTGAGGCTACAGACTGGAATATAAATAGGTGAAAATGAGGTAGAAAAATTCAAATCTGAAGATGAGAATTTTGGGGGGGGGGGCAATCAGTGAAAAGAACACAAAAGGAATGATATTTCAGTCCGTTTACACGAAGATTGCTGGCAGATTTTGAAATGTAGCTTTCCTCCTGCTCTAATCACAGAACACTGCAGAATAAATCTATGTAACAAAAAGAGAAAACATCTTCTGGCTGGTCCAACTCAGTGACACAATAATAATTCAACACAGGAATAAGAGCACTTCAGTACCTTATACTAACTTTGTATTCATTCCAAGCTATGTTTAAAACTACACGTAATAATCTTCAGATCCATCCCCTTCAATCACAGATTATATATAGACAAACAATAGAAAGTGTAAAGAAGAGCCTTGCCCTGGCTGGGCAAGGTGATAGGATCCAGGGCAGAAACTTTCTTCCATCTCCCATTTAAATCTTCCTTTTGCAGATCGTTTGGCAAAGCTGAGCAGCAAGTTCAGCTCAGCTTGTGTTTATGTGCTTCAAACTATTTAAGATCTTCAATAAACCCTATGGCTAGGAGCTCGTCATTTTATGTACTGAGAGCTCCATTAGCAAAGCCTGTAAGTGACACTTTACATTACCCACTTGCTTGCAGGTGTAGTTTTTGCCAGAGGTTTCTTACTTGGAGAAGAGTACGCTAAGAGGCATTAATTACATTTCTCTCTTGTTTTTATGTAATCTGATTTATTTCCATTAGCTTTTTAAACTCAGTGGCAAATTTTGTATTCTTGCATCTGTAGATTCATTTGCTACATTTATGCATACCACGGCAGAAAATTACTAAAATTCTTTGCCCAGTTTTGATGCCTGCTCCTATATTAAGCAAGCTTCTGATTTTATGAGCAGTAGCAATGGCATCAAGATTATTCTCATGCCTAGGTAGCAAACATGATTCATCACGTTGGACCGTAAATCCCTGTAAGAGCTAGGTTTTGGTTACCTCTTGAAAAACTTTCTCAGCTGCATGCAATGCTGATGTAACAAGACAAGGCATCCCAAGGCATCCTCAACACATGACCTACTCCTGCTGAAGGTCACTCACTCTCTCCTAGCTCACTTTCAAGGAGACTATATTGGGTGTACACAACAGTAAGAGACTTTTTTGCTTGAGTGAAGACAAACTTTGCAAACCACTGCGGTTTTATAATATTTGTTTTGATACAAAGCATGCAAATGGCATTCTGCTTAGAAAAGAATGACATGCATGTTGTTTAATCTCTCCAATGGTTTCCACATTTCTCATGGAATTCATCTACCTTTAATTTATTCAGAGTCTGGAATTCAGAGTACATTTGGAAGCAGAGTTTGTGGCCTTCTAGATATTATTTGATTTTTTGTTAGTATTTTATTTGAAATGATAAATTACTGTGGGATTTTTGTGTTGTTATACTTCATTGTTATCCATTTGACTCAAGTAATTAGAAAAAAAGGGACTCTAGCAGACTTGTAGGCTATGTCCCAGCTAAGGATTTGCCATGCCTTAATCATCCCAAGCAATGCTGAGCTGAGTGCTTCTCAGAGACCTCCAGTGATGGATATTGTACATTTCCCACACAGCGCGAAAGCTCTTCCAAAAAGACCTGAATGTAATTCCATCCTAAATCTCTCTTTCTGTTTTTAAGCTCACTACTTCTTGTCTAATTCCTACAGCACTGCAAAATTCATATTCTGTATTTTCAGCGAATTGAAGAGTTAGGTCACATTTTTTAGGCCTCTCCTTCTGGAGTTCATTCTCCGAGGTCTCTTTGACTACTCAGCATTTTCTTGAAGTGTCTTACCAATATGTGTATATAACACTGCAGCTGAGATCTAATCACTGCTGAATACAATGTGCATGGACTTAAAGTCTCTTGCAAATAAGCATTTGTATATACATCTCCCAGCCCAACATATGGGTTTATAATAGCACAGCACAGTACACCAGGGGTCATGAAGATGTCACAAAAATACATAAAATTAGAATTTTCTACTGTTTCTGAAATGTTAATATCTGGAAAAACTTTCCCTCTAGGATTTCACAAATTAATTTTCTCTAAACATTGCTGTCTAGACAAAAAAATCCAGTATTTTCAATTTTTCTATTATGAATTTCCAAACTGTTTCTTTACTAGCTCAGTTTGTAAACTTTGAACAACCTCTAGCATTCTGCTAGTCTGCATTCCCCCCACAACCCCACATAGGACAAGCACTTCTGCTGCGATCACAAAACAGACGTGCCGCTTTTCTATTCCCACTCCTTCTATCTCTGCCAGAATTATAAAACAGGCCAGGTTCTCTGTTGGGAACTGGGCTGCCTTTTTCATCTAGGGTTACACTGGAGACTGCTAACGCACAATGTTTTGCTATCATAATTAGGTTAGTCAGGAGCATGAAATGAAGTCATACTTCTAGCTGACCAGATTAAGCTTGGCAATAAAACCAGCCCTGTAACTATCTTGTCATAGTGCTGAAACCCCTCACCGGGAGATCTGGCAACTCTGTGCTACTACTATATTCCAACGTCTTGCTAGTCTGTGTCTTCTAAAGTTCGAATTTAAATCTCCAGTCTTGCTAGTGCTAAACAGATGCCAAGAGTTCCTGATTTAGCCCTTTAAGCCCTGCAGTGACTGTTTCACTGTTCATGGCCGATCACCTGTTTTTCTGGTGGGTTATGATGCATAAGAAATGCAATTAGATGCAATTTGTGATGCAGTTTTACAAAGCCACCTTTGCGATAAGAGAAACGCAGGAATGCAATTTAGAAAGAATATGAAGTAACCAGAGAGCAATCAAAAGGGTAAGTCAGACCACAAAGAAAGTAAGTGGTAATATAATGTAGTTGACAAGCAGAAATATCAAAGCTAATAAGGTGCAGCTGTGTGAGGCACAGGAAGCTATGTTTGATTTTGAATCATTTATAAGAAGCCGTTCTGTTGCCTGTCACCGTATTAGCATATTTAAATAGTTTTAATCTTGTTTCATCACTGTGATTAAAATTGCTGACAAGGATGGAAAATATTGATGAACAGAATAAAGCATAGGAAATAGTGGGACTGTAAATGGGCTTACAGGGGCATGAGGAACAGCAGCACACCCAATACAACAGCAAATTCAGATCACAAGGGAAAAACTCAGGAAGCAAAATTTCAGTAAGTGAGTGTCTTTCAAAACTTTCTTTCCTATTCTGATTTTAGTTCACTCTTTGATTTAGATCATAGCTGAAGCAGGTGTCCAAGGGGGTAGAAGTCACATGCATCATTCAAAAGGCACAACTTAAGGGATATTACTTCTCAAGCAATTCGCTCAGAGGCAGAAGCTCTGGTATGTCCTGTACTGTCTAAGATCTGTTGATGGGCAGAGTTAGTTGATACTTCACTGGTTCTGCCAAAAATAACTGAAGAGACTGACAAGTGCTCGGAAACATCAGGAGCTTTAAAACCCATGAGACCCTTCTGAAAGCATCTTTTCTTTAAAAATTCTGATTTGTAGTGATTTCTGATCTTAACTTGGAAACTAGCAGAGCGTTTTAATTGCTAACAGAGAAACATTGCAAGTAAGGCTTTAAGGAAAAGCATTGATGGGTCTTGAAGAAATTGAAAGATCTGGGAAGTATCTCCTTCCTGCATGCCCCAAAGTAATTCAAGCAAAGACTAATTTCAACCCTTCAGCAGAGCGGTAGTATCAAAAGTATTTTCACATTAAGAAACAACTGATGTGGTGTGGAAGAGTATTCACGGTGTAGAGGAAGCCCATCTGTATTCCCCAATGTCTGCAAAAGTCTATTTTGAGCATCTGGGTTTCTGCAATCCCTCATCATCAGAATTTGGAGCCGGAGGAGCTGCTGTTTCTGGGACTCTGGTGGTACTGCTTTCCTGCAGGACTCCTTCCCTTCAGGCAGCACTGCCTTAGGCACTGCACACTCAGAGTGAGGTGACATCTGTCCTGGAGTCTTCTCCACATACCCAGCTCCATTTTTCATCATTTAAGCACCCCAGAACATTGCAACATCCCCTTACTGAAAGTGCACAGACGATCTACATCTTCAAGCCTCCAAAACATCACTAAAAACCTGCCCTCTTCTAATGTTATACCAATATACAGACAGTCCACTGTGGCATACACAGGAATTAAGCTTATGTACTAAATTTCAGGCTAGAATCCACAAGACCATTCTTCCTCTGCTCTGTAGGGTATACAAGCCTTCAGAGGCTTGACAAAATCTGCATCTCTCTGTCTGTTCCAACTAAAAGGGGTCATGGGACAACGTCCCCAAGATGGGATGCTGCCTCAGAGTTGCCTTGCTTACCTCCAGGTGCGATGGTTAGGAGTTGGGAGCATGTGGAGCATGCCCAGCATCAGCCTCTGTCCTCCTCTATAGGTTGTGGCTTTGTCTGTCTTCCTAGAAGTAGCTAAGCTGCAGAAAAGCATACTACAGCTCAGTGGGAGGGTAAAACAAGCAGAGAGGAACCAACTGATGTGTAATCAGAGACAGAAGAAACACATACAACAGACATCCTCCTTATGCTTGCAGCTCTGTCTCCCTTTGTATCTTTTTCACCTAAGACTTTTCGATTGAAAATGACAGAAGGCAGTATGTCACTGAGAACAGAGACGACAATTGCAAACGGTAGGTGTTTTCACTAGAAATTGCCAACACAAATTTTGATGTCTTTCTTCCATGGAGGCCTTTGGAAAAAAAATGATACCTTGGAGGTTTTTTGAAAAGCTGGAATATTGCAATAAAATATAATGTGGTACAAGGCTATATAAAATTTATGGGGCACCTTTTATGAGAACATCCCAAGGGGCTTCATATAATAGCTATAAAACAGTAAAACACATCATGGCACAGATTTAATTTTTAAAATGGCAGAACATATATTAATGATTTACCATCATTACTGTTCATTGGAGGTCTAAGAATGCTAGTAAAATGGTTCTATCCAAAGTTGTTTTAGGTGAAAGGCATTTAATGTCCGAATGTGGTTTGTATTTTAATAAGTTTAATTGGCTGATTAAACAATAGCAAAACAAAAACAAACATGGTAAGTTTCAGTCAGGAAGCATTTCTGAATTATTAGTCACTGTAATCTGTTCACCATTCCCTCAAGTCACCTATGTCTGTCCCTCCAAAACTTACAAAGAGACAACTGAGTGGATAGCAGCTGAGCAGAACATTTTGCCGATGCTGAAACATGTGCCCTTGTACCACCTAACCTGTCAAAGGCCACTACCAAGAATAGTATGTAAATAAGAAAGAGGGTCCTGGCAAGGAACGGCAAGTAAGAAAAGCAAAGGAAGATACATGATCAACAGCACTAGAACTGCCTTGACTTCCTTTCA
>Ga0065711_1010080_pt1 | contig 17734 bp, 10 predicted proteins | sample Hoacrofraction12_FD_59098 | JGI IMG/M metagenome (GOLD analysis project Ga0065711, IMG submission 59098) | Hoatzin crop microbial communities from Cojedes, Venezuela - Epithelial fraction 12 v2 (version 2) | ecosystem: Host-associated > Birds > Digestive system > Esophagus > Crop | place...
AATATTTTATTGTTGATTGTCCTACCTAAGAGTGTGTTTTTTTATTTGAGCTGGACTCTGCCATGAGGTCAATACTAACAGGGAAATCTCGAGGCTGTTTTACGTGATGGGAGATGTTACACTGTGCTACACTGTAGGAATTAGCTACAACACTTCCATAGCAAAAAGCAGAAGATAAAATTTTATCAGCACCCTGTCAGCTGCCCAAACAACGCAGCACACACTGAAGGTGCACAGAGACTTTCTACCACTCGTGTGTCTGTCTGCTACCCAAAGCTAGACAAGCCTACAACAGTGTTGCCGACAAAGGTGAGCGAGAAAGCACACGGTACAGAAGAGATGCCAGGTTGTCAGGGAGATCTAGATAATATCGAACAAAAAAAAGCTCTAGCCCAGCTCAGTTAGGTGAGGGAACAGAAGACACAATCAGAGCTACTAACAATATAGCAGAGAATTCAACAATTTGGGATACGTGTAATGGGATACCAAGCCTTTCCCCTCCAGACTTCTGGTTTTAATTAGATCCTTGTCCAGAATAATGGAAAGGTTTTTAGCAACTGATGGCTGATGTGTAGATTGCAAAAAATGAGCTGCTCTGAGATTAGACAGTGATATCATAGCACAATACACTCCGTCTAGCCACATTCCCCTTTCCCCTCTCAATTCAGCCAACTGTCTCTTTTGTTATCAGGCTGAGCAGGAAGGAGATACCATATAAACTCCCAACTATCCTCTTGCTGTAAGGAGATAGGAGGCAGAGCACCACTGAGGTAGATGAAGCGGGCAGGGTGTAGAAGGGTGCAGTAAAACTGGCTTACATGTTCTGCATGCAAAGCTCATCAACCCCAGCGATGTTAGTGCAGCATCTCAGACAGCTAACTAATGCAATAAAAAGAACAAAAGGAAAACAGAAATCAAGATAAACACCTAGAAAATCACAGCAACAACCACCAAAGAAGCAGGTAGAATTTTTCCTTCATATTTGTAGGTATTTTCCAGGTGTCAGTAACGCTTTAGGACATCCTTCTACTACTCTGAATGCTTTGCTTCCCCACTTCCCTACTATTTTTTTTCATGGGAAGTGGTTGTTTTTTCTTAATTCCATTTTCGCTGCACCTTCATTTCATTCACATTTTGGCCTAATTTTCCACATAGGAGTCAGGCCCTTCATTTCAGAAATAAACCACGTGCAGCCTGCCACAGCTTTCAGTAGGGTAGAAGATTTTATGATAACCACTTATCATAGCCCTAACACATTTAGATGCCATTAATGAAATACCTCTAACTGATTTTGCCCTTTAAGGCCGAACTGCTTGGTCCTGGATTTCCCCTTGGTCTGCTCCAATTTACCATGCTCCGGGGAGGACTGATACTTCAGCTGTACTTCGGGAAGTGCAATGGCGTGCATTTCACATGACCTTCTGAGACATGCTGTTTCCCCATACTGTAACAGGCCAGGAGACAGGAGCTTTGGCCTGCCCAGGATACTGGATTTTTTCAGCACTGAAAACTATGAGGAAGTTTTCTTTGGAAGAGGGTCCTTAGCGCAGCAGTTAATTTCTTTACCTTGATCTGGCAGAAATATCTGCTCTTTAAGAGAACTTCAACTGATGAATGTACATACTTGGTTTCATAGGCATATTTTGGACACACCCTGAAAGTGCACAGGAAGTAGCTTTTCATAAATATTAATGCAAATCATCAGAACCTCATTATCTCCCGCTGAGCTATGGTGATTCATATCAGCTGAAAGAGACAGGACAACAAAAAATAGAATTCAAAAGAGTCTGGGTCCTTCGCTTAAAATCGGGCAGCAAACAAATGAGGTGGAGTTTTGAAGTCAGTGCAAGACAGCAACTGTATCTCATGAAAGTAGGGAAAAAACCATCACAGCACTGGAATTCCAGAAATCTGCTCTCCTAAGAAGAAATTTTTCTTATCCTTTCTGATGGATGAGAGGCTCAAAGTACGATGTCACTGAAACACGAAAGGAACTGCAGCTACAGAGACCCAAATCTGCCAAGATACAGAGCGCCCTGCCAAAAAGGCATTTTAAACTTTAACAAGACCTGACCAGAGACTATTTGGCTTGTCTTAGCTTCCTGATGGTTAAAAGCTGGGAAGGTAGCAGAACCTCAGCAAAATACCTGGAAAGCCTAGGTGGCAGAAAAATAGCCAGCAGTGCATCTGGAAGGGGGAGGACAGAGGAACATCGTTTTCAGTGAGGTTTCACCGCTGGACAGTGTGCTGATATCTACACAGAGTTTTAAAGATATTGTTCATGTGAAAGCTTTTCTAAAGATAGCACAACATACCAGCTTGGCTTGTGACTCTACACCTCAAACAGCAGGCAAAGCTTCCCCCGCTTCCCAAAATGCCCCTCCACATCTCACTGAGCTTATTTTTGTTACTGTGTCCTCATACATTTTTTCGTTTTGATGGTCTAGAAGCAAGAAAGTCTAACTTTTTGAAATGCAACTGGCTCCAGTACAAAGGCAATGACCAACCACCCTAGGAAAGGATCAGCAAGAGCACGCTGACGTTTTGTATGTTTGTTTGTGTTTGAAGAATCCCCATTGCCAATTACAGTTGGCTACTGTCAGAGAGCATTACCCCTAACAAGCTCTCTAGAAACACACAACGAACAAGATCTTGAAGTCTGCCATACTCCAGATCAGTAGAAAGCTTCAGGACAGTGATATCATGCTGCCAACAGCTGTCACAAGTAGTACCGTTTCATCTTGTCGTTGGCCTAACAACTGTCTTTTCCTTTTCTATTTTGTGCTTCAGCATATCTTCAGCTGTCACAACAGATATGTCAAGCAATATTACCCTCCCAACAATATCAGTTCAAATTACTTCCCAGAATATTCCTCTTCTGGCCTCTCAAAGGCATGAATCTATTTTCTCAACTGCAGTCAGTGCAATAGTAGAACTAATTCACCCTGTATCAGCATATCTTTTCCAGAAAACTACCAAATTCTAGATGTCAAAGATTAATCCAAAAGACAAATTCATGTAAAATGGCTAAATCACAGCACTTAATGTGCTGAGCTGCTATGGAAAAATTCCCAGCTAAAGGAAGAAAACCTTTTGCTTATGGCATCAATGTCAAGGTAACAGAAAGATGCGCTCTGCAGTCCAGACCAACCGACCACCCCCAGGCTTTTGCCCACCAGCAAAATGAGGAACTCGTAATGCTTCTTTTAAGCTTTGCTCCTTCCTAATAATTATCTGCTTCACAGATGTCAAGAACATAGCAGTTTACAGAGAAATCCTCAAGGAAACAACACCTTTCCTGTAGTACAGATGTAAAAATGCCTACAAAAAAACATTCAAGATGGGGGAGGAAGGGCAACTGCCTTTCTAAGGGCTGCAAATTCAGAAAAAGCTGCCACACGTAATAAACACGTTACAGGTCAGCCTGCATTCTCTGCTGCAGCTCTCGATTGACTGTTCAGACCTTTTTTTTCCCCTATGCAAACATCAGTGTTTAGGAATCCTCTTCTTGCATGGAGACACATCTTGTGCTGTAGCACAGCCTTGAACCTACCGCATACTTCTTGTAAGGTGTCAGCTGTGGGTAACAATGAAGAAGAAAGGCTGACAAATCCTCTTTCTCGCTGTATGTATCTATATTAAAAAAGCAGGTGCGCCATAGCATGATTATTTTATTTCCACAGAGAAATTATTTTCTCTTTATAGTGTGCTAGCTGCTCAGCACAGCTGATTTCACACTTGGTTGGTGTAGATGACGCCACAGGCCATGCAGTCGCTTTCTGACACACAAGATAAAATCCTGTCTACTGGAGTCAAAACCCAAGCTGTCTTCATCAGGGTCAGTATTTCACTCAAATCGTTACAGCAAATATGGTTTATCTGTAGGTAGAAGAAGAAAGGAGAAAGCCCACAGACAGCACTCAATTGAAGACAGACATCCAGAAACATATCAGATAATACACAGGAGAGCTAAATTGTGTCTGTGCAGAGGTAGACATGCATCAAGTATCGCAACAGTGAACTGCAGCCAAGAAAATGAAGTCTAGTCAATTTAAATTCCAGTGAAGAGTATTTTCAAGTTTTCTCCTTTCCCTTTATTCGCCTGCCAAATGTGCGTGGGGGGGTAAATTTCATTTTCCTGTTTTGAAAAGCATCTCCTCCTCTTCCCAATGGGTAAAGCTTACAAAAACTAAATAGGAAACTGCAGAATTGTGGCTAGGATCCAGCTGAGATTTCAGCACCCATTTAAGTAAAAACACATACTTATTTCCAGCTCTCTTCAGAGAAGTCTTTAAGCACATAGCTGAAGCTTTTTAAGTGCTGTTTTCGAAACCATTTGATAAAAGTAAATGTTAAGTAACCAAGCCCTTCAGAAGGAGAGAAGCAGCACTCAAGTGTGCAGGTCTCATCTGGGTCTTGTACAGCATATAAGCCTAGGTTTGCTCAGGGCACTTTCTGGCAAGTTGTTTCTATATCTAGAAAACCAACATGCAGCAAACAGGAAGGGAAAAAAAAAGAATTGTACTTCATCTCCTTTGTGCACAGTAACTGTTGAAAACATCCAGACAGAAGTATGACTCTTAACTGTGACCCATTTAGCAAACAAAGAAATCATCCCTAAGACACAGAGCGACGAGTACCAGCGCTCAGCGTATCTCTGAAACGTGAGAGCATGATTTGGACTTCCCCAGCTCTTATATCCAGGAGTAGACAGGAAAACACTGGCTCTTCTGAGCATGAAAGCAACTCAACCACCAAGAGAAGAGAGCATGGCAAGTGCCACCCTATCGCCTCTCATGCAGGAACATGGATGAGTTAGCAAAGTCATTCAGCAGGTACAGGCAAGAAAAAAAGTGTTTTCATAAACAAACACCTCCCCCCCACACACATTTAAAAGAGAATCATAACCTGGCCTCTCTGTTCTTGCTGCTTCACCTGTTCCCTCTCTACAGCTGTCCTTGGGCATCTGGCCTAGGTGGCCAAGGAATCGGTGACTGCTTGGCTCCTACCTCCTAGACACCAGGCAGGCCCTGGGCCGCTGAATGCCGGGCTGCTGGGCGACCGGCACCGTTCGCTTTCCATGGCCTTTGTGCTGTTGCAGGATCTGTGCAGCGCACAAGGCAAGGCCAGCTTCTGCTTCCCCCACGTACTCATGGTCATCCACCAGCATCAAAAGTTTTCTGCCTTGTATGTGATTAACTCCCATAAGAGTCTGGAAAACACTATAAAAATCTTCATTAAACAAACAAAGGGATAACTATAGAAAAGAGTATTTTGAAACTACCGCTGTATTTACAGTTCCAACACCCGCAACTTCTGTACTCCAGGCAGAATGAAAGCCGATAAAATTCAGAGAAATTTCAGTATATTTAGAAAAAACAGAAGAGACTGGGAACATGGCTTTGAAAAATCAGAAGACTGCAGAAGCCTTACAGATAGAGCACAATTTACAATCTTCTCAAGTTATTTATAGCAATTTAAAAGTATCTGGAGACTGCACCACAGAAACTGATGGGTTGCTTCCACAGCTCCTCACTTGCCTGTCTTCTCCAGGCCCACACCAGGTGCTCCCTAACCCGGCAGTCTCCAGTAACAGTCAGCTCCACAACATTCAGGCTCTCCAGCATCTTAAGCCAAGCAGTGCAGAACAACAGTAGGAATTGTGGTACAGCACAAGGGAGGATCATTATCTCATACAAGTCATCCAAATGGTACTCTGAGGTGTCAGTGGTTACACAATTTCCAGAACAAAAGCATCTTTTCCATGTAGCCTCCAAAATGTTCATAACCAGTTCAAGCCAACAACTATAACTTGTCAAACACATGACTGCAGCTTTTTCATTGTTTCTCACTACTTTGCATTCTAACGTTAGTACATCAGGCTTCAATAATACTGTGACACAGTGTTGGACTTCTTTGGGAGTTTGTAAAATGCTGAGTCACTATAAATGAATTTAAACCATCAACTGATAACAGAACAGGATTTCCAATGTAAGCTGGAGAAAAGGTAGAAGAAGAATCAAAGTGGCAGGCAAGGTCATTACTCTAGCTGCTACAGACTGAGGAGCGCGTTCATCCTAGGTAAACGCTTGTGTGAAGGTATTGATTCATCATCACAAAACGAAATAAGTCAAAGGGTTAAAGTATAAAGAGGTACTGACAGACTTTCATTTATGGAACTGCACTATGATTGTATCTCACAGTGTGAAGGTGAATGAGTTTTGCTGTTTTACACGAAGACTGCTAAAAAAATTGAAGACTATGTCTTTTGGCATAACTATCAGTCCCTGCTGAGGTTTGGTTATACTGGGAAGCACCAGGACAGACTTAACCCTTCTATCCCTTACAAGAAAAACTATCCATCATCCCTGCAACACACACTGAAGCTTACTTAATATGCTGAAGAACAAGAAAAGAGGAAAAAAAGAACATCCGATACTTCAAGGCTGACTAAAAGAGAAACATCTGAAATAATACTTGAGAGTAGACAGTAATGAGGGAGACAAGAGAAAAATGAGCAGCAAGAACCCCTTGGATCTACTCCAAACTCCTCTGCTGAAGCACCTTCATGAACTCTCTTCATTTGTTCGATTCCTTAGTTCCCTCATTAGTGAAATGCGGTCATGCCCCAGCACTGCAGACCAGACAGTGTTACCTGCAGAACTCCACCACTTATATTACACAGCCCTATGGAGGCTGGTGCTAGGAAACATACATAGCTCCACAGTTACATAATGTCAAGAGCTCCATATCTAGTTTCATCAGACTTCTAATGCAAGACCTTAAAGAGAAATAAAATTCCTAATTAAAACTGAAACATTATTCAGACTCTTAACTTCAAGAGAGGAATAATGAAAATAATACTAAAGATGTAGCAGTGTTAAGGGACAGTCACGGAAGCGAGGAACTTCCATGCTCAGACGAGGAAGCCTGCTCATCACAAAGATGGTCGAAGAGGAGCAGAGGGCAATGGGCTGGTGCAGACAGCAGCATCATGGGTATGATGATGGAACGCTCCAGTCAGGGGAGGAGACGGACACTGGTATTTATCCATGTGCCCTAGCTACAGCCACAGGCAAATTAGAACCAACTACACATTGATGATTGAAAATTCTAGCCACATGGTTAGCCTAATTACTATTAATTTCCAACAGAAAACACATTATCACATCATCACTAGAGAAAAACTTTGACATCAATACCTCTCTTTACCTTTCCAAAAAAACTCTACTGTAACCTTGCTAGACATGTGTCTTCAAACAATGTATGTTGTTGTGTTCTGCTGTCGGGTGTTCATATTTTTTTAAACTACCTCCAATAGCCATGATATTCTATTAAAATACTTAGTATTCATTACCTTTTATAAAAGTTATTTAGCCAGTAAGAGACAATGAGGAACAGTGTGAGCACAGATGAAGATCTGGCAGCAAATGGCCTCTGTTCTGTTCTCAGACACAGTAAGTTTCCAAACACTCATCGAAAGAGCTTCTAACAGTCACACACTTCATCATCCATTTCATTGAAAGGCAAAGCTCAGGTTCGCGTGATGACTTACAGCTAAATAACAACAACCACTTCTTTCAAGTGTGTTAACAGTATTCTTACATGAAGTATTAAGAAAAAAAGGGAGAGATCTTGCAAAGTCATTTATTTTTCAAAGGCATGATCCCCAAACTGTTAGTTTGAACATCAGTTGGTTGAAGGAGAACCTAGAGAGGAACTCAGCATTACCAGCTAAAATACATCAAAATTATAACTCAGTTTTCCTATCTTAACATTTCAATGCACATGTTTACTACATGTTTAAAATCATACCCTGTTCTTCAGGAGGACAAGGCTTTCATGCACTTTGTAAGGTGCAGACGTGCAATACAAAGGCAATACAAAGCAGCCAGACCTGGATTCTGACATCTTTTTAATGGCTATTTCTCCAGCTCTGAATTTCGCAGTGATTCTACAGAGAGTGACTTTGCCTGTTCTTGCACTTACGGACTCTGATCTGATCGTTTTGGCTGCACGTTGCTGAAGGGACCTCTTCAGCTTCCTATTGTACTCTCTGTCTCGTAACAGCAGCGTTTTACTCTCCTCAGGTGTATTCCAGCCTTTCTTCCACCCACATATTCACTATTGTGTCTACCTGAACGGTACCCATTCGCTTCACATTTTAGGAAACTGAGATTTTAAAAGGGAATAGGTGGTGGAAGTTCTGTCACTGATACCAAAAGGCTCAGAGTTTGACCAACTGCTAAGTACAACTTCAAACCCTACATGGAGCCAGTCAGGCACTGTTCAGCAGACTAGAAGTTAAATATTAATGATAATAATACTATTGTATTTTCAAATCAAAACAAGAAAACATTAATGGGTCTAATCCAACAAGCAAGAGAATTTGAAATGGGGCTGTACTGAATCCAGGACTTATAATATCCCAGCCTTCATTAATTTAAGAACATTTCATAAAGCAGCATCACAGAGGCTTCCATGTGCTTTATTTTCATATCAGGGTGTATTTCATACCTCTAATCTCCTTTCCTTTTCTTCCCCCATCATCAGATGGCTGCAGAAGACACTAAACTGAGAGTGACTTCCAGCTCTCCCACCCCACTTTATGGAGCAATATCATAACATTATGCCTGCAGGGTTTTCACTGTGAGCTGCTCTCCCTATCAGGAATGTAAGAGCTTAACCTGGATTCAGGACAAAAGCCACTGAACTAGCATTTTAAAAAGGATGAGACCCATAAAAGAGTTATAAGCAAAAGGAAGTTGTGTGACTGAATCTTTGTCAGCGTTGCTGGAGGAAAATAGGTCATGTCAAGCAAATCTGATTTCATTCATTGATATGATTACATGTTTGTTTTTATAAAGATGATTACATGGTTTAAACTGTTGTAAAGCATTTCACCTAGCATACTGGCTAAAGATCTGCTTACAAGACATGCTGAATGAACCAGGGATTAGTGAACCAGGAAAATTCAGAAAAACGAGTGTCAGCAAAGAACGCTCTTGTTCAGTTCCTGGTGGGATTCCACAGGCTTTTGAAGCAGGCACTGTGTTATTCTGCACTGCAATCAACAACTCTGAAGTAAACATAAAATATGCAGCTTATTCAAACTTGGAAGGAATTTTGTATGGTGAGAAAGAAAGGATTATGCTGTTCACTGGGCCACTTCAAGGAAGATGTCTATTAGTGCAGCGAAATACAAAGACATTGATCCATTAGAAATATCTCCATATCAGTGGTGGGTTTCCTTTTCTTAAAGAAGTACGAATGCAGCATATACCTACAGAGCAGTGAGAAAGAAAGGAGAACGCACTGACTGTAGAAGAATACAGGGTTGTACATATCTTCAGCCATCCAAGTCTCTGGACACGAGGATAAGTGGCCAAGTGAAAGAATCACCCAAAATTGACAGAATTAGGAAAAGTGCCCCAAGTAACAGAAAATTGAGACAATTTGGTGAGTAGTTCAAACTATAATTACAGGACCTTTAAGAATACAGCAAAGAAGAGAGACGCAGCTTAACAGCTTTGAGGGCTTTATAAAGTAAAAAAAAAACAAAAAACCAAACAACAATTCTTGTGATTTGTACTAGGAGTGTCTGGAAGGTCTGAGTTGGCTGCCTGGGCATGCCAGGGAGCTCTTCGGCAGCCGAGGGAGGTCTGCATTGCGCAGCCAACTAAAAAGCGTCCCCCCAGGTAGCTAACTCGGCCAACCATTCCAGCACAGGCATAACTGAATAGCATCCAGTGGTCTGGAAGAAGTAAAAGCTCAGACTAGAGAATATAACAGTTGGACCTCATGTTCTGTACACATCTGTGGGTAAATATCCACCACAGAGGCAGAAGGAAACATTATTAGTGTAGCTCTTGCAACCGAGAAAGAAGAGATTAGACGCAAAAATATTTCAAGGAGAAAAAGGCTGCTGGGAACGCATCTCCCAGGGCAATGCAGCATGAACTGGGAATCGTGGATATAGGATGCTCTGGTCTTTTTTCCTATACCCATGGAGGGGACAGACAGCAGCTACTAAGCACTAATGTTTTGAAATAAAGCTCAGAATAGCGAGGTCTCCACTTTTGTGTCACCCCAGACCTTCTGAAAGCTACAAGTTTCTTCTGCGGAGAATACAAAGATGAGGAGCATTGCTGGCAATAAATCTTGTGACTGCTCCTACTCAGAGGCCTCCTTCCTCTTCAAATTTCATGGAATCCTTCTGAACTGGTATTGTACATGTTGCCTATAATTACTATGCATCCATCAGGTTATTGGCATGTAAATTAACATATGCCGCAGGAAAAGCTCATTTTTTTAAAACTCATATATATTTCTTTAAATTATACTGTAGTCTGAACACACAATTAGTCAGTTAGCCCACATATTAATTTGCAATAAGGACTTTTGCTCAGAATTCATGTGAATTGTCCACAAACACCATTTGTTTTGTTCGGATAAACAAATTGGACATTGCTTTTCCAATGGACAAGTAGCAGACACCAGTGTTCAGAGCGCCTGCTGGCTGCCCGGGAATGCAAGGTATTCTAGTGTAATGAAATATTGCAGAGTGTGAGACTTGATACTTCTTTAACAAAATGATATTTCTTCAACATTTTCTACATACTTAACTTCAGGGTTAAGTATGTGGAGCAGCTACAACTTACGCGAACAAAATCTACACTGATTCTCTGAACTGATCACATCTATTTTTTGTCTCAAGTGTAATCTAAAAACATCTAAAACATCCGATTTCCCTCTTCTCCCCCTCCTGTCCTTTACTGAAAACTGTGGTGGTGCTTTCAGGAAAGCACTGCTGTTGCTCGGAGTTCACTTGTGATTTTTCAAGCGTGCTTATTTTGACAATGTATTTCTTACCTGGTTTTTGGAATATTTTAAAACCACTGAGCCATGTTGCAGTACATACCTCTCCACTGCCACATCCACCAAGGAGCAAGTGAAATAAAGAATTCAAGAAAATATCTATATGTGCAATACAAAACAAGATGTAACCAATAGCTCTCGCTAAACGCAATCCCACTCAATAGCTTAATTTATTTTCTTGGGGTGTTACCCTCCCTCTTCCAGCATCCTTCCTTTCTAAAGATTTCCCCTTTACCACCAATATGGACCAGAAACTCTTGTACTGTTGTAAATTTTGTCATAATTTAATGCCTCCTTTAAAACACACCTACTCTTCCTACATGAGCTCATTGAAAACGTGATTTATCACCTCACTTTTCATTTCATCAGCCAGTAGTCGAAATCTTCGTGTGATAATATTAATGCCAAATAGATTTCACAGGAAGAAATGTGCAAAGAGTTTCCATATGCTCCATTCTTCCTGTTTCTTGATGCTCACTAGCTGACAGGGCACAGAAAAAAAAAAAAAAACAGAAATCTGACAGCAATGTGTGATGCTCATTTCAAAAGTTCTCAGTGGTGATGGAAGCAACCAAAAACTTAAGAAATCCTCACTCAGCTGTTTTCCGGCTACCCTAAATATGAAAGCTTAAATGTAAAATTGGTAAATCAGGCTAGTATCTATGCTATGCAAGGCTTCTGAAGGTATACGTATTAACCATCTATTGACAAGACAATTGTGCCTTCCAATCACAGATGATCACCTTGGAAATGAACAGATCTCTACTTATGGAAGTGAAAAATTTACAGGAAAATATCAAATACTGGTCAAAGGCACATTTGCTCATTGTTGGAAGATGTGACATGAAATATGATATCAATAAATACATTTCATTCCCTGCTCTACATCAGAGTAAGTAAAATCTGTCAGTAGGTTGGCCCAATGAAGTGTCAGAATGCAAAATGGGAAAAACTAGAAATGTAGCTGCAAGTGCTTAATAGAAGACCCTGAATTTAATATCATTTCCACTTCACTGGCAAGACCAACGTGGGGGTGGGCAGATGCAGACACTGTTTTCACTGGCTCTTTTAGTGAGACATTTGCCATCTGGTTTGTTGAGGTAAAGTGAGTTGAGAGAAAAAGCCAGGATCTCCCTTTGAATGTTAAATGAGTTGTTTCTGTTGGAGAGTAGATATTAAAACTTAAACTGCCTGGGTAGAAGGTTCCTTCTCTTCCTTTAAGCAACCATTCCGCTGTTAATACACTATTCAATTATAAGTAATGCAGCATATATGAGAAAATCTAATGACACCATAACATTTATACGTTAAAAGCAAAGGCTTCATATGCTGACAATGAATTGCAATTTTTATCTCCAGGTATGTATGCTTACCCTTTCCAATGTTCACTTTCAATTCTGTAAACTATTTTTTCACATTTCATGTATATTTATGAATATACTATTACTGCCAAATTCCTAGCTTAGCTATCCTTGCCGAGCTTAATACATATTCAAAAGTCACAGCTGTGACTAGGAGATGAGTATTTTTGTGGAAACCAATTTTTCTCACATATCAAAATGTATTTCCTTAATTTATTGTCACATGCTTGTTAAACGATATTTTAGATTCTTTTCCTAATACATCCTTACACAGAATATGTATTGCAGTTTAGAAGACTCCTACAATTGCAGTTCATACTTATTTAAAGAAAGATTTCCTTCAATTATGAAATACTGTGGGCAAAATACTGGCAACAGCATTTGGTACTTAACAGGAACACTTGGAAAACTAACAAAACTCTAAAATTTTATTAACATGCAGAGTGTTGATGACTCTCCTAGAATATCTGTGTCAGTTATTATGGCTGCTCTCAGAAATTACTAATTAAGTAACTCAGTAACAAGGATAATGGATGACAACTGAAATAGATATAATCCATGATAAAAATCCCTCTGTACACTACAGAATATACGTGGGCTTTATAAATTTGGGGAAAGCCGTCTTCCAAAAAGAAAACTGGAAAATTTACTGTTTATTATTCAGTCTGAACTGAACAAATGACTTCTTAAATCTTGATTTCACTGAAAAATGTGACTGTTGGGATAGCTGAAAATGTCCGTTGCACGTGATGTTACTCATAGTAGAGTGAAATGGTATTGCAACAGTATTGCTCCCTTTGGCAATGATCCCACATAAAGGGAAGACTTCAGCAGTTTTGTGGAATGTGTAGATAGTAACCTTCTCTAAAAGTGCATCTAACTACTTCATTTAAAATGTCACAAATTTCAGTTCAGTAAAATCTCGGTCTGGATCTATGGCAAAATGGAAACTGTCAAGTGGGCGTTCCTACTGCTGATGACTCTTCATTCAGACAAAGGCTACAAGACCCCCAGTGAGACGAGCCAGGCCCACAGAAGCAGCTCACCCAGCTGATGACTGCCTCAGCGATTTTCTTGCCAAGCCACGGCAGCTCCCATTTATTCCCGTGGACATGGTTGTCCCGATGGGTGCAATAGCTGTTTTTGCAATGTTACTAACAGCACACTTTAAACCCAAGCATGGGTGAAACAAAATGAGTTCTGTGTTACTTCGGCCATATGAATAACCAGGAGGGAGCTGGCAGACAGATGAACTAGCTAGAACCAATCCAGTCTGTACCAGACAAGCATTCAGCTAGCGCATCTAATATACATTTCCTTTCCTAGTCTGGACAAACTCAAGGAACAGTAATTGTTAAGTTATAACAAGATATGCAAAGAATAAAACATCTGGCATTAAGATACAGTCTGTTCTGCAAAACAATATAGATGTAATGGTTTTGCATACTTTGCACATTTCTAATGGAATGGCACTATCTCTAGAGCATGGATTTTCCCAATATCATTTTCATCTGGTGAGTGAGCCAGAGTTTGTTAACCATCTGCATATGTGCAGTAGAGATTTTAAAAGTAATTATTTTTATAGCATTCCAAATTGCTATTGAATAAAATAGCATATATTTTTCAGTGAAACAGCCCGAGGTTACAGAAGTCATAAAACACCATTTTGCGTTTGTTTTAGTTTAGTAGTTGTGCAACTCCAAGATTGTGTGCATATATTTTCTCTCAGAGAAATGCAGATCTTTGGACTGAAGTTTTAAGGTCCCTTGCTGGTGACAGCGTTTGAAGCGAGAGGTTTGGGTCTTTTATCTTTATGCTTTTAGGGATAATATACTTGGGATGATGTCTCTCATGACCAAAGTCTACAGAGATTTAATTCAGATGGAAATTGTTCAGGTGGGGTTTTTCAGGGGAAGGGGCTTCATTCGGATACACCACTCTCTTCTTTCTACTTTCTCCCACCGAACAAACACTACTGAAATTCTGATTTACAGGGGAAAAACAATGTCTCCAACACCCACTTAAAGCTAACCATCATCTGCGGTTCTGCTGTTGTCTTTATAGTTCGGGAATGCTTGCGTTTTTGGGTGAACAGGAGGATTTAGTCTAAAGCATTCTGCCATATGATTTGTGAATTAAGTAATTAGAAACACCCTAAATATCTGAAATATTTACAAATATAAATAAAACAGGGCCAAATTGCAACCAAGTAAAAATGACTTCGCTTCAAATGAAAACTTTCAGTAGGCAGATTCATGGACATAGTAAAATTCAAGCTGTAGTTAAACCTTCGAAACAAAAATCCCCACTGAAAACTAAGTAAAGGCTAGCGTGCGTTTAAATTTTTCATGTACCCAGAGACAGAGTAATTCCTCTTCAAGACAGCCATCGTACCCAAACCAGCTGCTCAGCAGTGCCAGGCTGGCTGAGCTGCACCTTCACTAGAACAAGCTCCTGTGAAAAGATCTCTTCATTATTTGAAAGGTCAGAATGAGACCGAATACCTCAACATCACTGAAAAAAATTACCGAAGGCTCTTATTGTCTTTGTATTTTGTTTTCTTTAGAGGAGCATGGCTGGCAGTTAAATCCACAAGAGAATTCATACAAAGTCAGGAGTCTTCTGATAAGCAAGTCTTGCAAAATACTACACTTTTTTGGCCTCAAACACATTTTTTTTGGTGGATAAACAAAAGTATCACCCGACTAACATGTGTAAATTCTATTCCTTCATGCACAAATTCCATAATTATTTTTCAGGCTTTGATAAATAGCATGAATTCTGTATTATGCATGGCCCTCCCCTGTAATGAATAAGTTTGCTTTTAAGTCTGCAGCCCTAATAACATAAATAGGAAGTAAACATGAAAAAACGAAATAGGAACTGTTTCAACATGCTGATTGTAAATAACGTAAAAAAAAAAGAAAAAATCAACCCCCCTAAAGTGTATTCAAAGTTTAATAATGATTTCCAAATGAGACTATTCTAAATGTAACACCTTCAGACAGCTGTAAATTTGATCTACAACAGTAACAACTGTAGCAGTGATTTCTAATCAGGAGTTACTAGCCCCATCATGTCTGGTACATTTTTTATTCATAGTTTTATGTTTTTCTTTGAGCTTCCATTTAAATAGACTTGCACATTTTTTGAAATAAAATTAAAAATCTGTACCATGGCTCAATCAATTTAAAGCTAATACAGAAATTAATATTTTTGCTTTTGAACTGCTGCAATGGAATTCCTTTACCTTAACAAAATGTACTTACCAGTGCCAAGAGAGCTGTAAGATTTTAGATTTATTTCTACTACAGGTGCACACAAATACCTCCACTTCTATGGCCTCACCTACACACCTTGAAAACAACCCGAAATTTGATCAATATGGTGAGACTACAAAGAATCTGCCTATACGGTTCAGACTGCAGAAATTAGGAATTAAATAATATAAGGGGTATTAAGCATACAGACACGCACAAGCTAAACTTCTCTGAGCTTTGCAGGGCATACCTGCTGAAGTTGTCAACTAATCTGGTTGTGGAAGAGCAAACAAATTACATAAATTTTTATATTAGGCCTGCTTTCTCCAACTAGATACCAGCATGCATAACTACGAGTGTGTGAAAAGTGTCACTGAAATCAACTGTATTCACCTATCCAGAGTTTGCACAAGCTGCAGACTTGGACCAACATATGATACCATGGACTGGAAGAGAGCAAAATACTGACTTTATCCCTGCTCTACAGAAATATTAGTCTACTATTACTAATTATTACTTTGAAAATCAAGTCAAGGAATCTGGGCTACATGTGAAATAATTTTCTCCTTGGTGCTCAACAAATTAAAATAAAGAGTCCTAAAGAGCTTTCAGTCAACACCTCTGAGCTGTACTCCTTTATCATAGAAAACTCCCATTAAAAAGTAGAGCAATTATAGACACCAAAGAGAACTGGGACACTGTATGACATACTTTAAAAACTGAATTGTTTAATTCTTTAAGTAGTGTTTTAAGTGAAGGGAACCCTATTGTTCCTGCTATCTGGGAACCCAAGGTGGTTTTGCATACCAGCATCTTCTCTCCAGTGACACAGTTCTTGCAAACCAACAATTTCATCTACTCTGTAAACCAAACATTTCTCTTCAAAATTATATTAAGGTGTGGAAACAGCATGAAAACAACTGCACTCTAAAGCTCTATTAGTTAAGAAGTCGATGTATTACAGTGATCGGATCAAAATATCTTTTTTATCAAAATGTCTTTTTTAACACAAGAAGTAACTGCTTACGTCTATGTAAGATCAGGTGTCTCTGTACTTTTCCTCTTCTGAAAAAGTAGCACAGAAAAAAAGCCAGGAAATAATAGTTAAAAAGCCAGCGGTTCCCAGCTGGCAACTACTTTGAGCATCACCCCAAAGTGCTGCCACGACAGTGTAAGGCAGTGTCACCACTAAACCTATTTTATTAAACAGGGATCTCGTTCGATTCCAGCTGTTCTTCATACGATCATTTCACTTTACTGGAGAGAAAGGATTTCCCTCTTCATATGTTTAAGGCAGACCTCATGTGCAATGTGATTATTCAGCAGTGCAAGATGACAAATTGCTTGAGCAACCCGTAAATCTCTGCTCACATCACCCAGATCAACAAAACACAACTCTTAAAAACCGCTGCCTTTTGTCATGCTTTCTGGATTTTCTGCTTTCCTGTTCGCTCTGGGATTTCTCTCTCTGCACACAGTTGTATATGCATGAGAAAGAGAAAGGGAGGGCGAGGGAGACTTGCACCGATACCCACACTTCAAACAACAAAATAGGATTCAGAAAAAACTGCCAGCTCCGACCTGCCACTCCTGCAGGGCAACAACAGTTGGAGGAACACTGGAGAAAGAACATCATTACTGCAAAGGGCTGTCCTCTCATCTCAGTGGTTACATCCCCTCCATGCAGAGGAACAAGATTCAGTTTTGAAGTCATTACATCTTTACACAAATACACCTTTATTTATCTTCTGGCTCCCTGTCTTCTGGGGATGCCCTTAGGGCACACACGTGCTGAAAAGCGAGCTGAAGACACAACTGTAACGGCGCTCGCTGTACAATCAGTCAGCAGACGACACGGCCTCAGTGCAGAACAGAACACCCAAACCAGCAGCACGCCGCGCAAGAAACACCCGTGTCCCACCCACAAACGTCAGGCTGGAAGTGCGAGAGCAACTGCTGAATGCTGCGCATTTTAGCACAAAACTCTGCTATTGCGACGGTCTTCTTGTCCCCGTCCCCCCCCGAACAAGCGTTTTGCCCCAAGGACAAGGATGGGTGTCAGGAGGACGGGGCCAGACTCTTTTCAGTGGTGCCCAGCGACAGGACAAGGGACAACGGGCACAAACTGAAGCAGAGGAAGTTCCAGCTGAACAGGAGGAAGAACTTCTTCCCTCTGAGGGTGACGGAGCCCTGGCCCAGGCTGCCCAGGGAGGTTGTGGAGTCTCCTTCTCTGGA
>Ga0065711_1006317_pt1 | contig 17733 bp, 10 predicted proteins | sample Hoacrofraction12_FD_59098 | JGI IMG/M metagenome (GOLD analysis project Ga0065711, IMG submission 59098) | Hoatzin crop microbial communities from Cojedes, Venezuela - Epithelial fraction 12 v2 (version 2) | ecosystem: Host-associated > Birds > Digestive system > Esophagus > Crop | place...
ATGCAGCCCAGGACACGGTTGGCCCTCTGGGCTGCCAGCGCACATTGCCGGCTCATGTCCAGCCTTTCGTCTATCAGTACCCCCAAGACTCTCTCAGCAGGGCTGCTCTTGATCCTTTCATCCCCCAGCCTGTATTGATACCGGGGATTACCCTGACCCAGGTGCAGGACCTTGCACTTGGCCTTGTTGAACTTCATGAAGTTCGCACGGGCCTACCTTTCAAGCCCATCAAGGTCCCTCTAGGTGGCATCCTTTCCCTCCAGTGTGTCATACAATTAAAACAACTTTGATAAAAAACAACTTCTGAAAATTGTCAAAAAAACCCTCAACATGGCTGTCTATGTGCATTTCATGGTTATTTGCTTAGCTACACGATGTCACATACTGAATACAAGGTCAAATTCACCTGTGACATGGGAGGAAAAACTTGACTGAGATCAATAGATTATGATCATCTATGCTAGTGGTAAAACTACACTCCCAGTTCACACTTTCTTATTATAGAAAAGACACACATACTGTAAAAACCAGGATTTGTAGCTTTTCCAGTTTTTATGTTGTTCTTCTTTCAAATACTCCCTAGATACCTATGAGATGTACCTTTAACAATAGTATATTTAACTACGCAATGAAGTTCCATTGCCAAGAAGGATGGCCTTATGGCAGAAATTGTAATCTATTTTCAAGTCTGGTGTTGTGGTTTTTTTCACGTCTGTGATGAACCTTTTGAAGCACCTTATTTTTAGTACTATTTCTTTTCGTTTGTGTTGAGGGAAGGAAGACAGAAAGGTTTGGTATAATATTGGGATAAGAAAACTGTTTTTTAAAAATCATTTTCTGAACATTTTGCCATCAGAGATTTCGAAGACAACAAAAGGTTTCACAACAGCAGATGATAAATAACAGAGTAGATATTCTTCAGCATAAGTATTTGAAAAACTGACTGCTGTAAATATGTCTAAAAAAAGACAAATGAATCTGATATGCCCTAAGAAATATCACCATTTCTGTACTTATATCTTAAAATATTTTCTAGGCAGCCACCGCAGTGTTTTGGAAAGTCTACATCCTTTTAAGCAACAGAAGATTCTGGTTTTATATGCAGCAACTCTAATGTGTTTTTTTGCTGTTGTTCTGCTAACATCCTGATTTTTATATGCTGCAATAATCAATCATTCCCTGCTAGATAGAAACGTGCTATTTCTAACATTTTATTTTTAACAGCATGTTTCATAATAGATCACATTCAGTTCCATTTGTGAGCTCCCTAAAGCCCAAAATAGCTGTAAAAGATGGACAGTTTCTGGGTAAGAAAAATACTTTGGCTGAGCATGTTTATAACTTGGAAATATTTAATCCTTAATAAAATAAAGGCTAACTGCTGTGAAACTGATAATTAGAGCTCAAAATCACTGAGGCTGCCTACAAAATACAGGAATCACAGAATCACAGAATGTTCGGGGTTGGAAGGGACCTCTATGGGTCATCCAGTCCAACCCCCGTGCCGAAGCAGGGTCGCCTACAGCAGGCTGCACAGGACCTTCTCCAGGCGGGTCTTGAATATCTCCAGAGAAGGAGACTCCACAACCTCCCTGGGCAGCTTGCTCCAGTGCTCCGTCACCCTCAGAGGGAAGAAGTTCTTCCTTATGTTCAGACGGAACTTCCTATGCTTCAGTTTGTGCCCATTGCCCCTTGTCCTGTCGCTGGGCACCACTGAAAAGAGTTTGGCCCCATCCTCCTGATACCCACCCTTGAGATATTTATAAGCATTTATTAGGTCCCCTCTCAGCCTTCTCTTCTTCAAGTTGAACAAGCCCAGCTCCCTCAGCCTTTCCTCATAGGAGAGATGCTCCAGTCCCCTCATAGGAATATAGGTATAGAAGTTCTATCTATTTTTTGATAAATTTTATTCAATTCTCCAAGTGCTGATTTGAACCAGGAGGCTAGGACTGAAAGCATTAAAAGCTATTTTTAACTTTTATTCCTTGAGTGAGGATCAAAGCAGGGCCTACATAGATGCCAGTGAATGGTGTTATTAAAAAATTAGGATGGGGATAATCATGGAAGCCAGAAGTACATATCTAGCATGGAAACGTCTGCTCAGTAGATGTGTGTTCCTTAAATTGTCCTAAGTAGTTTAGATGGCTACTGCAATAATCCTGAATTACACTAAATGTATTGTGAGAAGAAGCAAAGAGGATATAATACTATTTGAGGTTGCTGAAAGTTCAGCAACAGGAGAGGACATGTTCATATTGAACATGTGTTTAATAATACCACAGAGATGATCCGATATACCTTGACTATGTAGGATTCAATGATCCCTTGATTTCTGTGCTGATCCTATGTTTCAATACACTTCATTGCAAAACACGGAGGCAAAGGAACAATTCACTACCAGAACTTTAGAGTCTGTTTCAAGTCTTCATACTTGGGCACGTAGATCAGGTTCAGGTTTTCAATAAGTCTTACTCTGTCTAGGAGCTGAATACTTTTGAATTCTGATCACTTAACCTAGTGCTAATAGTGAGCTGAACTGAATGTTATTGATAAGTTATGACCTGCTTATTAGGGATTGACTCTGGAAAAAAAAAAGGAGAATGTGTGTGGAAAATTATACCTAAGTATTGGTAGTCAAACGGTCTCAAGTGTCCAAAGTAATGTGTCCTTCCACTAGAACACATTACAATTAAATGAAACGTGGTTAATTATGTAGAAATGCAGAATTTAATGTATTGACCAGAATAGTAGTTATTGGGAATAATGAAAAAGAGAATGACAACTTTAACCCTCTCTTTGAGTTACAAAATGCAATCGCATCCTGTGCAAACTTTTTAAAAACTGAAATAAGCACGTGTCTGATAGAAGCAGGTAGAGTTTTGAGAATTTGGGCATATATTTTGCTACTGCTTAACACCTCTGCAATGGTTTTTTTGCTTGGTAGGGTGATCAGATATTTTACAAAACTGCTTTAGCAGAGTAAAGCAAATAATTTTTCCCAGAGCTGTCTGCTGGACTTATAAATGGCAAAGTGTCATGTTGTTAGCAATTATTTCCATGTGATCATAACACCTCTAAAGCAAGCCACTGTCTTCAGTTACCAATAAAGCATTTAAAGGAATGTTTTAGATGGATGCATGTGTTTGATAAAGGTTTTGGACATCTACAGCAGCCTTAAAAGTTAAAAGTCCTTCCATGTTTTTAATGTGACTTTACAGATCTGGAAAATCATCCTGGAAAAGTCAGATCTGAGCATTTGAATGAAACAGAAAAACTAGACTTCATATTTCCCTCTAACAAAAAAAAAAAGTCCCTATCTCCCTGTTTTACGTGTATGAAATGACATAATAAATTGTGTATATCAAACCAGGAGAGGCTGACAGAGCACAGAGTGGGTTTATGTATGCTATATGTGAGTTGTGGGATATAATTAGTCACCAAAAGCTCAGTGTATTGCATACTACTTTCTTTTTTTTCAATGCTGTGTAATGCGATTAGCACAGACCTAAGGAAAATATTTTTAAGCTCTTTAAAGATAAATTATGAAATCCTGCATCAGAATTGTGCTCATACTCCCACAACATTACAATCCTTATATACACAACAGCAGTGCGTTGGCAAAAGCACAGTCATTACCAACTCTGTAACCTTTTCTCAGTTTAGAAAATATGGATTAGCAAGTAAGGAAAGTAGCAAGCACAGCAGTTTCCTTTTTCATTGATTCACTGTCATTACTGTATCAGGTTCCTTGTTTTTCAAGACTGCTTTTTACCAGCAAAGTGAAATGCCAAATCGCTGAAACCATGAGAAATAATCAGAAAAAACTACATTAATTTTAATTAATTCTGTAGTAGAAAGTGAGAAAAAAAGGCAGCCTGTTCCCTCTCCAATGTAAATAACGTGACTGATTTTTATCTCCATTATATCACTAAGAGAAAGGGTGAGTTCCACCGATGTTGTCCACACCATCACTAATGTGTCACTTTCTTGGGACTGAGAAGACAAAATACAAATGCATTTTACTTTGTGTTAACAGAAAAGTGAAGATGTCTTCATGATTTAATACGTAGCAATAAAATAAAACTAAAGTATATCTTTATTGCTACCAAAGTTTCTATAAGAGGAATGTCTTAATGTTCTTTTATATAGCAAGCTCTTAGGTACCCATAGTGGATACAGATGAAACACTATGCCCAATGCTACTAGAAAGGAGTTCAATTATAAGAAATTATTTCTACGGCTTCACTTTGAAAATGTCAAGAGAAGAAAAGTTCAACAGTACACTTAACAATCAACCAAATTTTTTTTCCAGGTTAGTTCATCCATACTGTTGAAATAAATGTGCTGGAACAAAGAGGTTATATGGGGAACTTTGGATATCTTAGAGTCATAGAATGCTTTGGATTGGAAGAGATGTTTAAAGGTCATCTAGGCCAATAACCCTGCAATGAGCAGGGACATCTTCAAGAAGAGCAGGTTGCTCAGAGCCCAGTCCAAACTCACCTTGAATGTTTCCAGAGATGGGGCATGTACCACCTCTCTGGGCATCCTGTGCCAGTGTTTCACCACCCTCATTGTAAAAAAAAATCTTCCTTATATCCAGTCTAAATCTACCCTCTTTCAGTTTAAAGACATTGCCCCTTGTCCTGTCGCAACAGGCCCTGCTAAGAAGTTTGTCCCCATCTTTCCTGTAGGCTCCCTTTAACTACTGAAAGGCTACTATGAGGTCTCCCCGCAACCTTCTCTTCTCCAGACTGAACAGCCCCAACTCTCTCAGTCTTTCTTCATAGGAGAGGTGTTCCAACCCTCTGATCATTTTTTTGGCCTCCTCTGGACCCACTCCAACAGGTCTATATCTATCCTGTGCTGAGAGCTCCAGAGCTGGACGCAGGACTCCAGGTGAGGTCTCACTAGAGTGGAGTAGAGGGGCAGAATTCCCTCCCTCAATGGGTTGGCCATGCTTCTCTTGATTCAGCCCTTGACACAGTTGGCCTTCTGGACTGCAAGCGCACGTTGTTCACTCATGTCCAGCTTTTCATCCACCAGTACGCCCAAGTCCTTCTTGGCAGGGCTGTTCTCAATCCCTTCACCTCCCAGCCTGTATTGATACTAAGGATTGCCTCGAGCCAGGTGGAGGAACCTGCGATGAATGATACCATTCTTTGTGAAGTGAAGGGAAAAAATATTCACATAAATTTAAGAAGAAATTCTTCCTCATAATGTAAGTAGCAACAATAGTGACCACAAAGACATTATGTTTCACCTAAAGCATGTGAAACTCGTTCTAACCAAGATTTTGGGGTAAGAGCTTTCTTCTATTAGTTGACCTATCTCCCGAAAAAAACCAGAAAAAAAAACCCAAAGAATTAACCAATCTAAAAAGCCCAAATCCCCAATTTTTAATTTAAGACTCTTACAGGAGGAAAACGAGACTGGTTTAAAAGGGAGGAAAGAGACATCCTCTTTCTGAGAAGACTGTATCACAGCAGTAAACTACAATCCCACCTCCCATCCCTTCTCAAATTTCGTTTCACAACAACCTTACTTTTCTGCTGGTAGGATAACTTTAAAGGCAAGCAATATTTTTTCTCATGATGGATTTACCTGTTTCATAAGGCAAATCACTTTCTGAACTCCTGCTTTGCTTATATCTCACAACTCAAGGCTTTCCAGCAGGGAAACCTAGGTTCTACGAAGTAGAAATGGAATATGAATCTATAAAGCAGCAGAGCAGAACATTCAAAACCAAAGTCTTTTTTTTTCCAGTCTTGCAAATTTGCATTTTTTTACAACCTACTTAAAATCAATCTGATTAAATAAGAACACATCAATGTCTCAGATGAACACAACCTAAGTAACGTAGTCTGGAATGCTTACATTGTTAGTTTTTCAGCTGAAGTATGAGCTGCAAAATGTTGACAAATTAAAACCTTACCTAAATCTGCATGGCTTTTAATGTGCATGAAGGCAGTACCTTTCTTATTCCTTTAAACTTAAGTGTCTCCGTTACCTTGTGAGTATACATCGATTGAACATAAGGGTGTAATTCAGAATAAAATCTTCTTGCAAGTGAGTGTAATCCTGTCTAATATCAATTCTCTTCTTGGCTAAAGCTATTTCCTGTGCTTGACTAGCTACTGTGCAAACAAATTTTTAATCAATACCACAAGAAATCTTAGCCAGAGAGGTCAAACTGCCACAGAGAAAACACAGCACTAATTAGTACTTCAAACACTTTTCCTTTAAATGTTTTATTTCCATTCAACCTTGAAAAAAATGATGAGCTAAAATCTTTCAGATGTTGGTGGAAGTAAGATTGCCTCCCTTTCAGATTAAGGTGGAACTCCAGAACTGTAAGTGAAATGCTGTGTCACTGCTCTGTGATTCTCCTTCACTCCCAATTTCAGGCTTCTGATTTCACCATATATCATAAAATGTGTATTTTTTAAATGTTAAAAGCTTGGAAATTAAACTAGAATCTAAAATTTCAAAGCGTTATAAGTAGTGTTCATGGCCTAATGCTCGTACTACACAGTGCTGATAGGACCTCAGACTGAGATTAATCCTGAGGGTTTAAAAAAACAGACTTTTTGGCTTTTCTGTCCACAAAGTTTCAAGGTAGAGCCTGGATGCTGAACAAAGTTAATGTTTTAGGCCATCCAAAATACCGCTGAATTGTGCAGCTTCAACTGATTTATCTACAGTGAAAGAAAGGTATATGAACCAGAAGTGTTTCTTCCAACCTGCCTAACAGTAAGAATCATTCCCATATAATGCCACTATCCATCTTCATTGCATTCCTTCAGGTAAAATTAATATGCAGAGTGAGAGCTCATGTTCACCTAACGAGTTTCAATGTCCATTACTGTTATTTGAAGAATTTTTGCCCAGCCTCTGGAAATCATACTGTGTCATTACATGTAACAGCTGGCTACATCTTTGTTATTTCTCACAGTATATTATGTTCATGCTGCTCTTTTCCGAGCAGCTCCATCCACTCAGTTTTCTCAGGCAGCCTTTTTTTCACTCTGGCAGCAAAGGGACAGGAAAATACCAGTCTCAAAATATTGCAGATATCCTGCTTAATGTATTCCATGTGCACTGGTATAGTTGGTCAATAACAGGCAGCAAGTAGGTACCTTTTTGAGTAATCGAGTTCAATAACAGTTTCCTATTTGTGTTTAGGTCCAAAGAAGGACTGAGCCAAACCAGCAGAGGACCGTTTTTTTTTTTTCAAATCTAATAATATAACCATTACTTTCACTAAGGGAAAATGAATTCTTGAATTGCCCATAATCTCCAAAGAATAAATATGCAAGTATTTCACAAGCATTTCACAGCCATATTCTGCCCTCAGGGTACGTGGACAGCTCTATTCAATTACAAAGGGTGCGGATGAAGGCTATGATGTGTCCTGAAGTGAAGACAATTTGATGATTATTTTGTTTGATTTGTAACTCTACGCTTATCAATGAACTTATATGTCTTGTATAAGGCCTATTTTAATGTGGTTGCAGAAACCTTTGTCTCATTACACCCAAGGCAGAAATTAGCATGTGAGCCTAAAAGTAGTATTTTTCTTTCTTCCACCAAAATTAGAGACAGAACTTAAGAAAAGAATAGGCATGTCTACAGTTTGTCCTCCAGTTCCTGTTAAGTCCTTGTACTCTGAGATATTAAGACTGCAATTTAGTAGATCAGGAAATAAATATCCTGATGTGACCCTTTCCATCCTGAAAAGATATTTCATGAAGGTAGATTAGTTTTCACATAAATGCTTTGCCAGCAAAATATTTTAAATTCAGCTATGAGGGAACAACTTACATCAATTTGCAGAAAATCTGTCCATTTGAGAAAGGAGAGAAACATCCTTCCTTTTTCCTCCAAATCTGAAAGTTTTCTTTTCAGCTTTGAAGGCAAATATTTGGTTCCTCCGGTCTGAAAGGGCATCTTATTTCAAATTTTTCATTGATTTAACTTCAATACCTGAAATACCGGCAGAACATTTTCTTAGGTTCAACAAAAAGTTTTGTTTCCATATTAAGACACAATCTTTCTTTCTCTTTCTTATTTTTTGAAATTGCTAATGATTGGATGTCCCTTTTTCCCCAGATTGCTACAAAAGATTCAGCAATTTAGCCAAGTGTTGTCATCATATCCAGCTGAATCCTTTTCTTAACTTGAAACCATCCTGATGAGGTTCCTGGGAAACTTTCTATCTGGAGTTCCTAATCCACAGTAGCTCAATTAAATAGAAATATGCTGTCTGGACATTAAGCATCTCTGGAGAGAAGAGAGGTGGAACTAGACTTCTTTGCAAACATCTCTTCCATCCTGAGCTTTTATTAAAAATTCAAGGGATATCTCCACGGACTTCAGATGGGCTCGGCCACCCATCTTTGCTGAGAAGACTTCATTATTTAAATGGAAAACTTAGAGGAAAGCAAACAGATAATAGGTGAAGTGGCCCAAAAAAAGCACTAAATGTAAATACATGGTAAAAACTCTGTGAAATCTTATCTCTCACCTATTTCTTCTACTAAAAGCATGACATTTGGGGCTCTCTGAAACATGTCTGTGAATCTGAAGTTCACTCAAAGAAAACAAAACCCCACAAAATCTTTAAAGGTAAATATTCTAAAAAGCCAGCTGTTTTGCTTGCCATTTGAAAACAGCTATGTTTTCTTTTTAATTGCAAAACCGTATCTGTAGCTAACCATTTCAAATATTTCCAAAAAACAGATACCTTTCTTCTGGGTTAAAAAATAATTTTCATTTGCCCAAGATGTTTATTGTTTCTAACATTATTATTTCTCTGGAACTTTTGAGTAGATGCAGCATAACTCATCCTCATCCTTCATTCACCATTGAGCAGATGTACCATAACTGATGCTCAGAGAACCACGCACGTGACTGTCTCTGATCAGTGATGCTGTTTTTCAATTTAATACATACTTTCTACCCATAAAGAGAAGAGCTTCATTGTTCTCATTATGCATGGAAAACATTTACTGATTATTATGCCTAATCAGTGTTTTAATTGAAGTACACATAAAGGATCTGTTGCGTATATGAGACAATTGTTCCTATCTGAAGATTTTAATCATTTATAGCAAAATTTATACATCTCACAAAACAATAAATTGACAATTCCCATCAAAATAAATTGTAGTTTAAACTAAATCAGAATTTACAGCTGATTTCCTGGCATGAATAGACTGGCATCAAAGCATTATTTAAAAATAAAATTTAAAAAACCACAACAAACCCATAAAACAAAGTAGCTGTAAAATTCAATCTTACCAGCAGTGACTGATCCAATTAAGTTTTTTCACAAATTTCGGATAACTGACCTTTGCTAGTTTTGTACAGAAAAACATTGCAGTAAAAATAGAAAAGCTAGATATTAAACAGGAAAAGATCCATATATTACATTTCATTGGGAAACTTCAAGGAGATGTACATGACTGAGAAGAAAGTACTGTTAGGCTGTGTACAAAAAAACCTTCTGGACCTGCTGTTATTTTCTTTCCAGAACCTTTATATTACCTCCTTGGTGTACAGTAGCCTTCTGATTTCATTAGCAAGTTTAAGACTTTTCTTTGCATGACTTAATATATATTTTAGATGTACACAAACATAAAAGATAAACTGAGCAGACAGTACAATTCAAGCAATGTTTGCTAAACTGCAGTATAAATACATCAATTTTATTTACCTCAGCAAACTCTCACACAGATTTGAAGTCTGAAAAATTCCATCTTCCCTTTGGGTAAGAAGTAGCTTTCATAGGTAATCAGTGCTTTTTAATAGAATTCACTACTCAAGCAGTGATTTACCAGGAGAATTACATAAAGTAGTAAACCTCTATTGGCATATGTAGGAAGCTGTTGAGGGGAGAATCCTCTCCTTCACATACTTGCAAACTCAAGGCCAAGAACTTGACAGTTAGGAACACTGTTTCTAAAAAAACTAGTAGTTTCCATTTTTTTCTTCCATTTTTTCAGTGTTCAGTTTTAGGAACTTAAAGGCTCATTAAATCCCAGAAAGTAGTAAGTATTTATCTTGTAAAAATCCTTCACTGAGATACTCAAAATTTCATGTATTTATAAGAATTAGTTCCTCTATAAGTTTTAAGTGCTAAATTACGGGATCAGATGTCTTGGGTATCAATGCTCATTTTTTCTTCTCAAATCATAGCCCTTGTTAAGCAGGCATACACATACATGAAAATACATTAAGAATGTAAAGAATCAGAAATTCTAAATCTAAAATGACACAGGAAAATAATGGGGATGACTGGAGGGGTTTTTTTGCATCCACTTGACTTCAGAAGCAGGAGAACTCTCAGGGATTTTTTCAGGTCTTTCAGTTTCTCCAGTGTGTTTTTCCCATATGTGTTTGCATGATCATAGGGAAATTTCCAAATGTTTCATAGGTTTAACTGCAGAACAGAAAATTGCTTGCATTTTGTTTTGCTTTTTCATTTCCTTGAACATTTGTTTGACATTGGTTTCTTGTCTATAATGTATTTTGATTTGCTTTAACACAGATCACAATTCTGTTGCTATATTATTTGCTTTGTTGAGTAGGTTCTCTGACAGGTATGCATCGTAATGTTCTTTTCATTTGCTTCAAATTTTTATTCTGGCAATTGGTCTTTTAATAGTCTTCAAGATTTTCCAAGTTGTGTAAATAATTTGCCACTTTACAGTGCAAGTGCAGCAGCTGATCTTTCCTCATTTTCCTAAAGAGCAAAGGAATCACTCTTGCTCGTCAAACTGCCTTTCAGTTATTAGAAACCAAAGTTGTGATCTGCACTCAGAGAGATGAAGATAAAGAATTGTAGAACAAAATGTGAGTTAAATTCCAGCTTAATGAATCATTTAGAAACAATACATCTTTCCCAAATAATCAGCAATCTTCACTGTCAAAACATAACTTTGCCAGGCTTTTCATCTAACACGCTGTTTAAAATGAGACGAAAATCATATCTCTGGTCCTTTTGAAAACTCCTCATTGTATGGAGAGAAAATAAGTCATTCACATTGAAAGGAGGAACTGAGTATGTTGCTTGGTTTTAGCAGGCACGAAGCTTTGCTCAGTGGCTAAGCGGCCACTCTCCTGTTTCACTTGGTATATGCATAACTTGATACAAGGGAGCAGACCATTTCTGCAGTCATCTTCTTTATAAACTGAAGCCAGCTGCATTAAAAGTACAATAAACAGTGTCCCCTTTTGATCTGTATTACCTTATTTTCTCCAACAGGTAACTTAGCCTGTTGAGGTAAATCCAGAATTCAGCTCTTCTTCACAAGCAGTTAAGGTTAACCAAGAGGCTGCAGGTAACAAAGATTATTATTTTTTAATAAAACATGGTGAACTAAGTTCCACAAAGAGTCTTTAAAGAGTACAGGTTAGCTCAATTATAAGTCATTTTCCATGAGCATTTGCTCTTATTCTGTTTTGCTTTATATGCGTGCTCTGTTTATTTGGCAGTGCTAGTATCTTTCTCCTACAGTGGCTAGAGAACACTGTTTTCCTCACTTTCCTTCAGTAAAACTACAGAAAAGAACCAAGGTAGGCTTCTTCCAAGACAGACTTTACTCAAAGAATGCTGGATGGAGGATAAATCCAGAATGGGAGAACAGATCTGACAGATGACAATCAAGCTCTGCTAAGTGGCGCTAATATACTAACAGGTGACATGCGATGATGAAGTGGAAGAAGGAGCAGGATAATTCACATCCAGTCAAATCAGCTAAAATGCTCCCGTTGACTTCAGAGGTGACTATGGTCATGGAATGTCTGATGGTTGTCATATTCCATCCAACAGAAGAGAGGTGAGATAAAGAAAAACTTCAGATGGTTGAGTACACTCCGCCAGAATCTAGCACCCCAAAACAATGTTGCAATGGGTAGTGTTATGGAGGAAAGGGAACAATGGGTGTATAATGAGACTGTAAATTGATGAATGCTAGGAGGGATGCTATTACCAAATATAAGGCTTTACACAAATGGAAAACAGGGATTTGATGAGTTCTGCAGCGAGATAGAAAAACACAGATCTCTGCCACATTAATTAATCACAACTGGAGGATCAGCTGCACCAATTCATCATACTGCCCATACATCAGAAAGCTTCAATGTGCTCCCAGCTTGTTTCACGTTAAAATTGCAAACTATCTGTAGATTAGACTGGAATTCTTCAAAAAGTCATAGGCACTGTAGTGCCTACATATAACTCTAGACAGTTCAGACAGAAATATTTGGTTAATGTTACAACAGAGAACAATCCTAAAGTGGAAGTCCCATCCATGTTGCTTCCAGCTGAAAAGATACTCAGTGTGGCCGGTGAACTTTTGCAAGTGTAGTTCTACATCTATCACCACAAACATTTTTTTGCAACTGCACAGATAGCTCAAAAGGTTCTGCAGTCACAGGATTTCCAAATACCTGTTACAGGATCGTCTCACCCTTTAGTCCAGCAAGTCAGAACAAAGTGGAGTCCTGCGGGACAAGAGTGAATATATGAGCAGAACTGTGTCCAGTTCCCCATGCCATATCAAGCTATGCCTAGCTCTAGTCGATGTAGCCAGTGCCACAGGTTTCTGCTAGTGTCAGCCAATAGCTGTTTTAAGAAGAGAGAAAGAGAGAAAAGAAAGATCACCTATAAAATGTATATATTGTCACAAGCACATGTACAGCATGTCAGCAAACAGGAAACAGCAAACAGGACATTTCTTTCCCCATCTATAGCTATTTCTCTAGATTGCCTCTTAAAACTCCCTTCCCAAATAGCAACAGTCTCAGTAGTATTAGTGACCTTTGGCAACAGCATTTCTGTCTTTTGGGGCTACATCGATTTTCTCTGGCTTTCGTGTAGCAATTTGGCATCTTATTGACCCAGGGCCACAAAGTGGGCAGTATCACTAGCAGCAGGGGACTTTGAGAGATTTTTTTAGGGCAACAAACTAGAACATGAGCTGGTGCAGGCTGCAGTGAAAAAAGCATCCATGCTGTTCTCTAGATTCAGGCAGTTCTGGGGGACTGACAACTGCATTTGGCGGATGGTGGTATTGGTTGATTTGTCTCAAGATTAGATCATTAGCCACAGACAGTACTTGTCTTGCTTGTCTTCAAGTGTGTGTCAAGGCTCCAAGGGCTTTTGTTTCAGTTTGCAAAAATCCAAATGAGTAAATGCTTAGGTGTTTGTAGAGTGTATTAACATATTAGCATAGAAGAGCACAGAAAGTATGAGAACCCTCTCAACTTAGCTTGTCTTCTAGTAATTGTGGAAACATTCCAGGGAATTCCTAGGGAATCTCTTTTATACATGGACCATGTACATCTTATTCATTTGTTGGGTTTTTTAGTAAAGATTAATGCATATTCCTTTTCCCTGTGGAATACAATAATTTTGACAGCAGTAAAAGTTTGGAATCTTTGCTTGGATTTACTCTCATAGTGAAATTCTCCTGTATTCCCATTTCAACTAAAAATTACTTGGTACATATATTTCAGTTGAGGATAAATTTTTGTCCAGAACTTTACTTACCTTATAAGGTTCAGTTCTGAAGTCTTTGTGTACGGACCCAGCTAAAGGAAGACAGAAAGAAAAGGACATAGGGCCTGAGGATTACACAGAAAGCATCTGAAAGTTTCATTTTAGTGTTAATATTCTTCTTTCAATTAGGCAGTAAAATTTCTGGAACACCAAATATCACATGCTGCTATATTTTTAAATCCCTGATTTCATACTCTTTACTCAGTTACACTTCTCTCAGATGTCTGCTTGAGGGTTTAAGAATATACTACTCCCCACTACCCATTTTGCAACTCTTTTGTAGACGTTTAATACTCCTTTGACATCAGTTCATTCCTGAAAAGCACAAAAAAGCATCTGACACAAAATTTTAGTGAGGCACTCCAGGAAATCCTCAGAGCACGAAAGGGATATAATACCTCTTATTTCCAAATCTGCTCATGCATAACAAGGGTTAGCACACACTTCCTCAGAGTATATTTGTCTTCAGTAAGGCAAGAAAGGAAAAGACTCCAGTGAATTTATTTAATAATTGATGGTGGAAATAGACTCTAATGAAATTTCCATCATCCAGAAACATGAACTCTACTTTATATATACTGTTATTCATTTATCTGCTAATAGCTGACTTGGCAGCTTCCTTGAATTCCCTACTTGGATACAAACAGTCAATCCACTCCTCCTATGATAAAGCTCTGCAAATGCCAAGGGAACCAGAGAAGTGCTAGGGCTGTATGCACAGGGGCTCTATACCTCCACAGCAGCACAAAGAAGCAGCTGGTAAGGAAGACCCATTAGAGATGAATCCTGCTATGGAAGAAAAATCAGGATGTTTTAAAGTGTATTTTTCTTTTTCTTTGTAAATCCTTTATAGGTTGGAGTTAGCAGAGGACTGAGAAGCTCTCCAGACAAGCACAGAACCTAGGTCTTCCCTCTGTCCAAGATTCCCACAGCCCTTTTACTCTTTAGCATTTAAACCTGGAAGTTTTGTGGGCTGGAAAGTGAATATATTGAGATAAAAATCCCACCAAACTAATTTCACTGAGGTACCCATCCTTTATTCTTTGTATATCAAGTGGGAAGTGTCCTGTAGCTGTTGTGTCTTCTTATGGCACTGACAGGCACTGTGTAAATACTAAACACTGTATTTTCATATAGCTTGTACGATTATGTAACTTACCTTAAATAAAAATGCATGTATTGCATACATACCATAATGAAGATGAAAAATATATGCTTCTGACTGTAAACAATCAAATGTTTGGAGATAATGGTAATAGCTGATATTGGGCTGCTTAATGAAATATATTTTACAAGAATCACTGCTCTTGAATCTCCTATTTTACCGTGTACAAAATTGTAAGATTTGCACTGCTTTTATGGCTGGAAGAGCAAAGAACTATATAAAAGACAATATTTTATTAAAATAAAAATATTTTTATTACCACTACAATAATTTATCCTCTGAATCAGATATGTCCTATCTCAACATTCCATTAGTGTCCCATATTTCTAGGAAATAAGTTAACTGATAAGCACAAAGGAGAAAACCAAATCTGTTGTTTCCTAATAAAGTATTTGTCATCTAATTTCAGGCCTCAAACATGACATCATCATACTACATATACAGATTTTCTCTTTGATTTCAGTAGGATGAATATTATGCAGGTGTCTCCAGAAACAGGATCTTTTACGGCAGTCACATCAAATACATTCAGAAGACTTAGTCTAATGATAATTTTCATATCAGCTTTGTCATACAAAAAAGTAATTTCTTGTGGTTTATGACAGTGCAGCTGTGACTACAGATACCCAATTTATGGTGAATATTTTATTCTCTACCAGCAGGTGTTCAATCCAAACTTTATACACCTCCTTAGTCAGAGAGATCTCAGGGCTCAGTTTAATTTTCCATGACAGCTAAGCTCTTCCATGGCTGACTACACAAGGTTGCTATTGAAATAATTCTTCACCTGTTACCCTCAGTAATCAATAGTCTACTCTAATATTTATACTGTCAAACACCTCAGCCAGTTGTTGTAGCTTTTGTATTACCTGTATGTCAACCTCATGTACACGTGCATGTATAAATGTCATAAAATAATACCTTTTATAGTCTCTGATCATTTGGTCCATTTAAATATTTTATATGCCAAAATAGGCAGGAGTTTTTTTCAATATCTCTTACTGTTTTGAAGCACTTGTAAAAGCTCCTAAGCTCAGAAGGCACTGGGGAATATAAACATTTTTTAAGCTAGAATTAGGAACCCTAGAGCAGCATTCCATGTGGAAAATACACTGTGCAGCACTTGCATCCTAGTGCAATACTGTAATGCAACACATTCCTATCAGGTTGATACCAAGCATCTCTGAGGTCAGAAGCAAAGTAAGCAAGTTGGAAATGTGAACATTAAGAACACAAAAGACAAGTAAAAACTTTAGCAATGCTTAAAATAAACAGAACCACAGCCAAAACCAAAGGAACTCAAGAGGCTCCATGTATTCCTACAACTCTACATTGATTTGGTTGTCTTCCTTTTTTTATTGTCTTAGAGTGAATAGAAGTCTAGTAAGTCTAGTTCCTTTGGGAACAGGGCCACGAAAGTAGATTTAAAATACCATTTCATATAGAAATTTAACATGAATAAAAGTAATTTTTCCTTCCTTGAGTGATACCTTAAATAAAACACAGTATCTTGTAAACACTACAGAAGCAGCAGAACTGTTATCCTTATCCAGCTTCATTCATTCGAAAAGAAACAGGTGGTCTCGATTGTTAATTGAAATGACAAATCAAACATGGTAAGTGCATCTGATTGATACACTACTAATAGTAAGTGAAATGTCTAGTCAATTGCTGACTTTATATGCAGCATGATTGTGTCTTTTCTGTTGAAAGGCACTCACTGTATTCATATAGTTACAATATTTTCAGCAATATTCAAAAAAACTTAACTGCATTTTCTCATTTCATGCCTTTAAGGAAAGCTTTAATTATTAAAAAATGTTACAGATTGAAAACAGAAATACCCTGGTAGCAATTCCTTTCCATTTTCCCCATTTCGAATCATTAATAAATGTCATCAGTTTAGGGTAGCAAAAAGATCTTCCTTTTATGTGTGCTTGATAACGATGTTTCATTTGTGCCTAAGAAGGACTGGCTTTACATAGCCTTGTCCAATTTACTTCAGCCAATGTTCCTCTGATTTGAGGGTCAGCTGAATAAATAGTAGCTGAAATAGTTAGCTTTGACTAAATTCCTTAATAAAAAATGGTGCATGTTTAAAAGGACAATTTTGTAGACTAGTGGGCAAACAATGAGATTACAAAACTGCAGAAGAGCCAAACATCAAATATTTGATGCATAGGCAGAAATTTTTTTTTTCTTTTTTTTTGCGAGAAAGCTAAGGAATCAATAGGGAAAAAAGACACAATCCAACAATCTGGAATTTAAAGAAAAGCCAAAAAACTCTAATGTTTTAAGAGAACAAGAATTTCTACAATGTGATTAGAGCACATATTAACTCTCTGAATTAATTTATTTCAGAATAAAGTTGCAATATGCCATATTTATTTGTATGTTTATAGACCTGCAGCCATTCTGGTTACAGCTGAATTTTTACACTGCCCTTTGCAATGTAATCTGATAAACATATATGGAGAACTGGTAGGATAGCTCTCAGCAAAAGCAAGCTTGTACCAAAACCAAGGGAAAATGGCCTTTTTTAAGGTTTTAGGTAAGGGGCCCTCAAGACTCATTTTCCCTGGACACAACCATTTTAAATAATTTGCAACAAAATGTGATTAGAACAATAGTTCTGATCTACAAAAAAAATCATGTTAATTCTATTAGCATTTACTGCACAGAGTAAAGGTGGGAGAGGACGTGAAGAAGCAAGCTCTTAGCTAATAGTATTATGCTTTTTCATAGAATCATAGAATCATAGAAAGTTTTGGGTCGGAAGGGGCCCCTAGAGGTCATCTAGTCCAACCCCCCCACAGCGAGCAGAGACACCACTAACTAGATCAGGCTGCTAAGAGCCCTGTCCAACCTGGTCTTGAATGTTTCCAGGGATGGGGGCTCCACTACCTCTCTGGGCAACCCGTTCCAGTGTTTCACCACCCTCATTGTAAAGAATTTCTTCCTTATATCCAGCCTAAACCTACCCTGTTTTAGTTTAAAACCA
>Ga0065711_1006318_pt1 | contig 17733 bp, 7 predicted proteins | sample Hoacrofraction12_FD_59098 | JGI IMG/M metagenome (GOLD analysis project Ga0065711, IMG submission 59098) | Hoatzin crop microbial communities from Cojedes, Venezuela - Epithelial fraction 12 v2 (version 2) | ecosystem: Host-associated > Birds > Digestive system > Esophagus > Crop | place...
ATTCAAGACTCGCCTGGACAAGGTCCTGTGCAGCCTGCTGTAGGTGACCCTGCTTCGGCAGGAGGGTTGGACTAGATGACCCACAGAGGTCCCTTCCAACCCCGAACATTCTGTGATTCTATGATACCTTTCTGTTTATTTCAATAATGTAAATGACAAAACTTATGAAAAAGTATTTTTTATTTAATTTAGACATTTGTTGTACTGACCCATGATTTGGGAAAAAATCCTCTGGCATATCTTTCATTATTAGTAGAAATGCCCTTTATCTCCTTTGAGTGGCTACCAAGTCACATGATTCATCTATCTTTTCTGCAACAGCCCTACAGTTCTTGGATGAACTGTTTATGACACATTAAGGTCTATTCACCACTCAGGCCAGCATTCAATTTTTACAAGTATTGTTAATTTTTGAAACTTTAGTAAGTCACTCCTCAAGTCGTTTTTGACCTGCCCTGCTGAGACTAAATTTATCTTATTTTATGTTACTCCTTCTCTTGTGCGTATGTATCACATAACTGTCTTTACTTACATAACCACAAACTATTTCTCTCAGAAGGTCTCTACCTTACTCAGCCAGTAGCATGATACTGGTTCTTGTGCACTCCAGCCTTGTCAGTACATATTCCTCTACTACCTGCAACAACACATGTAGCGAACAGCAGAAACGGCTTTCCTGTTCTCAGTGTATCTTTTGAACTTTTACTAGACTCCAAAGTAGCCAACGAATGTCAAAAACCTGTTCAGTCCTTGCTTGGAGTTGTGCAGAGAAGATCTATTTCTTAGTTTTATAACTTCAAAACAGTAGAGTCCAGAAACACTACTAAGTATCATAATTTGACAAAAGAGACGAACAGCAAAACATACACCCTTGGTAAAGGAACCTAATTTTTAATTTTCAAATCCCTGATTCATAGTGTGATGGCAGCAGTGTTTTGCAGGAGAATGATTGTAAGCATTTAACATGGACAAAAAAAACATTTTCTCTCATCACGCTCACCCTGATAAATGAATATTTTGCTCAAACTTTGATAAAATAAACTTATGCAAATGATTAAATAGTTAGAAATGTAAGAGCTGTTGAAAATTGTTTCCTTTAACTGGAAATATCAAACAAAATATGTTACAGGCTTTATACAAGAGTTTATACCTTGAATTGACATAGAATTGTGTGTCCTTGATTCACAGACACCTAACAATAAATGGACCATTAAATATAGAATAATCAGGTGCTTATTTATTATTAAATTATCTTTGTGCTTTTATTAATTTACTTTGTCACTCACACTAACTGGATGAAGGCTAGGCTTTAGCCTCTTTACTCTGTGATACCAAAGTAGCTAACAAATTGAAAGAAGTAAGTGAAAGACTGCAAAGATCTGTCACCTTTTACAAAATATACACCTTTTTTTTTCCCCAAATTTTGCAGTATGGTAGATATAGGATGGGAAAATTGAATCTTTGCTACACATTTGTGATAAATTCAGATAGTTGTTTAAATAATGCTGGGATTTTTGATTTGGTTTTTATTTACTTTTTTCTTAAAGTGGATAATTCTTTTCTTGGGAACTTTCTTTGTTCTGAAATAGAACTTAAAATTCATATAGTGCTTTTTATGACTAATATCATTTGATGAAATAGTAAATACAAAAAAAGGAGAATAGTTAAGTCAGAGAGTGGCATGGAAATAAACACATCAAAAGCTAGCTTTGTTTGAGCTCATCTTCCAAGCTGTTTGCTTGGTTGGAGTTACACCCAGAGAAAAGGGATCTGTTGTCTCATGAATCACTAATGAAATGCCAGTTAGACCAATCACATGCTGCATTAATATTGCAGTATTAATCATCTTCCCAGATTCAAATACTTTTGAGTGTAATATGAGTAATTATTCTGTATCTGACACACAAATCCAGTGGATATTGAAGTCACAGAAACAAAAATCAGTACTTCTGAAAATAATCTGCAGATTTGCTTTAGAAATCCCATGAGTAGCATTTAATATAATAGCCAAAATGTCTATTACAAATAGCTTAATTCCCTATTATTATGTATATCAACATACTATTATCTATCACAAATCCACTGTTCAATCATTTTGATTGCAGTCACATTAAGAAATGAGGATCTGAATACAGAGGTTGCATAAATCAACTCAATTCACCCTTTGCATGACTTAAGAGTTTTGAAAGGGTAAGAATGAACATCCCCCTACTCATCCCAGGAGCAGTGATACCTTTACTGACGTTCAGCTATTCCATTCCTTAATTTCTGGTGCTTCACTAAATTCCCTATTTCTGTAGGAAAAAATTAGATTGGTAAAGCAGTCAGCAACCTCAAAAGTAGTTGAAGGAAGTATCCTTGACGATTTGTTCTTTAAACTCAGTTTGTCTTTTTATGATCACTTTCTGAAAGCACTGAATTGTTCAGAGTTCACTGGGCATACTTTTGTCTTGATTACTTGAGTATTTGCTGAAAGTAAATTTTACACTGAACATCTGATTATCAAATTTTTAGTTTGCCTTCATGCTGGGTTGGTTAGTTACCATGTGTCACATGATATACGGATTTTGATTGCCTGGCATACATTGCTAACACCTATTATAATCAAACACAGTTGGAAATTCAAACTGAATTGCTTAAGTTAGTCACATACATGTGTTACTGCATGGAAGTTAGAGCACAACTGATTGTAATATTCATAATTCAAAATTAAAATACACCAAGAATTATTTGCTCAAGGAATTACTGAATCACTCTGAATAATGAATAAATTTGAGGAACGAAACAGTCTCATAGAGGGAAAAGTGGAAATAATGAAATTATTTGTCCTGAATTACTTTTAATTTCCAATATTAAAACTTCATGATAATGATATAGACCAGTCAAATAAAGGGTAAAGAATTGGCTATAGAGAATGAAGATAATACTCTGAGTCCTCCAAAGTGCAAGAGTAGAACACAGAGATTGATAGCAGATCTACAGAAAATCATAAACATTCCTCGCCCTGAGCTACAATATAGATGTTTTAGTAATTATCTACCCTGTCGAGTTACTTTTTAGTGGGGATAGAGGACATTCCATAGTCTTCTATACTTTCAAAAAATTTTTATCTGACAAGTAATTGGTTAGAAATATATGCATTATGCAATTTTATTTGATGCCCTATAATAAATGTGCAAATATTCCTCTCCCAGAATTGTCTCTTGTGGAATATAGACTAAAAGCATGGTAAATATAATTATTAACTACTTGTTGTCTCATGTAATACACTGTGTAGATACTTCATATCATGCAAGTATGTTGGAAGAGTACATAATGGAGGATACACTAGTTATGAATTGCAACATTCTTAATAAACTTTTTCTCCCAGTCAAGAAAACTCCCCTAAATTAGACTCATTCTCTCCTCTGCCTAACAGTGACCTGCAAATCACTACTGAACTGAAAAACAGTAAATCTGCCATTGTTATCTTCAACAGAACTAACTAATCTGAACAACTGGCAACTTAGCCACAATCCATAGAGAGCTGTGACTCTGTCTTTCAAGTTCATAGATAGAGCCAGGAGAAAAAAAAAATACAGAGCCTGAATCAAAATAATTTTTAGCTGACAATTTCATGATTAATCAAAATCATAATTCTTTAAAGCAACCCATGCCCATTCAGCTTTATAGTGAGGCTACACAGTTGCCAACTTCCTTATCAATAAAAATGATCTATAGCATCTTGTGGAGCTATTCAATCAACAATTTATGGAGATCATCTTTTCTACAGAGTATGAAAGATCTGGGAATCCTTTTCTACAATGTTAGGTTTTATGTGGCAGCACCAGCATATTTGCAAGTACTTGATATGAAAATAATATTCCTTCAAACACATCAGGGAGCATTTTCAGCACAAGACGCTGAGATTTAGCTGCTTGCTTCTCATTAATGTTAATAGGAGTTGCATGGCTACATCCCAGTGGACTTAACTAAAATGTTGCACCTTCAGGTTCACATCTGCCTACCACATGCCTATTCAGTGCTGTCTGACTATTGGACAAGTTCGTCACAGAAGATACAATAACAAGAGCTTGCACTGCATTGAGTAACTGAACTGAGGTAGAGATCTTATGAAACAAAACTTTTAAAAAGTCATTAAGAAACATAAGCCAAGAATAATGCAACGTGACAGACAAGTCTTCAATAAACGTGTATGGTCGTACTTTCAACAAAAGTCATCATTTGAGGCAGTGATTATAAACGCTATCTTAGCCACTGTGAACAGCAATAGGCTAGGGCTAGGATGACCTGCTCTGTATTCCTAACTCTGTGCAACTTTCGATAGATCGTCTCATTTTCTCTGCCCTGGTTTCCGTAGTAGTGAAACAGGAACAGTAAAGCTCACCTCTTTATCACTCATCAGAAAACACTATAAAAGTAGTGTTATTTATCCCTAACTCAGTCAAATGTTTGTGTTCACTGACGTGGTAACCAAAGAGAAAAATTTAATTCTATTTAATGTTACATACAGAGATTCATTGAAACTGAACTACTTTCAAGTTGAATTCACACACAGTGGACAGACTGTCAGGTTTAAAAAGATAGTCCTTTTCAGCCTACAAAATACATTATTTTAGCACAATACCAGAAAATTTTAATATTTAACATGGCACAAACTGAATGTGTCTCTACTCAGAGCTGAAAATATTCCTCAGTCAAATTATTTAAGAAGAGTTAAAGCACTTTAAAAGCTTAGTTTGGGGGAAAATATCTGGAAAAATCTAAAGATGAGAGAATTTAGAAGGACCAGTAAGTATGTACTGTTCATGGTCTTGAACATATCAATTACATATTGGAATTTTAGTTAAGTTAGCAACATTGTATCAACAATGAGTGCAAATTAACTTTAGAGAACTGTATATTGTTTATGATGTAACTTGACACTGTTTTGCAAAGTTACAGCTTTCATTACATGCTACCCATTGTTTTGATTAAGAAATTATTGTCAGTTCTGTTGGGACCTCAGACTTTAAGCTGCAGAATATTCTAACTCCTGTTGTCTGTAATAAGTGCTGAGCACCATGCACAGTCTGATTCTTGAATATTAATTATTAATTTTTCAGTTTCCTTTATTTATTTCAGGGAAATTAGATATTTCGACAGCAATTTAGAATTACACTCATGGTCTCACAGCAAGTCCTTTTGCAATAAGTACTGATCATTAAAACATAGGTCTAACAAACAAACAAACAAGAAAACAAGAAAACCATTCGTCATTAATTAATTCAATAATCCTGGAAAATATTTTCTTGTCCCTTCTCCCATTTTCTTAGAATACATGGGAAATTTTGCATGTTCTAGCTCATATTACTTTTTAATTAGTCTTAGTATACCATAAAACCAAGAGCATATCCAATTCATTGGAACATGATGAAGAGAAAGATGCACTTTTTAATACTGATGCTACCAAGCTTATTAAACCCTGCAGGAAACAGCTGAACAGCTACACAATGAACAAACAGTGGGAGCCAGGTATACTTCTGATTAATGAAGAGAACAGAATACTTCACCAAGTCTTTATGCAATGCTATAAATCTACTATAAAATAACTTTGTGGATTGAATAGGACTTTGACCTATCAGCTTTCATTACTCCTCCTCAGTTAGGCTACTTACACTTCTAACTTTGCGTAGATTTTTAACTGCTTTTGAACCTGTTCTGATAGCAATAGCTCTTGGTCACATGGGAAATGTACAATAATGAGGCCACTATACCCAACTTATTCACAGCAAGACATATGTTTGCCAAATATGGCTTCTTTCTCAAAAATTTAATTAGGAAGTGTAATTTTGTATGTGATGTGGTGTTACTGGTTCTTAGAGGAACAGAACTAGAGTTGTGTAGATTTAGAATATAGAAGGTCATCAAAGTACACAGATATGTCAAGTAACACCTAAAAGAGAGGTAAGATTTACAAAGGGAGCTTGAAAAAAATGTAAACCTGGAACATTTGGACACTGTTGCAGAATCCATGACCCTACATTGAGTGCTTAGGGTCTGTATGCAATTTATGAGTCAAGTTGTCTCGTCAGACAGGATTTATCAACACCTTTTTGTTGAGTATGGAATTGTCTAGCCTAGCTGCCAGGAAAACATTTGAAAAAGATATGTTTGCCTCATCTACATAACATGCACTCTATGATATTTTTCCCTCCGCTGACTTACTGCCCAGAATTCATTGATGAAACTAAGCAGCTATGAACTTTTTTCGGGAACAGAAGAATTTATTCCTATCCAACTTTAGAGGAAGCTTCCCTTTCTCATATATCCCTGATTTCCCCACACGTGCTATTTCTTCATTAGTTCAATGGCAAGAATTATTGTCCAACATGTGGTAGATCTCCATTAAATTTCTTCCACTGCATGGGTTCATAGCCTCCCTAGAAATTATCACCCTCCCATAGAACAGTAGCTTTAGATCATTTTTGTAGTGGAAGCAGCTGTAGTATTCTTTCCTTTTTCTTGTCTTCCACTTGCATTCTAGTTGTATTCGTTACATCTTGTGCGTGCTCCCAAAACACACATGAGATGAAGCCCTCCACGTTCTCATGAGTAAACTAATACCTACTTTTCTGATCAAACTTTGGCCTGAATTCGACATAAAATTTCTCAGATCAGCAGTGTCATCTCAGGACTGAAATGTTTCTTGTTAAAAGAGAACTTGAGATTCCTGTAGAATTCTAAATTTGAAAAATAACACTGAATTACACCTTATATTCAGTTGCCTACTTTCCACTTTCTATTTTTATTTTATTTTTAATCTGGTATTAGTTATCAGAGTAAGGTCTCATTAGGATAGTTAGGATATGCTTAACCTTTCCTATTCCTTTTTGAAGCCACATTGCAAGGAAAAGTAGCTTATTTTAATACCTTCCTTGATATTTAGTATCAAGTTTGGCTCATCACATCCATCATTCAGTTGCATGTGGAATGCATAAGCTTTATGAAGCAAACGACAAACATTGAAAAGGTGATATTTTTACAGTGATCTGCCCATCACCGTCACCTTAATAGGGTAACGTGTTAAAATAAATCTTGCACTTTTATTTTAATACATATGCAGACCTCCTACTGTCACACTAGCTCAAAAAAAAATGAAAATTATTTGAACTCAAAAACTGAGATGGAAAGCACGTACTCACATATTTAGATCTGAACTATCACCAACATAAAAGTTAATTTTCAAAATCATTGTTTTTGGAACAGTGTGACTGTTTCATTAAATTCAGACTGATCAAGATATACTATGAGTTCTCCAAGGGATAGTTAAAAAGAGTATCAAAATACCTCTTATATTTCATTTGAATGAAAACTATGAACACCAGTTCTATAAAAGAGTATGTTGGGAAATAGCAAAGTATTTTGGCCCAGAGCCTGTACATATTGTGCTCTGATTTCTGTATAGCATTTTCGCACCTCAGACTCCACCCATTTTAAAGATCTGATTACATTTTTAAGCAGTGTCTTCATTTAAGGTCAAGAAAAGTCTTTAACGTGTTAATCAAAGTGGATTCTTATTGTCATATCTCAGTTCTGACATTTAAAAGAAACTTCATGCAAATGAGAAATGTGACTGAACTACTAGAAAAGACTATCAAATACTGAGCACAGAAACACAATGAACCCCACTATATTGGCTGTAGTCCTTCATGTGTCTCCTCTAAAGTGCAAATTAGACTTAGATTTGTGAACTTTAAAGCTTAGGAACCCTTGGATGTACATTCCTTAGTGCATACTGATGTCTGTACTAAATCAAAATTAAACGTATATCATTAAACAAAATTTCCTGCTGTTGTGTTTCCTGTGCTTGTAGACTCAGAACTGAAGAGCTGGTAAGTTCAACACAGTTGTCTGATAACCCTGAAGATTGTTTTTTAAAACAAAAACCATTACTTTGTGATGATTTCCTTATTAATATTTGACCTTACTATTTTCCTCTGATATGGTCTTATTAAAAAGTAACACATTTTTAATTCACAGGCCGCTTGATTCTATTACTGAAATAAGTATTTTATGAGATGTGGAAGCTAGTTTTCTCAGTTCAGAAATGAATATGTACTGAAAATGTAAAGATATTTGTAGTAGCCAACAAAGGGCTACATAACTGAAGAGGTGTAGTGTTATACATTGATTAAATAACTTGACATTCTAAATAGACGGAACTTGATTCTTATACCATGGAAGTTTTTTTATTTGTACAGATCCAGTCTGTTGGATTTTTACAGATCATGGACATGGACCTAGTAGACAGAGTCCAGTGAAAGACCACAAAAGTGATTAAGAGGTTGTAGCGCCTCTCAGATTAAGAGAGGCTGAGAGAGCTGGGACCATTCAGTCTAGAGAAGAGAAGGTTCAGGGGAATCTTACCAACGTGTATAAATACCTGATGGGAGGGTGTAAAGAAGATGACGCTGGGCGCTTTTTAGTGGTATATGCTGACAGGACAAGAAACTATGGACACAAAGGGAGGTTCCATCTGAACATCAGGAAACATTTTATTGCTGTGAGGTTGAGTTAGCACTGGAACAGACTGCCCAGAAATCTTGTGGAAGCTCCATCCTTGGAGATATTCAAAAGCCATCTAAACATGGTCTTGGGCAACCTGTTCTAGGTGGCCCTGCTCGAACGGGGGGGGTTGGACTAGATGACCTCCAGAGGTCCCTTCAAACCTCCTCCATTCTGTGATTCTGTGAATCTGTGTGATTCTGTAATTCTGATCCTGTAGTCCTGTTTTACACCAGAACAAATAAAAGTAGAAGGAATTAAGAACTACCTTATAATGAATTACAAGTAAAACATGCCAATGTTTGAGACTTGGGCAGTGAATTTAATGTCAAAGCCACATGCAGATTTGGTTCCAGATCCTTGCTATAAATCGGGAAGTAGAGGAATCTAAACATTCATTTTGTAAGTCCCAGGTGAATTCTTTAAATTTTGGACTTCGGGTAAAAAACGCAGCAGTGACATTGCATTTGTTGGGTAAAAGGGTAGCAGTGACATTGCAGTTATTCTTTGGTAAGACTGACCAAATTTCTGCTGTTAAAAGTTTACAAACTCTTGAATCTTCAGCAGGATTATTAATGATAGCATTCCTGTATCTCCCTTCCTGTCATCTAATCTTGCAGCGAGTGAAAGACCTCCTGCTGAGTGTTCTTGCCTCTCACAGGTGCCAGTGGTAGCTGATAGCATGCAAACACTCACAGATACACTCAGCAGCAGAAATAGGTCACAGATCTGGCATCCTAACCAATTTCAGATAGAACAGTAAAAGATATAAATCAAATGCTTACATATTCTTATTTAGGCACCTACTAGAAGATTTTCATAAATTAAAGATCCTAATTAATCCTGCTCCCTAATCATTCAGGCCAATATACTCAGGGATCTAGCTTCCTTTGATTGCATAGACCCTTCACTTTGGTGCTGCATATGGACCAAAGAGCTACACTGAAGACTCTTGCATCAAACTGTTAGTTCAAGTAAGAACTAATAACTAAGTTGAAGTTCTCTTCAGTTGCTACCTCTAATTAATTACATAAATTTTTTAATTGTTCTGAAGGTTCTATTAATAGGTAATAATGAATGTCACTCTTTTCCTTCATGAAATCATGCTTTAATATACTTCAGTGTCAATTGTCGTTACCTATGGTTGTATTATCAGTAGTAAATCAATTACAGCTTGGTGTTCGGTAATAGTTCATCTTATTTACAAACAGTAGAAAATATCCAATAAAATTAGTGTCAGGTACTTAAGAGGATTTACTATAAAAATGTGTTGTTTTTTTTTCCTTGAGGAATCATAGCTTTTATGTAGAAGACTTATAATCCTTCAGGAGTATAAAAAATTTTTTGTTAGCAATACAGTTGTGATGTTTGGAATTAGAGCTAGCACACAAAGAGAAGCCGGCAGAAGCTGTGAACCTGTAGGCCTAACAGAGGGCTTTGACTTAAAAGCTACCTCTTTCTTCAATACACACTCAGAGATATTCTGCACAATTGGAGACTGTGGATGCGTACACACTGGTTTTCAGTCTAAGCAAGTTATCTCCATTTAATAGATGTTGATGAACCAGAGGAATGTACTTTTGTTAAGATTTACGAAAAAGGACTCTCGTAAATTACAAAACCTGTTTTACCAGTAAACACTTGAATCTCAACACAAAATAAATGAATATGGCTAGGATAAGAAGTAGTTTACAAAGGAGTTTTTGGAAAGGCATTGCACTGAACACATAAGCAATAGGAAAGTCATCAGAAACAGAACTCCAATATCATTAATAATAGAGTTTTCTAGTAACGCAAGCAAAAATACTTTTGTTAATATATTCAAAGACCACTAAAGCAATGTATTTTTTCACCATTGTACGATTTTTTTACCAGTTTTACACAGTCAAAGAACAAAAAGTGTTTTTATAGTCCTAATTTTAAAGAGAAATATTTATATAAGACAAAGGATAAAGACCATCAAAAAAAAAAAAAAGAAAAAAAAGGAAACATTCCCAGAAGTCACTAATCTTTTGCTTTCTTTGGATGAATCTGATTTGCTCATCTGTAAATTTACAATATAAAAATTCTTCCTAGAAATTCATTCAAATATGCCTAGCAAATTCCAAGTGTGATTTTATTTTTCCTGTTCTTTTCAGCCAATAGTCTTTAGCAGCAGATATATGCGTTGCAGAGGTGATGGAAGAAGTTCATTTAGATGACGGAATCACTGGCAGAGACAGACAGACTTTAAGGCAGTATTACACAGGTGGCTGAACATTGCACCAGTATAGATATGTTATCACCAACTCTGCAAATTGCTAAACATGTTCATCATATAAAGATGATAGAAATCTTGGACAATATCCCTATTTCACTCAATATCTGGAATGACATAGAATCCTGGCTTTAATGAAGTATCTAAAGCATTCCATCACTAACCCCCTTTTTGTTTTGACTGCCGAAAGCCTAATGTAACCTTATTCATTGTGATATAGAATTATAAAAGCTTTTTTTGTAGATCATCATTCTGTGATTCTGTGAAAATACTACTTGTCTATAAAATTGCACATCAAGATGTTTCTTACAATAAAGGCAGAAAAAATCTAATGGTTTTATCTAGAGTTACTGGTTTTGGCTGGGTTAGAGTTAATTTCCTTCATCATAGCCAGTATGGGGCTATGGTTTGAATTTGTGCTGAAAACAGAGTTGATAACACAGGGATGTTTTAGCTGTTGCTGAGCTATTGCTTACACCGCTTCCAGGCCTTTTCTGTTTCTGACACTGCCCCATCAGTGAGTAGGCTGGGGGGCAGCACGAGAAATTGGGAGGGAACACAGCTATGACAGCTGACCCCAGCTGCCCAGAGGGATATCCCACACCATATAACATCACGTTCAGCAATAAAAGCTGTGGGGAAAAAAGGAGGAAGGGTGAGGGGACGTTCAGAGACATGCGTTTGTCTTCCCAAGTAACCATTAGGCACAATGGAGCCCTGCTTTCCTGGAGATGGCTGAACATCTGCCTGGGCAATAATGGAAGAATTCCTTCTTTTGCTTTGCTTCTATGCTTGGTTTTTGCTTTACCTGTTGAACTGTCTTTATCTCACCCCATGAGTTCTTGCACTTTTACCCTTCTGATTCCCTCCGCCATCCCACTAGTGGGAAGTCAGTGAGCAGCTGCATGGTACTTAGTTGCTGGCTGGGAATAAACCAGAACACCAGGATAGCTATGGATTTGAGGGTTAGACATGCTTGCATTTTTGTATACAAACAGTAACAACAAGATATATTTGCAACAGTGAGAAATATTAATAGCTTTCAAAACAGAAGGAGAAAGGTCAGATTTGGTTCTACCAAACAGCAAAATTCTCATTTGATATTACATATTTTAAAAAAGTAAAGTAAATCTGTCAAAAAGAAAGCAATAATGGGTCAGATCACAAGTAATTAAACTGTATTGTCCATACACACAGCTATCTGTGGAAATGACATCGTTGGATATTTTATAGTCCCAGCTTTTAAAGCTAGATATAGAACACATACATATTTATATCTAAACAACAGTTTCGTATATACAATGGGTAAATCAAAGACTATCTTATATACTAGATCCATACAAGAAGAAGGGTGAAGTAAATGGCTTGCCAAAATGATCCAGCTATTGTTGCACAAGGTTTTTAGTGCCTAGCAAACTGATTGTTTAAAATAATCTGAAGTACCTTGGGAGTCAACAGTTACCTGGGAAAGCAAGATTTATTAGAAAGAGCATAATCTCTGAACCTGGTTTTCTTCATGTTTTTGTTCCTTTCTGCGAAAGAAAGTTATATTTCATCTGAGCAACACATCTGATATAATTACAATTTTACATCAATGATGAACAACCTTGCTGCCTCAGGAACCAAACAGGCTTTTCTTAATTGGTACAAGGGACATGTGATATTCACCTCAAACATATTCCAAGATAATTAAGGGAACTTAGAACTGATTCAACTGTTTCACTGGAAATACAAAGAATAAGCATTTTAGTCTGGAAGATTTTTTTCAGTGCTAAGTAGCAACTGCCCTTCATGATTAAAAAAAAAAAGTAAAAAAGACAGACTTTATTAGATCTAATTAGTTGTGCACCATTGGTACTGTCATGTTGTAATACGATTTTTGACAATTTATACTATGACACAACAGTGGAAGCACACCATCAGCTAGATCAAATGCACTGCACAGAAAAATAAAGACAAACCAGCATTACAAAAGTCTTTAAACTTTTAAGACAAAGCATTCTAGAAAGTCTTTAAACTTTTCAGACAAAGCATTCTAGAAAGCAAAAAGGGAAGATTATAAAATAAATGCTTTCTGCACATGTTTCAAAAAAAATATATAGATCTTCAAATGTTGAAGATTTTAACAAAGCCAGAATTTTTCATGGGGGAAATCCTTAACATTCTGACACAAAAAAAAAATCATACTGCTCCAGTGAGAACAAGTTTAGGATTGACTCTGCAATCAACAGAGTACATGTTGTTTTACACACAAGGTAACATGCATTAATTAGCTGATGTAATATTATGACTAACAGATGGGATGCACAAAACCGTGCCAACAACACTTCAGCAGTTCTTATTTAATACATTCACCTTCAGGAAAGTCATGAAGATTCAAGGATAATGTCATTACCTTTTGCTTTTGTGTCTTCATATGCCCTGCTTTGATACTGATGTTTACCTGCGAGAACAATGTTTTTCAGGACAATGCCTTCATTTGTTCAGTCTAGTTGGTAAATTATGCCCGCAGTATAAAAATATCAATTATTCAGAGCAAAAATATATGTGTTGATATAACACCCTAATTTAAATTTATATCTAAGAACATTGCTTTCCTCTTCATTTCAATCATAAATGTTGGTATAGACTTCCAATGCAGAAGGGAGCCTGACTGTGAAATTTTAATAGAGATCTGTGCTTAGTCTACTACCCCTTGAAGAAGTTTCTGATATTTTTGAAACAAAAAATTCCATGTTTTTACTGGCAGCATTACAGATGGTCAAGGACATATGTGGGTAAGAGAAAATAAAGTGAATTAACAGAAATAGGCTAGAAGCTGCAAATAACTACTTTTCTCAAAAGCTGTAGATAATAAGTTCCATGGATGACTTCCAAACATGTTTATTGCACTAAAATATTTACTAAAACAGTTCTTACAAACTTTTGAATTTTACAGAAGTAGAACTCTCAAAAAAAGGCTGAAAAAGCCTTGCAAAATATGATCTTACCCAGCAACTACTAGGAAAATCAAATACGTAAAATCAAACATGGGAGTGGAGATTAGAGTTTTCCCTTCCAAACTGCAGCCCACAGACTAAATGCATGTTCTTCCTAGGCTCAGTGTTCCAGCCCCCATTTGCACACTGACAGAGCGTGATGAATGGAATGCTCCCATCTTTGCTTTTTGCTAACTGAGAGACTGTGATAGCGTCACCAACTTCTTGCACTCAAATTACAGAATAGGCTGTTTGAATTACCACTGACATGTTATATGCAATCTTGCTATCAACAAAAGGAACACACTGCATATGCAAAGGCAGGAGTTTATTGTAAATCTAATTAAAGTCCTTGTACCCTAATCAAGGAATTCTTATTAGTTGTCTTGTAATAATGCTAACATTGATACTTTAAATTACACAGTGTTAAAATTATACAGACACAAACTATCTAGTGTCTGCCCCTTCCTCTAGTGATACCTCCTCCCCTTCCACTCTCCCACTGGGTTTTAAGGTAAATGACCAGCCTAGAGAAAAAGGGTGTATAAGTAGTTATCAGTACCCTGATTCCATGAGATTACTTTATGAAAGATGGAACAATCTCTGTTTCTTCCAGATAGAGTGTTTTCTGCATCCGGATACCTTTGTTTCAGGAACCGACTCAGGTTCAGGTTTGAGCTAGGCACCTATAACAGCTGGGGATAGGCAAAAAAGCAAAATGTCCAGGACACACAGAAGTCTAGTTGCAAACAAGTATAAGGACATTTTCCGCATGTTCAGCAATTGTTGAGTTTTAACTGTTTCTTAAATCTTAAATAGGCAATGCTGCTTTCGTTGGATCTACTTACAAATAGGTTTCTGTCCAAGATACAGGTGTTAGATTTGGTATAAATATGTTTACCTCATCCTGCATTTGAATCATAAGCTATAATCAATTGTAAAGATTTCCTCTGAAAGATAAAGCTTTTTTTTATTGGTATCAACTTGTACTGCATTCATTTTCTTGGATTACTGCATTCCGCAACTAAAATTATTCTACAAAGCTCTGCATATTTTACTCTCATGCCCCTTGGACATGACAAAACAATGTTGATTTAAAGTTTTATGTGCTTTAGAAAATGTTTACTTATTAAGACTTGCCGTAGAACTGCATACATATAATACAGTAGATCTATTAAGCTGGTCTTGCACATTGACTTTGTTTAAAAATAAAAAAAGCTAGAGACAAACATTTGAGGTGATCACTATAGTTTATAAATGTTCATGAAATGCTTAGCTTTTTGCGAATCAGCTTTTTGAGCAATTCACTTTGTTTTTCAAACACAGGCAAATTATTTCAACATAAGAATTGTATGATGTAAGAATCAGTATTCCATTTGGTTGAACTGCCTCGTGAAATACCATTTAGAAACCTTAAATTAGGTAAAATCTAATGAATTACATTATTCATGTTGAGTTAAACAACTGCTTTATGTATAGATTTGGCTTTTAGCCCTTTAATGCTTATTAAAGTCAGGATAAAATAACTGAACACTTAAAAAAAAGAGGGAGAAGACGCGATATTTGTCCCTCTTAATGGTAAAGAATAACTTACTTAAAGTATAACTGTATTGTACAGCTTGCATTTTGATTAGTAATTTAGATCATCTTGAGCAAGTGTCATGGTTTAGCCTGGATGAATGCCAGGTGCCCACATAGCCACTCTATCACTCCCCCTCCTCAACTGGACAGAGGAGAAAAAAAAAGAAAAAAATATGATGAAAGGCTTGTGGGTCGATATAAGGACAGGGACAGATCACTCATCAACTACCGTCATGGGCAAAACACATTGAACTTGGGGAAAAAGTTTAATTTATCACCAATGAAATCAGAATAGCATAATGAGAAACAAACCCAAATCTTAAAAACACCTTCCCCACACCCCTCCCTTCTTCCCAGGCTTAATTTTACTCCCGATTTTCTACCTCTTCCCCCCAAGCAGTGAAGGGGGACAGGGAATGGGGGTTGCCATCAGTCCATCACACATTGTGTCTGCTGCTCCTTCCTCCTCAGGGGTAGGACTCCTCGCACTCTTCCCCTGCTCCTGTGTGGGTCCCTCCCACGAGGTGCAGTCCCTCAGGAACAGGCTGCTCCAGCGTGGGTCCCCACAGGGTTACAAGCCCTGCTAGCAAACCTGCTCCTTCATGGGCTCCTCTCTCTCAGAAAGATTAAAAGTTAAGGCAGATGATTAAGATGTTTATTTAAGGCATGTTTTATGCCTTTTTCTTAATAAAAAAGAATACATAGTTGGCTTAGAATGGAAGGCAATACAAATCAATAGCTATCTTACAATGAATGAAAGACCCATTTCAATTTTCTGTTTTCTGAATCCTTATTTTAAATGCCTGAGGTCACGGATCATGCCAATTAACCAGAATGTGAAGGACATTTCCCAGTTATTGCTAAAATTTGTTTGTGTTTGTGCAGGTTAGACTTCTAGCACTAGTTCTATAAGAGGGCAGAATTTGGAAAGTTTTTCACAATTTCATTGATTTCTATGTGAAAAATAATTGTGTGCTTTATGTATACACCGGAGGAAGAGAGCTTCAGATGGACCAAATCAATGGAGTTTACAATATAAACTTGTAAACAACAAAGTCGGTGTCACCTATGCTATTACCAGTGAATACTTCATTATCTAAAAATCTGATTCACATTCAAAATGATCACTTCTCAGAATTTACTTTAATACCAATTTTATGCAAGGATTTCTGGACTCTGGTTGCTAACTTCCTGTTTACTTTGTGCATTTGATTTATTTCAGTCATTATTACATCTAAAAATCCTTCAGACACCATAGATACAAAAGTATTTTCACTTTGTAGATGCAAGCATGATGCACAGGGAAATTAACGACATGTCTAAAGACACATTGGAAGCATTTCCCAGATTTCCAGAGCATCCTGTTACTGAAGTAAAATGGTTACTAAACATACAAAATATCCTAGGAGAAATCACCAGTTGCCTCAAGAACTGAACTTTAATCCATGGAAAATACAAGCTTTAGGACTATATGTTTAGACCACATCATTCAAGAAGCTCAGATTCATGAGGATATAATCCTATAAAACTGAATTTGAAGTTCATAACAAGCTCCACTCCCCAAACATGTCAAAAGTCTGTAAGAACCTCCGTTTTGAAATGTGGTAAATGCCTCTGCCTCAATGTTTGCTTCCGCAGCCATGCCGGTCTGCCACGAGACACCTATCACAGGACCAGGATCCCAGAATCAGGTCTTCCACCACCTGAGCAGGAGGGAAAGCCCGGTTTGAGGGAGAGTCAGCGAGTGCTGGCCCTAACCAGCACGGCAGCTTCCAGGATGCTTCCCCTCAGAAGGATGCCTTGAGGGAGTCCATTTTTTTTCTGAAACAATTCACTTCTTCACCATAGAATATCCTCAGTTCTCTCTTTCTTGCCCAATGAAGCTTCATTTTTTTTATTTGTTTGGATGGCTTTTTTTGCAAAATTATTTAGTTTCACCAGGATGGATTGAAAATAACTGCAGACACAGCGGGTGGCACCGCGAGGTAGGGTCTGGGGGAGGTGAGAGGAGGAGCCGGCCTCGCTGCCGCCCAGGGCACCCTTGTTCACCCAAACTGGAGGAAAACGCATCCCCAGAATCCTGCTATATTACCTTTACTGTACCAACACACAGGTCACTGGGCAAGACACTGCAAAGTGCTGCTGCATGTTTCTATATTTCAAACAGTCTAATTAAAATTTGATTCCTTATGAGGGTTTTGCAGTACTTTGCAGGCCACCTGCTGCACCTTGCTCTCTGTGGACTCCCAGCATTTGTACTACTGCACAATCAAATCCATAAAGACAGAAAAGTCTAATTACGAGATTCACAAATGTGTTTGTTAACAGTAGCATGGGGTTAAATTCTCATATATGCAGGCTGAGAACTAG
>Ga0065711_1039543_pt1 | contig 17732 bp, 7 predicted proteins | sample Hoacrofraction12_FD_59098 | JGI IMG/M metagenome (GOLD analysis project Ga0065711, IMG submission 59098) | Hoatzin crop microbial communities from Cojedes, Venezuela - Epithelial fraction 12 v2 (version 2) | ecosystem: Host-associated > Birds > Digestive system > Esophagus > Crop | place...
AGGAAGGAGAGGGAAGTTGCAAAGGTATTCCACATCATAAGCTGGAGGGGGGGAGGGGGAGGAGGAAGTATCTCTGTTCTTTAAAGAACTAAGACAGAAATGGGAACTGCATCCTCTTGGCACAGAATTTTCCTTTTATTTCACTCCTCTTTCATAGCTGCAAAGATTGAGGTTGTGTCACTGATGTAACACCTACACACAGAACACAACTCATTTTACAAAAGGGGTAACAGAACAAAGATATCTACATTCAGCCGTAGCATCCTCCTGAACAGCATACAGAACAGAAGGATAGGACATCTACATCCGATCTACTCAGAAATGCCAGGTTTTGATTATGTAATGGAGTAGAAGGATTTCCAACTGAAGTATTTCAATCTCAGATGCAGCTTTAAATAGCTTAAGGCTAAAAGATTTCTAAACATGATAGACTCTAAATATAAGAACTAAATCACATACGTAGCAAGAAATATCAGCTGCTTATATATTTGTTTGTTCTCTAATTGTAATTAACCCTCCCCTCAAAAAAAACAACCAAATAAAACCCACAGGGAGAGAACTCAGCAAAAAGAACATTACATAGAAAGATGCACAGAGGTGTCAGGAGGGATGAGCAAACAATGCAGGCGGGCAGAGGAAACTAGAGGGGTTTTAAATGTAAACACACTTTTAATATTTCCTAGAAAAAAGGATGTTATTCTGCTTAACTGATTTTTTTTTTAAATAAGTCTGTCATCCTTCCCCATATCCTCCCTTGCCACACAAAAATCATTTTTTGTGTACTTCAAAGTGACAACTAAGCACATGTTTTGCAGCTGAAATTTACAAGTCTCAATATTTTAAAAATTCCTTCCTCCTATCTTTAAACTCTTGAGGACACCCAGACATGGCTTACCATGGATTTTGCGCAATGAATGTTCACATTGTGCATTGAATGGTGCAAATCATTGCTTGCCAGGCTGTCTCGCTTTGCTCTACAAACCAGTGCATGCATAAAATACATTTCAGAGATACATCCGTTGGTTACTTACTGAACATCTCAGGATTACAGAGATAAAGACAGCATATTTCTTTGCTTATCAGCTCAAAAAATTGGTTAATAAACAGTTCAGCTCCAAAATGTGCTTTTTTTTTTTAAAAAAAGAACACTTTCAGTGATATAAATGTTTCCAGGAGTTTTATATTTGTATTTTACAGTTTTTAATATTTGCTTGTATTAAAATTTATATTCCCCTTAAACTAAGCAGAAAATAAACGTTACACCAGGCTCTATCTGTGTACCTGTCAATCACAGAAGTTTTTTTAAATTCTGTATATTTTTAAAATTGGTAATTTATGTCAATGTTTCTGCAGAGTAAAGACTAGACAAGCAACACCAAATCAGTAAAACTGATCAGATTCAATGTGCCATCAAATCTATGACACATGCTAATTAAAATGTAATAAAAACATATTTCCAGTTTTATAAATATTACCAGTTTTTTGTGATTATATATAGAAAGCTTGGAAGACAGAAGTATGATTTACAAATTGGCAGTGTTCCTTATAGCTCTGTAGGGTATATATAATTCTTAATGTTGTGCTACATAGAGTTGAAATTCAACCAGGCAATATCATGAATTGAAGAGCAACACCACTTTCCTTTGGGTAAAAAAAGGAAAGGAAAAAAAAAAAAAAAAAAACCACGACAAAAAAGCCAAACCCCCAGAGGTTAAATTTATTCAATTATGGCCAATTAGATGGTTCTGTTCCTTAAACAGCTCTGAGAAAAATGGAGAGCGAGAAGAGCGGAGACAGTGAGTTAACCTTTCTTCATCCTGTTCTGTATCCACACCACTGGCTTCCCCTCTTTCCCTTTGAAAGTCCAGGCACTGCATTTATTAAGGCCTGCATGTGCCTTACTGTTAGGCTTTTGCTTTCAGGAGGATTCTTAATCTGGTCACTGAGCTTTCTGCATCCAGGCTTTTATTTCCCTCCTAGGACCAATGAGTCTTCCATCATATGAAGCAATACATAATTACTGCCCTAAATTGTCCATGGAGTTGTGTACATCATGAGATATTTTTCAAGAATCAGAGGTGGAATGTGCATTTCTGGCTGGAGTGTGAACAATTCCTTAAGAGAACAGATATCAAACAAAAAACAATGCCTGTGACATGCACTGGGTGATCAGGAGCCTGCAGGGGAGCAGTTATGTGCTGCACATTCCCCCTGATTTGGGAGGAAGGAGACAGAAAGGACTGCTCCTAATCCCCACCCCCAATGGTGTGATTAACTCATGATCACCACTCCCCTAGGGTTTTCTTCTTGCTGACATAAATGCTCTTTATTAAAGGAAAAAGGCTATTTTTGTTCAGAGTGGTTTACACAACAGCTGCTTCTAATCCTGAGAAGTACAGTTCTCACTAATTAATACAGAGTTATACAATTATTATCAGTGAGACAGAGCTGCCTTAATCCAAAACATTCTGCTAGAAATATTTACTCAGCAAGCTTTCCAGCGTACATACATGCACCGGAGTTTTAAGCCACTCACACAATATACGCTCTCAAGCTCTGTGAATCTGTTTCTCTTTGCTTCTTTTCTTCTTACCAAATCATAACGCCCAACATAGCAAGCACAGTTTTGTTTTGTTTGAGCCTAGACCAAGCCCCTTTCTCACTTTAAAGGAAATTTTATAATGAAGCTCATCGCCAACAAATATTTGTAAATCCTACATCCCCAAATAGACTTCAAATCATTTGCTGAACTTTGACTTTCACTTCTTTTTCTTGCTGTCACACTAGGAAGGTTTTGGACTGGGGATAAAACTAATTTATTGACCAGCAAATTCTGTGCTAATTTTCTTGCATCTGTCTGAAGCAGACAAAAACTATTAGGGACAAAAATATTAATATCATTACTGCTCCATTTGCACAGAGATTATGAAACACCATGGCTAGGTTTGAGTCTCACCCTTCAAAATATACATAAAGTCTGCAAATCAGAAGGACTTTAAAGAAAGCAACGAAAATTTTAAAGCAAACAACAAAAATCAATGTTTACAGTCAGACACTCCAAAGCTGCAATGGTTCACAAAAAATGGAAACTACAAATAACATTGAAGTTTATCCATCACCATCATTTGAATTATTGTTCTGTCCATCAAAGAAACCAAATAGTTTCACCAGAGGATGAGAAAACGTAAGATCACCAACTGAAGGTTGCTATACTTTATATTGGAAATTATTTGCAATATATGATTAAGGTGTATCTTCACTTGGAGATACTCCAGTATATTATTCCTAATTAAGTAACCCAAATTAAGTCCATGCTAGATGATACTATTCTGAAAAAGAAATACTCATATACTGTAGTATACAAAAAATAATTATAGTATTTAAAATATGTGCCTTACCCTGCTACTTACGTTGACTTTCAAACACAGACAAGTCTGAATTACAAGTCTGAAGTGTTAATACTACCTTTATCAAACCTAACTACTTAACTCCACTAAATATGCTATAACAAGGTTATATCAAAGTTATCGGAAAATCTGGATGTTCACAAACTCTTGCTAAAAACAAAGTAAAAGAGGAAAGTAGGATAGCTCCGCTCTATGACTTTTCTCATCAGTTGGAATACAATAGTATCTGTTTGCCCTGGGAATTAGAAAAAATAAGATCCCATCCCCATGAACGCAAAACAGCTATTTCAGGAGCAATAACTGCAGTTCAGTAGCAAAGGGAGAGCAAACACTTAATTTGAGGGTTGTGTTATTTTTAAACCTACCTTTTTTTTTTTTTTTTTGCTTGCTTGGAGAGTTGCATTTTCCTGGTCAGCACTAACAGAATCAGCCTGTATTTTCACTTAGCTGTTCTGATGTCTGAAACATTGGTGCCCACTCTGGTAATTTTGTGCTAGCAAGTAGCAAACAAGTCTTGGATGGGATACAATTTATTCACTATGAATTCACCACCTTTGAGAATCAGCATCAACTACACTTTCTAATGATCACAGACATTTTCTGACCTGAACAACCCCTAGCAATGGCATAATGGCACTGGCTGAGGCAGATCTGTTGCCTAACCAAAATGAAATTCCCCTCAGCTTTTTCTTAAAACTTCTATTTCCTGTCCAGGAAATTTCAAGTAGTGAACAGTATGTGATTTATGTCAGCCTTTAAACAAAAAGAAATCCATAGAAAAATGGAATGCAACATCACGAGATGCCTCATCACAGCTCCTCCTGTTCGTTCCCCTCATGGCTGGCTGTTTGACAAGCATGCATGGGTCTGGGTCAACTGCACCGGAGCCAAACACCAGAGTCCCCACCCCAGAAGGTAGGCACAGTACTGGTGTCAGAGGACAAATTTATCATTAGCCTACCCCACTGCAGCTTGAAGGCAAGAAACACTGTTTCAGTCTTAGCCTTACTGGTCTTGGTTTTGGCTTTCAAAGAAGCAAGGATTGTGCCAGCAGGCCTTTTGGGATATACGACTGTGCACACGTGAGAACATGGAAACCAGTTTCTTTCCACAGGCTAACATTTAATCCCCAGAGCACAATGACTTCAACTGCCATTGAACTTGACAAGTCGTGAATTATGGTTTAGAAATATTTATTTTGTTCTGGTCTTTCATTTACTACCCCCTTGCAAAACAAATAAAGAAAAGCAAGATAAAATGGTCTGTTCATAGCTCTTCCAATCGCTGACACAGAACCCCACACTTTCCGAAAGAACTTCCCTAGAATGGAACAGAGGAACAGGAAAATTTAAGCTGAAGAATACCATTGCATCACCGATGCTACTAGCTTGTAATCAAAGGTGTGTGTTTCTTTTAGATGTATGTCTGCAGCCAGCATCCTCATGGCAATTGAGTAAACACTCTGAGATGTCAGCAAATTCTGTAGAATTGGCAGGTTCTGCCATTCTAATATTTCAAAGGGCTTTTAAAACAGAATAGAGATTTTAATTTGCAAGTCAAGCTTCTGTCAGTAGATAAAAAGTCGATAGATTATCTACCACTCAAACATGTTTTCCAAAAAGCTTAGAAATTAAGCAGGTCTGATTCAGCAACCTAGTCATACTAAAAAGAAAAAAAGAAGAGGCACCAAGGTGTGGAAGAAATGTGGGGAGTTCCCCAAGGCAGCCATGGTCATGGCTTAGAACTGAGATCCCCAAAGTGTGCTCCAGAGGTGACTGCTGGTCAGGTCTGACACACGAAACCACACTGACTTCAGAGCTACTTCAAGCTTATCAAGGACACAGCGTAAAATCTGAGAAATACAGAGTGCTAACACAGTGATCTTTTGGTCCAAAAAGTTTGGAAAATACTGAGATAAAACTGGTTAAAGATGACTTTTAGATAAGCTTAGCAAGGGTACACCAGATATTGACCACTCTGGCTAGATTAAGATGTTTCCAGCATGCAATAAATAGATGAAGGAACATGGTCTTCAGCCTCTGTACCCATTAATTACTCCCTTCATACAAAGAGTAACCATGACAGGAATCTGCAGGAGATTAACACTTCATCTTTTAGGAACAGCACAAGTGCAGAGACCCGTTCAAAAGTAAGAACCTAGACACTATTTCCTCTGGTTGAAGTTTCCTGGAAAATAGAAAAGGAATCTCTATAAGGAATCAAAACAATCTCTGATTTTCAGTCTTGAATACACAGCTCGATAACAATCACACAACACATCACAGAGTAAAAATAAGAAAACATAAACACTATCAAAGTACTTGGTCAGGAATGCACATTTTAAGGTGTCGTGTCGTGTCCCCCCCCCTCCTCCGTTTACCGTATCAGATGCCATCCCTTTCTGTGCACATGGATGTTGCTCACAGTCATCAGGCAGATCCACAGACTGAATAGGCACCAAATTCTCTCCACACTAACCCCAGATAGGCACAGCTGGACTTAAACTGAGGCATCATTAGGTTTTCAATTATCTCTATGCAACCAATTCCCTCCAAAGACAAAACAGAGCTGTAGCCATTTACATGTTTTCCTAATCCAGGCATCCTTGCCCTGTCTTCACTATTATTAATACTGTAGAAGAAACGTTTGCAGTAGTTTCACACATTAGCTTCTCCTGCTATGTGACTAAACTGTGTGCGCTTTTGTTTGTTCAAACTGCAAGTACAGTTATGGATAGATTGACTGGACTAACAAAACGGGTGTATACACATAAATCCCAGTAGCTAGGTCCATAAGGAATGGTGCATAAATGTCTGCTGTTAGATGGGTTTGTGCACAGCTGCACAGACTACAGAATGATTCCACATTTAGGAAAAACATATTTTGAAAATTTGGCTCTGAAAGCTCCAATTGGATGGAAAGAAATAATTTAAAAATTTATCAGATGAAACAAAAATAATTAAATGGAACAACAGATCGGTATTTGAGCTAACCAGCTTGCACCTATGAAAACCCTTATTCATGCTGAACGTATGGACAGAGCACTGCAATAGCTTTAGATGACATACAGTTGATTCACATGGTCAGCCTGTGGCCAAGAGCACCAGCTCATCACAGAATTCTTACCTCTTTCTACAACTCAGGAAGGGACCTTCCTTTCCAAACAGAAGGCAATTTTATTTTATATTTTTTAGTAATTCATTTTATTTCAGTAAGTGTAATGTTACACTGATTGAGAAAGCAACTGACATCACTGAAGATTGGTGGCTGTTAGCCACAGGGTAGCTACAAGGCCACCGGTGATGCAAGCTCTCCCAGAAACTGCTTCCTCCTTTTCCCTCTCCTTGTCCCCACCAGGCGCGTGACCCAGCCCCGACTTGGGAGGATTAGAGGCAAGCTAGCTCTTCTTAGAGCTTTTATTCTTTAGCTCCTACAGTAAGAATACTAGCAAGGGGGCCAATTAGTGCCCGTTTCAGTAGTCGTTTCTGCAGTGACACTTGTCCATTGGGAACTTGTCTGAGACGACCAGTTTTCAAACAAGCCACCAAACAGCTGTCAGATGATACAGGATTTTGATCATTACTGACCTGAACACACTCAAACTACAGAACTGGTGATGAAAGAGGTACCCCATTTCCAGTCCCCAGGGCCATCCAGTCCCTCAGAACACTGATACAATTCTATCTGAACACAGCTTTTCAGGAAGTGGCTAAAACAGCATTCACAAGCCTTAGTAAACATCTGAAGAGAACTGAAGTCAAAGGCATTAGTCAGTAAGTTACCCTGTCTGGTCTACGCACACCATTACAAGATTTAGCAGCCAGATTTTTAACTGTACCCATAAAAAGCCATTTTGTTCAGAGAGGATCCAACTTTGACAAGTGCCAACCAGGAAAGTAGTAGTGACAACAAAAGTCAGGGATAAAAAATTTCAGAATCACTCCAAGAATAAAACAAACACCTGCATAAATACTTTCTTTGGTTTACCTTAAGCAGAAGTGGATATTTGCAAATTCTCTGAATTGGAGTCAGCAGATAACCCTCTAGTGGAATGTCTGTCGTCTTTCTGCCTCCCAAAAGCATGCAACCCTATAATCAAAAAAGGAAACAAATGTTACCTCAGACACAAAGCCTTCACATGCTCTTGGACATGTTTATATTCCTATAACACATATTATGGTCTGAAAGCACTTTGCAACACCCAAGATACAGGGAATGGGACTTCCTTCACCATGGAAATACAGCCATCAAGTCTGCACAGCTCTTTGTCCATGAGCAAAACAAAACTTGCTGTGGATAACAGTGGCTGTGTAGAAAGGTATCTTCCCAGAGAAACTTTATATTGCTGGTGACTCATAAATGTATTAACAGTCCCATGACAATTGGCAAACCTAGATGCACCATTACCCAAAAGAATCCAGCCTACCCCCACAATTGATACGACCTTCCTTCAGTATAGAAAGTTTGCACTGTTGGTCCAGAAAATTCTTGAAGGCTAAAATAAAGCCTACTAACCAGTAATCATGTAATTAACTCTAGTCCAATCCCTATGTCTGAAGGAAATCAAAGTGGAATTGAAATAAGTGAGTCATCTGCATCACATCCACCAATTCTCTAGCAGAACATTATGTCTAAGCACAGCTGGACAAACAGCATGGGCGCACTGGCTGGCTAACCAGCACACACGTAGCTCTCAACCAGTCACAGCGCATGTTGCTGCTTACCCAGCAAAAAAAAAAGCTACAGGACTTGCAGGCAAGGCTACCTTGTAGGTAGAAGGTGCAAGAGGCAATGAAATTTAAGGAAATCATGTTTCATTAATTTTGATGCTCACGGAAGAAAAAAAAAAAAAAAGGGGGGTTTCAGCATTAAGCTTGTGAATCTGTGACTTCCAAACAGAAAGAAGGTGAAAGGCATTTCTCTACCTAGAAAAAATACTATTCTCCCTGTCTTGTTTAAACACAGTTAGGAAGGGGACCAGTATTGGACCAATACACCAAAGAAATCCAAGTCCAAATAGATTTTAGGTTGAGGAACAGAAGCGGCAACTGATTAACTCTTGCAATACTCACACACTGCGTTCACACAAATTTGCAGAGACCTTGCATTCCAGAAGAATAATTTCACAGATAAATTTGTGCACACTACCTCAAAACAAGTGATGCTCAACTTCTCAGTAGATTACAGAAATCCCTTTCTCAGGATTGACATGGAAGAGAAGTGTAAGAATTGGCTATGGCATAAAAAAAAAAAATTTACAGTGCTTGACCTGTCCTTATTTTGTCACAATAATCTGTAATCTCTGTGTGATAAACAAATACTGACCTACTGTAACCTTTTTATACCTTTCCCTGAAGATTCTGTATTTGGCTGCTGCCAGAGACAGGTAGTGGACTCAGATGGACTTCAAATCTATTTCAGATAAACTAGTCTACATTCCTATGTTTGACCATGCATCTGGACAACTTTGCTTCAAAAATCACCCCAGCTGCAAACCTGTCCTGTCAACAGAAGCTGAAGTTTAAATTCAGTTCAGCCAAGATGTGCTTGCTTTGGGGCATCACTGATAATATTTTCCCCTGTGAAATGTATGCTGTGGCTCAGACACGCTCTGAAATTTAGTGGGTTTTTGGCTGTAGTTCAACAATCCTCCTCTTCAAGGAATGTTCACAGACGTCATACATAAATCTCATTAGTCTTAACTGGTATTTTTACAGACAATGGTCTGTAAAATAACCCTTCCCCAGGCTATTCTAGATCTGTGGTGCTGGCTACCAGCTCACAATGCTCCCTGTCCAATTTTCCAAGTCTCGAGTGATTCAGTCCTTCCCGTCTCTTCTTTCAGCCCTCTCTCTAGCGCTGGGCTCAAAACTGCCCTTTAACACTTACTGATTTTTCAAACACATTCCCACATTCTGTATTTCAGCAGCTGTGAGAGGACAATTGGGCCAAATCTATGCTCACAAGCAAAGCTTTGTATTTTAATGCAGCTTTCTCTGCATGATGGCATTATAGCATTGGCTTTAGGAGACAGCGGAGAAGGCAAGCAGGCCTGGAAGAAATTACAGTAGCCACAAAGTAGACACTTCAGCGTAGCCTCTCCTCCATATTTACTGCTATTTTAAGAATCTCTTGGATTCAGGTGCTGTAGTAACCCGCAGCAGACAGTGTGACATCTTCTATGTGCCTCATAATCAGTTTGCCAGCTGCTGCCAGTAACACAGACAGGAGACTTTTGCCAATCCAGCGGAAGTGGAGAACACTCTGAATGTCGGGAAGGATGGTGTTTTCATGCACTTTTGTCTCATCTTTCTCATTAGTTTCCCTCAACAGAAGTACCCAGAGGAACTCACAAACAAGGAAAGGGTCATTTCATGACTCAGACTAATGGTTTAACAAGGTTCATTAAAACTCAGACATGACAAAGCGATTCTGGCTACTCAACAGCATGAGTGCTTGTCCCTGCCGATCCCTCTGAGGCCTATATTTTGTGGCTAAAAGAATGCTCTGGACCTGCTTGTGACAGACATTTATGCAGAAGTTTTCTTTTGCTGTAGTATATTGGGAAAGAGCAGACCTTTGGCAGAAAGGAACAAAGACGAGCAGAATGAAGAGCAGTTCCTTGGTAAAAAGACAGCCTTCCTTTTACCTCACAGCATTTATTAAGAAAAAAAGCTAATGAGCTGAATTAGTCCCTTCTCTACATGCCAACCCCATTCCAAATGCCATGCATCCATGGCCAGGAAAACAAGACATCCAAAAATGAAGCAGAATTGAGGTGAAGGCTAGGAGGAGAAACATCCAGTAAAAGAAAGAAAAATAAGGAAAGTTGGGCACAAGGCAGTGTCTACTGGTTGTTTCTCCTCCCAGCCTAGCCTCTATAGAGGCATTTGAAGGTTGCATACCACAGTAACTCCCAAGGTAGATACTACATCATCATTGGTTGGTTGGGGAGCTGGGTAATTTTTGATACAAGCAGTAATGATGCAGTCAAAACAATTCATCCAGACTACATTTCTCGCCCACAACTGGACTCATGAGGAAAAGGGTGTCAGAAGCAGGCCATGTTTTTCTGGTGGGTCTGCAGATGGTGAAGTGGTCAGAGAACTGAGCAGGGAATCAGATCCACTGAGAACTAGTCACAGCCCTGCTGCTGACTTATTGCATTACTCTTTTCACAATCTTTGCTCAAATTTTCTGTGGGTTCTTAAAAAAAGAAGAAAACACCTTCCCTGTTTCCATTGAAGTCACTCATACCAGAGCTGTGCTTAGCTCTGTGCCTGAACTCATCAGTGATTTCAATACCTATCCATCCTGAGTGCTGCATACCTGGCATGGGTAATATCTGCAAAATGTCTGGCATTCCCGGGATACCAAGCGGTTATTATGAGTACAGTGCAAAATCAGATCGTTAAGTCAAGAGTGCTAGAGAAGGTGCTTACCAGGAGGAATGTTCTCACTGTTGGGATCTTGTTCAATTCCATCAGCAGTCTGAGTGCTTTCTCGTGGTTGCTACAGTACTCCTCGTACACAAAGAATTTGTCTTTCTGCAAGGAAAAACACAGTAACTTATTGATTCAGACAAAACTGGAGTGACTGTTTTGTCACAGTCTGATACTAAATTCTTTACAAAGGGGTGTGCATTCAGAATGGCAGTTTACAAGAAGCATGTATCAATTCTCCAATGAGAATAATGTATAGAAGTGTTCCACCCATTCCTAACTCACTCCGTTGTAAGTTATCAGCTTTCCGAGCACAGAGACTTCCAGCACTTTTCCTCTTAGTGCATCACCGAAGTAATATATTCCTTGCTGAAAGAATGGATTTTGCTATCTCAGGGCTACTTGCATGTGTTTCAAAATAATCCAGCAGAGTAGTGAGGAGCAAAGTTAAACCAGGACCAAGGGGTCTGACATTTCTGAGCTGTGCTGACCAGTCCTGCAGGAAGAGGTTGGCTAAGCAGAACCAAGGTCTGGAAGAAGCTCAGAGATATGGAAGGGAACTACAACACAAAGCAACCACCTGGAAATCCCCTGCCTTTCAGGGCTGAGGGGGAACCCCCAGTGAGTTGGCTCGTTCACTTTGTGTTCTGAAACAGCAGACTTCGCTATTTCAATGCAACATTAAACAGTGGGTCAGTTGTCCTTAAGTTTCCCTAAATGGAAGAATTTCATCAAATACACACAAAATAACCAACATATTACAGAAATTAAAGGACGGGAAAGGTAGCTTCACAGTCAGATTGAGGTACTTACATTGGAACATGTCACACCCACCAGCACATGCAGTGGAATGAAATCCCCTGTTAAGAAACAAGGGTCAGCTGGCAGCACCAAGTTCTGCTTTGCTGATCTCCAGAATCAAAGACAGTGCAACTTCTTCTAACTAAAATCATCAGAGATGCTGAACCCATTACAAACATCAGATATCTGGAAACACCGAAATGATTCACAAAAGAAGCAGTAACAACTATTTCCATGCCTGAACAGATGAGGCAAGGAGTGAGCTGATCCTTTCAAGGCTGTTGGGAAGGGCTGAACTTTCAGCAGCTATGTTACAAGATTCCAGTATTGCATCCACTGGAATAAATAGGCTTTAGTCAGGTTAAATGATTCAGAAGCCAAAAAGACTCTTCAGTTTTTGGATGCTTCTGACAGTAGTAGTTGCTTTCCTGGTTCAGGTCAGCTTCTGTGCCACAATGTAGTGCCACACAGAGGTATTCAGACAAGCTACTTTGCATATCAAAAGAAATTTAGACACATTAGTGTGGCACTCTGCAGGAGTAATATGTGGGGCCTTCCAGAGCTGGCACCTCAGGGCACCATGCCATGCACACAATGCCCTCCAGAATTTGTTGTGGCATTCACATCATTAATCTTCTATTTAGGATCCTGGCCTGAAAACTTTCTATCTGAACCTTTACATGTCTGCAGAACTAGGAAGTTAATTTTTTTTGAGTTTTGATTGGACTCCTAACTCTCTTCAGAGTTGCAGAGCTTCCTGTGTTAGCTGAAGATATGTGCAGCATCTAGCTACTTCTAGACAGCTAACAGCGATCCAAACAAAAAAACTACTGCCAGCTGAAGGAGTTAAGTAACATGAATCCACGGGAATATAGCTGCACTCACTGCGCATTCCCTTCACTACTGTCACATGGAAAAGAAATTGTGTTCATATTAGTTTAGGGCAATTTGACATTCTGGTCAGATGCTCAATGGCTAGATGTACATGCTCAGACACTGCAAAATGCTTTTTGGGTTTGGTTTATCACTAATCTGATGACATTTTTTTCCCTCCTTGTGTTTCCAAAGGAAGAATTGAGAATAAAGAGATGCATGTCCAAACACAACAACGGTACAAAGCTAATAAAACAACAGCGACAAAGAGTATGGTGCAAAGAGCTGGAATGCAGATGTTCGAGACTTATCCTTCATCTATAGCTGTTCATATTAGTACTAGAGCTTAATACTGGGAAGCTGAGAGGAAACAAAGGCTTCTGACCACCAGATGCAGGAAAAGGCAGGGCTGGGTCCATAGCACAATAGAAAAGAGGCAATTGAGAGGCATGGGATTGTTTTCAACCATAAAAACAGGAGAGTTACAGAACGGTAAGACAGACATATGAGTTTCTCCTACATTTCCTCCTCTCACCTCTCCTCAAGTCCCTGTATGCACACAAGCAGCACGCTTGAAACTAAAAATAGTACCCATTAACACAACAGCATCCGTTACATCAATGCACACAAAATGTCACTGCTCAGGTTTCTGACTGCAGCTTTGAGTGCCTGGAGTTTGGGGAGGTTATATTTAGATCATGACAAAATCCCTTTTCTAAAGCTCAAGTCAGTACAATAATCATACACACACCAGAGTGCTTTCATCAAGTCTTTTCCAGCTGTCCTTCATGCATGAGACCCACAAATATGAGAACTATGCTTTAAATTATTCAGTGTCTGAAGTGTTTAATTTCCTCTCTGGGTGACATTCAGTCCTGGACTCTCCCATCTCCTGGTGAGGAAATTATCAGTTACATAATTACAGATGTTAGCCCAGGAATTCTGAACCTGCAGTTACTCTATATTAAAGTGCAATTATGGTCAAAGATGTGACCACATAAAAATGCCACCTTCTTACTCAGCAAATCCGCTGGATACACAGCTAGACCTTCTGATTTTGGTGACAGAAATAAGACTATACTTTCTTAGTTCAGTTAAATCTTTAACCAATAGTTTATTCCCCAAATATGTTATTTCGGGTCCATCAGAACTGCCCACAAGTTAGTGCAAATTTGAAAATAGTTTTGACTAGAAAAAGCAAATAAGACATTTAGAAAATTGTAACAAATTTTGTTTGGACATATTTTTAACAAGGCACAGCGTTTTCTTCTTTCAAAGCAGGCTGAAACCAATTTTGTCAACATGAAAAACCTAAACAAAACAGACGATGTAATTCTCTACAAAACAAGATCCCTGATGACTTAGACAGTAAAACTGATCACTCATGCAACATTGCTCCTAAAAATGAGAAGAAAACCCATTTCCCTCGAACAAGCTTCTAGTTGTTATGTCACCAAACCTCTACCAATATGGCAATATCAGAAATGAAGCATCGATCAATTCTCTGCCCTTCTGCTCTGCAGGCAGTCACAACATTTTCATGACCTGCACTAAAGAGCTTATGCTGATGAGGTGTGATTATTCCAAGTGTATATGCTCTCTTTGATGTTAAAGTCTTGTTCTGCATGCCATTTTGTTTAGGTCTGCAGATTTTATTTTGAAAGAACGTTTAAGTATGCTGTTTACTGTCTCTTATGGTCATACTGAACCACAACTCCAGAAGAAATTCTAGCAGCTAGCATCAGACAATGAACTTCTCACGATCATCTGATCAAATGGAGTACACTAGGTCAAACAACGTCTGTCTTCTGAAGTAAAACAATCTTTCACACCTGACTATCAGAGCAAGTGCATTTCATCTGTTAAAATACTTCAAAAAGTCAATGTGCAATGACAGCTTTTTTGGAATCCTTGCAAAATCTGCTTGCTTGCCTCAGGTATTACTCAAAATCTGAATCCTTCTGAGCTGGAGATCCAGGGGAGAATGTCGTAGCATCATTATAAATGGATGAACTCTTATCCTAGAGTCTCATAACAACCAAAAGCAGTGTCCCGTTTCTGAAGATCGGTGGACTGTTGTTGAGGGAGGTTCTTTCAGGCCAAGATAAACCAGGAAAAGAGACAGGCCTACGCAGATTACAGGAAAATTAGGATACACGGATGAACAGGACCCAAACAGGACCCAGAACTCCAGATGGGGAATGTGGCAATCTCTATTGAGGCTATACAACACAAGGAAACTTACAGAAAATACGCATCACTAAGAAATGCAGCACCTCGAAAAAACAGCGCATGAAGAATTCTCAAGTTATTCACCAAATTTATGAGCATTTTAAACATCGAGTTTGTGAAGAAAAGCACCTGTGATAATATCTGGCTGCTGACAAGGACTGAGTTCATAATGAGGACTAAGAATGACCTTGCCAGGTAGTCATGACAGAAGATATACTGCTATATTCAAGATTCACAGGCCTTATGTCACTTCCTCACTGCAAACTCCCCTGAGGATACACTGTGACTTGCTGACAATGAAAAAGCAGCACTGAGGGTGTTCTTCCTAGCACTTCTGAGCCCACCGCAACAACAAGAGAACCTTACTCAAAAAGAAAACACCAAAGAAATATGTTACTAATGTTTTCCCTGGGTGAACTGGAAAAAGCTCTTTGGCCGCTTTGCAGGAGCGCATCACAGGAAGAGAACGACTGGCTTTTTCTCAAAGAAACCTCAAGTGTGCTGCAATGGCATCTTGTGGTGGCAAAAAAACTGTAAATTATTTAAAAAAAAAAAATTTGTTTCAGCACCATGGGAACACCTTCAGGACTACTGTTTCCGAGGCACAGGGTTTTTTATGAATGCCCCTACTTCATCAGAATAGCCCCAGCTAAGGAAATTACGGAAGCCTGAGCAGAAAGGAACCAAAGACTCACTCTGAACCACAGTTGCCATCAATATCTGCCTGTCATGTGCTGGAGACTCACTATGGAAGCCTTTACCGTGACAGGGCACAAATCCCATCTCCCTCACTCCCAAATACCCACAGCGAAGCTTGTTTTCTAAAGCCTAGGCACAATCTGCATGCAAGGTCAGATTATTTCCTCCTCTCTTGATAATCCTCTTTTGACTGTTCCTTACTCTGACTTGAGGTACCACAACGCTCCTAATGGTATTGCCACATTTCCTTAAGGTAATTACAGATGAGACTAGCTTTTTCAATATATACTGAATTGAATACATGTTTTACTTCCTTCTGCATAAGCTGCTCCTTCCATTGGGGATCATGAAACAGTTGACAAACACATTATTTGAAACGCACTCCACAGACAGCAATGTAAGCTGATCTCAGTCAAGCTGCCTCTATCAGAGGACAAATTCTCACCAGTGCTCACCCCTATGCATTACAGTTTCATAATTCCTGTACTGTTGCGTGTTTGACAAGTAAAGAACATTACATAATTGCTAAATTTAACAGTAATAAAGTTACAAAACTGTATGTTCATAGACAAGAAAACACTGCCAATGACTACACATACCAGGCTTGAATTCAGTCAAATGACAGGATGTCAACATTTCTGATTATTCAGTGCCACGCTGAAGCACAGTAGAAAATTTGACAGCATCACTCAAAAGCCCTCTAATTTTGATACCCTCGCTAATGAATACTAGTACTGCACATCTTGTTGGTAGGCAATGATTCTAGTGGGTGTTCAAGGCTTCGACTAAGTTCACCAGTATGTTTTTCAGCACCTGACAGTCAGTCCTCACATCTAATAAAATTTGTGGGCACGGTCTCAATATAACTCTTTCTGATGCTATTTTAATAATGGTCTCAGCATAAATAAAAATTAAACAAAGGGGGGTAGTTGGTAAAGCTCTATGTGTAATGAATAGCTGTATAATTGCTGTCTGCTCAAACCTGATGAACTGTGAAAGCATGAATTTTGATTATGAAAGCATAATAGAACGTATTTTGATAGGAAGTTGGCCTGTGGCTTAATGCAGTTAATTTGAAGAAATGGCTATTATGTACATGCTTAATAATTTCGAAACATCTCAGGAGGGCTGCTCCCAGTGAAAAAAATGTTCAACTTCATATTATTATACGTGTCAATTAGGTAACTTTGCATTTAAATGACTCCAGCTTTTAACTAGGTGTATACAATAACTGATCTTGCATATACAGTATGCTCTATACACATATTAGTCAGGGGATGGCATACATACATGACTGAAAATCTGGCCAAGCTAAAAACAAAATAAAGCAAAGATCTACCACAGGAAGGATTTCACAGCATAAGAAACAAATTACAATGAGAGAAGCAACAGCAGAATCATCAGCTGCAATTGCACGATCCTTAGCATGGGTCTGTGCTTTCCTGGATCACCCAGCAGTACCGATCTGACTGGATCAGGTTGGCACATGTGATCATATTATGAATCATAGGAGAACAAATACTACAGCTATCAGTCATAAAGTCAGATGGCACAAAACTAACTTGTTAAAATGTCCTAAACAACCTGGAACTGGTAGGATGAACTTGTATCATATGACTACTTCACATTTTCTATCTCTGGCATTCTTGAGCTAGCATTATTAGTCAAAAACTCAAATTTGATTTCCTTCTGAGCTACAGAATGCAGATACTCGTTTATTCCATGGTAAAAGGCTGCATGTTGTAACTTGTACTGTATTTCAGCAAGACAAGCCATTTCACACCACTTTTCATTTAATGAAGGATAAATGTATGCATAGATACTAACTACTGTAAATGATATATTGTCCTTTATTTTTAATTCTTATTTTTGTGGGTTTCAATTTTTTAAAATTTTGAAACACACACAAGAACTATTCATTTACTTGAAATTGTGCTGCTTTTTTGAAACATTTGGTACCAAAGCAGACAAATAGCTTTCTACGATGAAATGACTGGCTGGGTAGATAAAGGGAGAGCCATGGATGTTGTCTATCTAGACTTCAGCAAGGCTTTCAACACAGTCTCCCATAATATCCTCCTAGCAAAGCTCAGGAAGTATGGGCTGGATGAGTGGTCGGTGAAGTGGACAGAGAACTGGCTGAATGGCAGAACTCAGAGGGTTGTTGTCAGCGGCGCTGAGTCTAGTTGGAGGCTGGTGACAAGTGGTGTCCCCCAGGGGTCAGTACTGGGCCCAGTCTTGTTTAACTTCTTCATCAACGACCTGGATGAAGAGTTAG
>Ga0065711_1039544_pt1 | contig 17729 bp, 12 predicted proteins | sample Hoacrofraction12_FD_59098 | JGI IMG/M metagenome (GOLD analysis project Ga0065711, IMG submission 59098) | Hoatzin crop microbial communities from Cojedes, Venezuela - Epithelial fraction 12 v2 (version 2) | ecosystem: Host-associated > Birds > Digestive system > Esophagus > Crop | place...
AAAAAAAAAAAAAAAAAAAAAAAAAAAAAAGAGTCCAGCACTAATTCTTTTATTTATTAGAAATCAGTGCAGACCATATGGGCTCCAACTTTCTGGACACAAGACAGCCACCTGGCACTGAAGCGCTGCACCCAATTAGCATGATGGATTGATTTCTCCAAGAGGCCAAATTAATGCAAAGCATTAGTGTTATCCAGCTTGTATCAGCATCTCACAGTTCGCTGAGCAGGTGACACCAGCCTGGCAATGCTATGAAGATACGGGGAAAACGTGCATCCCTAATGCTGGCCGGCGGGTCCAGCGCATAGCCAGGACTTGAGAAAACCTCAGGTGACCGTCATGGGACCTCTGCTTAGGCAGGAACTTCACTCAGCCCCTGATGTCCGCAACCTGCTAATGCATCTTTTCATTAACCAGCTGCTTTTTGCCCAATAAATCTCATCCCTTACATCGCACTTCAATGTCTCACCAAAAAGGACTTCTCTTCCTTCTCCCACTTATGCAACGACAATACCTTCCTCTGCCTCTCAGCATTATTATGGACAACCTTGGGGTTCCATGGGTTGTTCACATAAAGAATGCTTTTTTCAGGCAAGAGACCTGGCTAAATCCATCTGCCAAGCCTTCACAACAGCAGCAACATGGGTCACACCTACAGGGTCCCTTTGCCGGTCACAAAGTCTTTTCAGATTAGAATTAAGCCCAAAGACCCCACTGCTGTAACAGACTCAACAGCCATGGCTTCAAAAATGAGGCAGAATTTCACTTTTCTGTAAACCCAAGAGCAGACTTCCTTTTTCCTTTGGAAAGCCAAAAGCAGGAGCAAACCACACGAACAGGACGTAAGGCAGTGAAACGAGGCGCTCGCCCTCAGCCAAGTCTGTAGGCACCGCTGCAGCACACTTCCCTGTGTGAGAACAAATAGACCTTTCTCACGGTATTTCGGCTGCTGCTGCCCCAGCTGGAGTACAAACACGCACTGAAAGCCACAGAAACAAAGAATAATGAAAATAAATTATAATTTTTTAAAAGCTGAAAAAAATCAATTTGATTATGGTGTGTATGTTCATTTTAATTTAAAACTGCGACAACCATACCAGTAAACTCCTTACAGCCTCTTCACAGAAGGACAGGTGCAGGGCAATACCAAACGTTAAATAATGACCACGAACCTTCAAAGCTGCAGGCCGCTAAACACACACCCAGAAAATCAAATTCATGTTCCAGAGCAAAGCCCTAGTGACAGAACTGTAATTTAAAGATGGGGGAATAACCCAGATTTCCAAGCACATCAACAAAAATACGCTTGTTTTGGTTGTGATGGCTACACCTTCAGCCAGACCAGTATGTATTCTACCACTGCGTGTTTTATGGTAAATGATGCTGCAAACTAGGCCACACAGAGGCACTTTGCTCCCACACATAAGCCCCGGGCTCCCCAAGGCAGCTGGTCTGGTCTGGTTTTGCAGCGAGCAGAGCAGCAGAACAAACAGTGCAGGAACCAGCTTGGCCCTTTGGAGGCAACGACTCGCTACCTTATTCCAAGAATCGATTCAAGGGAAAGCAAGGAAAGCAGCAGGGGTTATCAAAACCCTCATTTACTGATAAATTGGTAATTTTTTTTTTCTCATGTTATCTTTTTAGGACAAGAAAAGGGAAGAAAAATGGGAACAAATAAAATCGGCTTTGACAACAGGAATTATTTGCTCAGGCAAATATCTTCCCAGACATGCCATTAGCAGAACAGCTAAACAAGATCAGCCAAGCAGTGCTCATCAGGCCAAGCAGACCAACTCTATATATGCACTGAATTGTCTGAGAAGACATAGGAAGGGAGGGGAGGGGAATAAGCATCACTCAGAGCTGGAAAACGAAAAAGTGTTAACGGTTTCATAAGCCAGAAAAATGTGAGGAAGGAAACGCCTACAAATTCATGCCTGGGTAAAGGTCACTGGAGCTTAGGACTCCCGTGTTTCCTCCTTCCTTCTCCTCCCTCCTCTCCAAAGAGGCACTTACAAGCCCCTTGCACAGCTTTGTTAAGACGGCTCTTTAGTTTCCTGTCCCAGGTTCCTTCTGCCAGGTTTGCCCAAGGGCATGTGGGAGCAGCACCTGACAGACATCTGTTGCTCTGGCTCCCTTTTCCAGCTTGCCAAGAGACATCAACTGGATTGCTTTGCAAATACAGATGGGAGGATGCGACCAACAAGTATAACCTACACAACATCCCTTTTACAGGTAAGAATAATGAAAACAAAACTAACCACAGCCTACGTGCAAGCTCCAGTCCCTGCCTTTTTATAATAGCATGTTATGGTAACATGTGGCCCCTTCTGCTAATACTCTGTTCATAGAATCATAGAATGGTTTGGGTTGGAAGGGACCTTAAAGATCATCTGGTTCCAACCCCCCTGCCATCAGCACGGACATCTTCCACCAGCCCAGGTTGCTCAGAGCTCCATCCAACCTGGCCTTGAACACTTCCAGGGAGGGGGCAGCCACAGCTTCTCCGGGCAACCTGTTCCAGTGTTTCACCACCCTCATGGTGAAGAACTTCTTCCTAATATCTAAGCAAAAGGGAAAACGGGAACTTATCTCAAGGGACCACAAACCAAAAGGCTCTCATCGCCAGGAAACAGTGCACACCAACAACAGTTGTGATGGAAAAGTCACCCAGCGACCGTTTGCAGAGCACTGACAGAAAACCGCAAGTTCAGCCTTCCCCACAGCATCACGTGCAGAAACGTCTCTCTCGGATGCCAGTGAGCCAGCTCACAGCTTGACACCACCAACATCGCGGCTCTGGCTTTGGCTAACGAGACGCCTGCGCTTAGGGAGATTCTTCGCAGAAGAGGCAGCTCCCTTCCTCATGTGGGACTGAGGGGTCCCGCCATCACTGCCCACTGCAGATGGACCTTCCTTCGGCGATGCAGAGAAACAGTCTGAGGACATCATGATGACTTCTCAGGTGTACAGACTGAATTAAAACTGGCTTTTGGAGGCAGAGCCTGTATTACACTCTCAAAGAAGCTCGGCGCCTGTCCGTGAGCTTGGGAGCGTGCCGCTCAGCAGCCAGCGCCAGGAGCCGAGCGGAGAACAGCCACGGCGATGAGCACTGATGTGGAGCCAGACAGACGGACAGAAAGGCTGCAGACGAGGGGACTGATGGAGCGCCAGATGGTTACGCAGCAAAGTTTCGCCTTCCTTTGCGGCTAGCAGCATTGCCCTTCGAGCAGCTCCACTGTCAGTGTAAAAGCTGTTCTCGTTCAGGGTCTCGTTGATTAATATTTGTTCTCTGGTCCTCCCGCGCCGGTGCGACGTAACGATGCACAGGTCCCAGCTGCTGCAGTGGCCACGAGCGAGAGAGAGAAGGGAAGGAAGGCTCTCAGCCATCTACAAATACAGGGTTTGTCTTGCAGTTTAGACCCAAATAAACCATTTGGAAACTTGCCCCAGTGATTTTGGTATTCTGCAGGCTCTGTCAAATGCCTCGGAGAGAAGCTGGGTGCCTGGTTCCTACGGATAGGAAATGTTTGCCTGCATGTGTCTGTGCACACTTGCATGGGATGATCCAGGCTGCCTAAAATAACTGCCTAAGCGCTGGCAGTCAGAGGCAGATGTCTCTGATGACCTTGATAGCAAATTTTTTGGAGGTCATGGGAAAAGCCCTGTTTGAGGCTTTAGCAACTGTGACCCTGAGCAATAACTGGGCAGTGTTCCACTGTCTGACCTAATGTATAGAGCTGTACGTACAGGATTACAAAACAAAAACAAGTCCCTCCACACTACAGTATTTGGGAGACTACATATATCACCGCTTTGTCTGGCCCTTGGAACTGGTACTTTCTCACCCCTCGGTCAGGCTTCTCCATCCCTGGCACTCGCAGGAGCTTTGGCACAGATGGGAACGGAACAAGGATTGCCCTCTTGACCTGATGCAAGCAGATTCTGGCTGCCACATAAGTGAAAACCACAGAATCAACCCTCAACAGTCCACAATAACCCACTGCACGACCTGTGTACCATTAAAGCATACTGCTGGTTCAAAAAGCAAGTTTAGTATTTGAAGGGACTTGCAGAGAGCCAGGGGGGAGTACACCACCGTTCCTTGTGCACACAGTAAATGTTATTCCCACCTTGCAGTTCTCCAGCACAAGCATTCCCAAAGCTTCACACCCTTTTCCAGGAAAGGCAGGCAGCAGTATATTAAAACGGGCTCCTGTACACAAAAATCCCAGGCAAAACTTCCAGCTTCTACCTCCACATTCATGCCCCAGTGACACCGCAGCCATTTGCGATCTATATAATCACAGCTCTAAGATTACAACACTGGTAACGATATAAATAGATGGCGATGGGCACAGACGACGACAAAGACAAATGGGCAGGGATTTATCGTCCGTCAGGTGCTGCATTAGCAGATGATGGCAAAGCAGCCCGCAGCCGCCCCGGATGGCTTTGCGCCATTCACGTCTTGAGCTCCAAATCTGTTGTCAGAGTTTCCACCCCCTGAGCAGCTCCCCAGTACTGGCGGGGTGGCATTTCCAGTCCATGCTGCCCGCGGACGAGGCTGCTGCCTGACCTCAGCTACGTCGAGTCACCATGCCACCGGACCCCCTGCTGCCCCGAGCCCCGCGGTGACCCCCATCAAGCAGCGTGACCACACGGGCAGGCTGCCTGGAGTTGAAAAAAAGGCCTAAAAACTTGAAGGTTTGCAGGATTACAAGGGAGATGAGGCTGTCGGGTCCTAATCCCAGCTATTTGCCTGATTTTGTGCGCTAAAATGAGCTCTCTGTGACACCACGTACTGCAGGTTTTCCTGTTTGTTCACAGCCTTGTAGCGTTTGCCATCTCAGCCGCTTCCCTCCCCATGAATTTCATCCCCAGAGCCTGGCAGACCACACGTTATGAGGGACCCCCAGATCTGGCCCTTTGGATTTAGTGTTTTCTTTAGATAGAGACCTGAACGCTCAAATCCTCCCCTTCCTCAATCGCTCTGACAACAGTGCTCCTTCATGCTAAAAGCTAAAGTAACAAAAAACCCCAACTGCTGAGTAAGATTTTAAAAAAAAAAAAAGTTGTTTTTTTCACAGCATCTTCTTCACTAGGTCCACGGAGAAACATCTTAGGAGGAAGATCAGGATCTAGAGCTGCATCCCAGAGATGCTGGTAAAATACCGCACATGCTCAAAACCTGTAAAAGCAGATGCATTTATTGCCCCTCAGAGCTGTCCCAGTAATACAAGGGTCTATAAAGAAGATGACGCCAATCTGTAAGAACTACTCCTACCATACTGGGATTGCTGGTCGGATGAGCAGAGCAGCGTAAGCAGCAAGGCGGCTCGGCCAGCACAGGTCAGGCGGTGGCCGTGTGTTGGCCGCTGCTCCTCTGGTGTCACAACCCGTCCCCAGGTGTCCCCACGGAACGAAGCGGCTCCGATGCTAATTCGCAAGCGGTCCTGCCTGACACCAGGCAGTGATCAAACGGCCCTCGGCCTCATGAAATTTCTTTAAATGTCTTAATCAGACACTTTGTCCCTCTGTTTAGTCATACAAGTACCACAGGACAGGAAAATGCAAGGCGACAGTACAGAGGGACGGAGGGAGCTCAAGGGCAGAAGGGAGAGGACTCTCAGCCATGAGCTGCCTGACTAAGGACAAGAAATTCAGAAGCGTGAATTTTGGTTTCAGCCTCCCATTTCCATTACATTTTCATGAGAAAAGAAATATCCATGCTCTGAGGGTTCAATTACAGCATCAACGTAGGAAAAGCACTTAGATTCCCAGAAAAGACAGGAAACCTTAGTTTAAAAACTAATCCACCACCACCACATTGCAAGACTCCGATGAAACTTGTACAGGGCTTGAAGGCTTTCCAGGCAAATTTTAGACAGAGCACTAGCATTTCACGGATCAGACACTCCAATTTACGGGTTTGCCTATGCTAGGAAGCTTGCTGCTTTTACCAGCCTGCGGTGGTTAAAATGGCATCCTGCTCACCCGGCCACGTGCCTCAGCATGGATGCAGTTGTGCGTGTAATAGTAATTGCATTTGCATAGTTTATTTGCTTTTGTAAGCAAAATAAACTACACCAATAACACAGCGCTCCCCTCAGCCCTGCACTGGGAAAACCATGCATACAGAAATAAAATCACAGCTCCGACAACACAGTTCTTTATTGGTCTGTGTTTTCCAGTGTAGGCAAATATTTGAACGCTCATGGAGACGGGAGGTGAGCAAAGAACCGAGAGGCAAGATGAAATACCTCACTTTCCAATTTGCATGGATTTACTAGTGCCTTAGCAGTGATGTTTCACGGTGTATTTTCCCCCAGGAAAGGAGGAAATGGGCTGACTTCCCACTATCTTTTCCACCCTGTACTCTATCACCTCCAAATGAGCTCTGCATGGAAACAGACTCTCTCCTAAAGCAAATAAAACTTCTCCTCATAGCACAGTAAGTTTTTCTTCTAACTCAAGACTATCATTTAAAACACAAACTTGTTCCCCTTACATCAATTTCTTAACATTAATGGTGTGACACACAGGCACAAAGCAGGATTCCAGATAGCACCTACTCTCAGTGTAGCTCTGAACCTTGAGCAGGATGTGGTATTAGTAGAGCCCTAGTTAACAATTTATTGGAACCATTTCCACATCAGAAAACTTGTTTTTTCACAGCGCAAACTGAAGGGGACAGTTTCAAGCCCCTTCTCTTCCAACCACTGCCATTTTTGAATTGCCCCCGTATTTTCCCCAAGACACCTTCAAAATGAACAGTATCATCTTTTCCTGTCTGACACAATGCTCTGCTCAGCAATTTCAAATGAAAAGTTAAAAAGTAAACAAATATTCCAAAATATAATCCTTGGTCTAGTATCTGGAACTTGCTTTTTGACCACAACACTACAATTTTAAGGGTTCATTCTGGCTCAGAAAGGGAGGGGAGATGTGGTTGCTGCTCCAGCCAAAGCATCCCAGCTGGGGGAGCAGCGAGGCAGGCAGCAATGCTGCAAGCAGGCAGAGCGGTGGGACTCATCTCAGCTCGCATCAAGCGTCACCGTCATCTTCGAGGATGAAAGCAAGGCTTCCAGAAACACCATCCTAACCCTTCTGCTGACACTGCTCTACCCACTTGCTCTGATGTCTTCTCCAACCTGAGCTTTTGCAGGGCTGGCATGTGTGTGCCCGGACCCCGTCCTGCCTCCGTCACCCGTACAACCAGCGCAGGCTCTCACCGCAGCACGAGGACGCCATCGCCCAAAGCACAGACAGAAGCTGCTGGGTGGCACTGCCAAACCCCCTCAAATGCACACCTAACACCGTCAGCCAACATGCTTTCTGCACTAGAGCTGGTCAGCTTGTCAATCTTACAGTGCCTGCCCCTCTCTGAAGAGATCCACCATATTTCTTTGCCCAGTGTGGCTTCACGGAGCCAGCCAAACCACTCTGCTTGCCACTTCTGCCTTTCCCCAGGGAAGCCCAGCCAGCAGACAACACAAAACCCCCCGAGCATCATCCCGCTTCGCATTTCTCTGTTGTTGTTTAAACTGCTCTGTATATTTCTGGGATCCAGAACACCCTCTTTATTAAATAATGTAATTAGTCACTTGGACCTGGAGCACTATCATTAGTCTGCAGCTTAACACCACAGGGCAGGAAATGTGCAGTTTATGTAGGACACGGCGTGGGGACTCGGAGCGTGGCTTGGTGCCAGGACACGCTCCAGTCCTGCAGAAAGCACCCGAACTTCCCGAGCGCCCAAGGCCCTCTTGTCCCACGGAGCTGGACCTGCATATACATAGTTTCTGCCCTTCCTGTGCTCACCTCCTGGTCCTCACTTCCTCCAGCCGCAAGCTGCAGTATCTGCAAGTCACAGAGGGTCACAGGGTTGGTTTCCGAAGGCTCTTCTGGACTCGCATCCCCCCACAACAGCAGGGAACGCTGGTCCTTCAGCAGGACCTTTCCAACACTGCCCTTGCACCGGCAGTCCTGGAGCTCGGCTTTGCCAGGTGGGCTCAGCATGTGCACAAAACTGGGCTGGGGTAGCAGGAGAGAACCCCAGCCCACACGGCAGCCCCTAGCACAGCACAGAGAAAGGGCTAATTTAAAGTTTAGCAGCTAGAGCTTGGCTCAAATTAGTTTAAACTTCCTCTGCGGTTTTCTCCCTCCATGCCATCTGCTCCTGGATAAGCGAGTCTTCTTATCTAGGTACCCACTTCTACATGTGGTTGCATCAGGCTGGTGGATGAGGTTTCCCTATCCTCTGCAACACGCCAGAGTGGTGAGCAGAACCGGCTCATGAATAACGGATGCTCAGAGAGAAAAAAGAGAAAACCAAAGCTCACTTATCCTTGCTTTTTGCTGTTATTGAAGTGGGTTTTCATTAGCTGATAAACACTCTGACAGTGCAACTACTCCAAGAGAAATCATCATGCAGAACAAATCAGTACATCCACAAGGCTGTCTCCGTTCTCCAGCCTCCAAGGGGACTGCTTCCCCCATCGATCAATGCACAGGGGAAGGAGATGCTAATTCTTCCTGGTAATACTTTGCCTTTCATCTGAGAGTTTCAAAGCACTCAACACTGAGCATTTGTTGTGTTAATGTTTAGAGAACCCAAGAGAGTGGAGGGCCTCACCGTGTTAGGAAACTGCTACAGCCAAACAGCATCATCCCTGTGCTGAAGACTATGGTCTGACCAGACTGGACAGATACGGTGCATCAGAGGAAACCAAGGCAAAGGAACTTGTCTATAATTACCCACTGAGACGATTATGAAGACAATTCCGTTTCCCTGTGTCTCAGTCTCACTCACTGGATCAGCCGGTGAACGCTGCAGCCAAGCTCCCTACACCAGAGGCACAATATCCCCATGCTACAGACAGCAGCAAAACCTCGACAGAGGCCGACGGAGCTTTGACTCATGGGGAGCAGAAGTCAAAGAACACAGACTTATTTTTCCGGTCCCTAAAAAAGGCTCCCAGATATCTCCTTGATAAGCTAAGGCTCAAATACCTGCACAGAGACAGATCCACCATAAAACCCAGGAAGAAATGCGTGGAAAAATGTGTACGTGAACAGTCACTCCTCTGTTCAATTTCAGTATTTTCTTCCAAAGCAGAAGGTACTGTATGTTACTTGAATCTATAAATAATTTATATATCTGAAAGAAAAACGGCAAGGTCTTACAAATTTAGGTACCATATGCCTACATACACATATTTGTTTATGTATAGAAATCTATGCACGCACAATGCTCCACTATTCTGGCACTCCGATTTCTCCAAACGGCTCACTTCTTTCCCCTCTCCTCCCTCGCAGGATCACAATAATGAAGTTAAGCCTGGCAACGCTAGTGAAGCACTTCTTTAATCCACCCTTTCAAATTCAACTGATACCTGCCCAGATAATATCAAGACAGCAGCTGAGGCCCCTTTGTCAGCAGCCTTGAAGGAGTCATAAGCGAGAAGATAATAAGAAATCTTATTACCAGCTCAGAGACAAGTGAAAGAGAAACTCGGGATTTGGAGAGATGTATACAAAATGGACCCTAGGCAAATGCATGTGAACAGGGCTTTCAAATGCAGTACATGAGGAGAGGTCAATAATAGGGTTTTAAATGTGTACAACACACCTAACCAATTACAAAGGCATTTTATCAGCTGTTGAGAAGCTCTGTCTCTGTCAGGACACAGAAGTAAATACTTACCCTCAGCTGAAGAAAATAATTTGCCTTTCTGTTTCAAGTCCAGGGCGTGAATTTTCTTCTGTTCTCTCCCCTTCCACAGCATCAATGAACAAAAATGGCATTCTTGGTTTACAGAGATGCCTTTATATATCTCTTCAGAACCACAGAAACTCTCTGCATGTATCTGGAGATGCCATCTAAATCTTAAAATGCATCCCAGCAGCTGATTTCAGTAACAAGATGCTTTTGAAACAAGCTGTCTTAAAGAGTAATAGCACTATGTACTTGTCTGAAAAGTAACTGAAGTCACCTTATTTCTTGGAATTTCTCAAGAACCAGAGACATAGCATAGTTTTTATGAATTATTTAGCTCACATTTCTCACAGAGGATTGTTTTTTGGAGAATTTTGACCAACTGACATTTTTGTACTTGAAGCTTGGTATCACTTCAAAAAATACAAAGGTTTTGTAGCCCTGCAAATAAGAGCCAGCCATATAAAGAAATCACAAATAATAATCTGATAACCAGAATGATCTACACAAACCCTTATGATAACTATTACATCTGAATTAGTGATTCCTTCACCTCTGTCCTCTTTGCCTAAAAGAGGGCTGGCACTCCACTACCCTGGAAGAGCTCCAGTACACCACTGCCTCAGCTTCCACAACACAGGAGAGGAGTTTTTGCTAGCGAAGGCACAAGGACCCATCACCACTATACCTCCAAAGCCAGGGCTTCTCTTGGAGGAAAGGATTGTCATCCACGTGAGCCTGAAAAGCAAAAGGGAGATGAGGACAGCTCATTATTAACGACAGACAGCTCTCAGCAGCGGTTCTTCATAAGGGGAAGCCTTGTATCATTTCCCAGTTTGGGGGCTTGGAAACCTGAGACACCACGGAGGCGAAGTGGTTTGGCAAGGGGCACTCACGGTGACTCTGTTCCTTCTGATTTATTAATAAACTCTATATACACTGACTCAGCTGGAAAATATGCTGGCCTCTAAAGCCAGATGATAGCTGGTTGATGGCTCAGAAAGGTAACACTGGTTGAGCATATTTCTATGCATGTTTCTAAAACCAAAGTTATATTTAAGTGCTCATGCGTTACGCCTGATTTCACCCCAGAAGATAAAGTCTATTGTGGTTTGCAGTGTGTCCTACTGGGGGTAGGAACAGTTATCTCAAACAACTGCACGTGGAGTTTTTTTGTTTGTTCCTGTTTGGTTTTCACCCTCAAAACCAGAATAAGTAGCATTTTAAGTTGGCCCAAACTCTTGGCTTCACACGACCCATTCCTGACTACGATGACCGCACACACGTCATTTACAGGTCGAACTGCGGCTTGCAGTGAGGAGCACAGCAGCTGCGCCGCAGCCCAGAAATCACGCGGTGACCTCCTACCGCTGTGCCTGAGAATCTGAAGCCTCTTCATCACCATGGATTTCAGTGCAGAATGACCATTTCCAATAGCTACATTAATTGCAGATCAAACATCCAGCCAGGACACAGCTCCATCTGACCCGCTGACATGACAAGCTTGGATTTGAGGATTCTTCATAAGCTTGAGACACACTGACTGGAAGAATCTCAGCCTAGCCTGTATCAGTTCTCTTTTTGGTTGAATCCAACATAGAATCTAATACCAAGAAAAGATAAAGCAAACGTGGGCAGTGGCCTCCTTTGCTGCTCTGACAAAGACTAACTGCAAACAGTAACTCGCTCGCAGTGAGAACACCTCACCCCGGCACACTGACCTGCCCCGAGCCAGGGGAAGGTCTGGACTGCTGAAGATGACGACGGATCTGCTCTGCATCAGGTTTGGGATTTAAACAATGAACAAATCAAGTTTGCAACAGAACTACGGACAGAGACCGTAGGTCTGCTAAGCAATGCACATACAGCCTGTGCTGTAGCAATAGGACCCTTCCAGGGACTGCCATGCAACCCCACGTTGTTCCAGCTCCTGTGTCAGCCCTGCCCGCGTGGTCACGTCTCTGCCTGGGATACCCCTGGGAGCTGTGCTGACTTAGTTCAGCTCTGCGCCTCATCAAAATTAAAAGCCTCTTAGAAAGACCGCAGTCTGCCAAGACTTCAAAGGAAAGGTTAGTTAAACAGCGCGACTACCTGCAGGCCCAGAGGAATGAGATTTTCTTCTCCTGTCATAACTGAAAGTCTACGACTGTATGCGGCCACATGTCACAGCAGGAAGCTGTGCAAAGAGCTCCTTTACCTCTCCGTGTCTTGCCCGTCACTGAAGAGCTATCCCTCCTGCTCTAGCAGGTCTCTCCCATAGCCGCTATGTCAACAAGGCACTTCTCCAGCCTCGAGGATCTGCTTCTCCTCTTCAGTCTCTCTACAGTTAAGAAGCACCAACTTCCAGAGCTGACAGCTTACGGTAATGGCGGATGCCTCCTGTCTTCACACATCCGTCCACAGACCGTGCCTCACAGCCCCCAGTAAGCACTTCAAGAGGTGTTTCCCTGGAGCAGAAAGAAGGGAACCGCAGAGCTCTGTGGCACTTCTCCAGCAATCGCATTCTCCTCCTGCAACTGGGTGCTTCTGAATGGCATTTGAGAATTGACTGCATTCACTGCCAAGTTTCCACACTTGCCCGTCGACATCTGAAGATGCGAGCAGATGTAGCCTGGCTTTCGTGGACACCATTTCACTCTGTGGGCATCAGACCCTGAAGGGCAGATGACCTTTGAGCACAGCTCAGCACACCGCACTGGATGTCACAACCCTACCTTGTTCTGCTGCAGGCCTCCACACCTGCCTGACTTTGCACATCTTGTCCTTGGTTTCCACAGAAATTCATCAAGATGCTCACGTGCCCATCCTAACTGGAGCCTTCCTGACCAACTCTGAATTAAATCTAATCACCATCTTATTGCCTGAACTTGATTAGTGTCTATGAGTGGCAGGAAACAGGGAACATTCTATAAGATTGAGATCAGGGTCAGGCTTGATAAAACTTGATAAAAATTATCTCTGGAAATAAGTGTACTGGTAGTGTCTGAAAACAGAGGCTCCATAACAGGGTAAAAGAGCCTGTCCAGAGCTCTAAGCCTGCGCTGTCAGACTGTTTCCTGCATCTGGGCTAGCCTATATAAAGCTCTGTATTTATATACCCTAAGAGGAAGGTTACAGTTAGCACTTGTTATCCAAAAATCTTTAGATGGATGATGATAACCATCCAGGAGATAAAGACAGGAAGAAAAGACTAGGCATAGGGAAAAGTAACAGAGCAGCCAACACATCAGAGGAGCAGCCCAACTGTGCTTTTAGGACAAACGATCCTCCCCCTCTGTCACACACATCGTTTTGAAGAGCAACGCTGGACTGCAAACACAGGCCAACGCCACTGTAGCATGAGGGGAAGCCCAATGAATACCTGATACCAATGAATACTCTGAGCAGCGGCATTCTCTGTCCTTCACCATGGGGACAACACCTGGCAAACTGCTGTCACAGAACGGGCAGTCATCACGCCTACGCAGCAGGCCCTCAGCCCTTGGCGTGGCACTCGCGTCTCCTCCAGAGCTGTACGGACGTGTCCCGACGAGAACACAGGCAGAAAAAGCAAGAAACACAACTTCAGCCTTGCTCTTCTGGAACATGGTTGTTTGCAGCACTAAAATATTTTTGGCCATATACACAAAATCCAACTCAGAGCTTCCTCAAGTTCCATTTTAATAATTAGAGAACTTACTTTTATGTTCTGACTGACACTGTATTTTCAGGGAGGGTTATGTTAGTTTAGGATATAAAATACTGATTATCAGCTGCGTCTTCCAGAAGTGCAGACAACTACCCTGCTTCCCCAGTGTGATTTCTCACTAGATCCCCGGCAAAAGCAAGCTTGCTTCGTTCAAGGCTTGCTGCAGCAGGAAACAAGCTGCACGGTAGTGCTGAAGTCTCATCATGACACTAAAACTGCTGCCAGAGTTGAGCTGGCAATCCCTCCGAAAGCTCGAGTAGAGGAGCCATGCCTGGAAATGAAGCAAGGAGGGGCTGCTTTTTCTGTGCAACAGCTGGGAAAGCAGGCTACAGGCTTCTTTTCAAGCCCAGCCTTCATTTAACTGAAAAGATTAGAACAAAACCAAGCAGTAAGCCACTCTCAAACCGACAGAGCAGGAGGACGACACATGCAAGCACACAGCATGCATGAAAAAATCAGACAGCTGAAGAAGCAACGGCTTTAGTTTCCTCCTAGAAAGCAGACTGGGGAGTTAGACATAGCTTGGCTCTGCAAAACTTTGGAGAATATCGTTTCCCACCTGATCAGCATCCTTTCCCACCCCCTTTCCTTAAAGGCAGCCATCAGAGTATTGCCGTGACACTGCAGGGATGCTCCAGCCCGGATGGCAGACTCCCACCTGGTATCGAGGACCCAAATCTCAACCCCACAGCCCAGCCAGCCCTCCTACGTGTGAAACCAAACTGGCTGGCAGTTCTGGGTGGAGGCAGAGTTGCAGAAAGCCAAGGAGGGAAAACCATATTTATAAAACACACTGTTTTGGGAGAGCTACAGCATCTTCCAGTGACACAGCTTTACGGCGCAGCTAATTAAGCCCAGGCAGGATGCAGGAATTCTGCTCTGATCTCATTCTCTGTGCTAGTGCTAGAAAGACAAAGTTAAAACCAGTAAGTCTGACCTCTTTGGCATAAGGGATGCCCACTGCAGCCAGTGGGCTGTGCCACTAGCTCATTTGGCACTAGGAAATCTTGGGTCATCTTGGGCAGACGACGACAGGAAAGGCATCTGCTGCTCCCTTCTCCCCAGGGCAGGGCTATAGGGCAGCTACAGCTGCAGGACCCAGAGAGCCCAGTGGAAAGCAGAGCATCTTTGTTCTGGTTCCTGTATGAAATCAGTGGAAGGATCAAGTATAAAACTTCTACCTCAGTGAGAACTTCTTGGACCTTCCCCCCCTTTTATAACTCTTCCAAACCACATCAAGTAGCACATATCTGGTTTCAAAGTGCCACGTGTCCCAGCACTTTGGTATTTTTTTTTCCTTGACTGTAAGTAGAAACACATGGATAAACTGAATACCAGTGATTACCATGACCACTAAAGCATTTGACAGTTTCCCAAACGAGAGCATTTCACCATCACAAATAAAACCTTCACTAAAACCAGGAAACGTCCAGCCACAACCCATGATGAACAACTGGTAGCTCTGAGTGGTTTGACAGACATTTCCACCCTAGACTCAACTGTTGCTTTTACCTCTTCGAAAACATTACTCAAAGCCCACAACACCCTGTAAAGTTTTATAAACGGGGAAAGGATAATTGAAATCATTCATCCAAAGTCTTGGAGGCATTAGTGTCTCAACTGGACTATAATCCAAGCAGTTCTTCGCCAAATCTACTCCCCAAACATGAGCTCATACTCAGCTGCTGAGAATTCAATAACTAACTTAGGCACCACAAAAACCTAGCTGTCTTTGCTGACAGAGTTCCCATTCTGCAAACTGTATTGTTGTTGTTATAGGAACACAAAGCAAAAATACCTGACAATGAAAAATTAAACAGATTCCACCAAGTGCCTCAGCTCCCTACAAAGAGCAGATGTTAAAATCCTCAAGTGGTGTCAAAATACCTCTCAAAAGTAGCCGGTTTTGAATGGTTTAGTAATTAAAAACTCTGAAGATAGTTGGCTTTAGTTCAGCACACTTCACATTCACAGAAAGGCTTATTTCTCCCCTCCACAATGCCAGATATTGATGCATGACTGAGATATTTAAAAAGCCAGTCAGCCACCAGCTTCCACGAGAGAACAGCAAAAGCCAGTGATGCTAAAATCCCAACATCTGCAGAGATGGCTCACATATCATCAGTCTGCCTGGGTAACAAAGAGACAAAAATTTGCAAAACCACATAAAACTACAACCAGTGTTCACACCTTGCAGATGAGGGAAAGGTTTCTTCCCACAAGCGTTGCCAACTCTGAACAGGGAATGAGTTAACCAGCAGCCTGAGGAGCACTTTCCAAGCACGTATCTTAGTGCTGTAGCCACCGTACGCCCTTTACCAGGTAAGTGTCTCAAGGAGTACCAAACCCTCTCCTCGAAGATCTTTCCCCTTGCTCTCTTTTTAGGCCTTTGTACTACCACACCATCCTCTTCACTGAATCCTTCTATTAGAAAGAAGCCCAAAACACCCATGCAAAATCACAGGTGGATCAACCCACTTTATCCTGAGGTGCATCATTGCAACACAGTCACCCAGAAACATCGGTGATATCAATTATCAGTATCAGTATCACACGCTTTCTCCCCATGCATCTGTGCCAGGGGTCACTGAGTGTGCACAGCAGAGCCATCACCTGCCCAAGGCTCCCCCAAGTCAGCTACACGGTGAGGCTGACTATGTGCAAGGCAACAGCTTTGGCTTGGATGTTTTTACTCTGTCTTGAGTAGGTAGGAAGGCAAGTGGCCCCACAGGGACGCAAGGGCTAGAAATGTGAAATTAGAAGGTTCACAAAACCGTCCAGAGGTGAGAGAAGCCACAATGGCTGAATTCACTCAGCAGCAGAGAAAGCAGATGACCCCTCAGTCCCAGCAGCTGGAGAACAAGAACCTCACGGAGATATGAAACATAGCCCCAAGAGGAAAAGCGAATGCAGACCAGAGGAAGCTCAGGCAGGACATGGAAGCAACCAAACCCCAGCCACCTTAGGCGTCAGGTATTGCCCAGAGCGAGCTCCATTTGGAACATACTGAATAGGAGGCTCCAAAGCTGTCATACTTTTGGCCAAACTCCATCACTATTTTAAGAGGAGATCCGGGAATATTCCTTCCAGCATATACAAAGCATACTGAAACACACAAACTCCTCCATAAATATGTTATAGATCAAGGAGAAAACAGAGTCCTCTTTTTACACCAAAACTACTCTCCACACAAAAGCCATGTTAGTAATTGCATCTTCTTCCTAAAGTGGCACACACCAAGAGTTAGTCATATACCTCCCATAGACTCTAATGAGAGCCTTATGGCTAGAACAGCAAACAGCTTTTTCCAGAACATGGTGGGTGGAAATAATTTCTATTTTAATAGGCCAAGAGTAGCGAGAAAGACAGAAAACTAGAAAAAATTAATCCCTCTGCATGCTTGGAAGTGGAAGAGATACAGCATATGCGTTCTCTGCCTGATTTCAGGGACTTGAAACACGTCTTCAGATTAGTTCCTAAAACTCTGCAACAAGAAAATAAAAACTAATTTTCAGAAAAGACGTTGTTTGCTTGACTTGCTCCTTCTGATAGGATTAACAACCTTCACGTAGAAAGGATAATACGAAGATACGGGCACGGAAGCTGCTAAACACACCTTGGGTTTGAGAAAGATCACACGGAAAATGATGTATGTTGTCAGTGGTTCAACGCTGGCATATCTAGATTACCAGAGCTGGGGGGTTGGGGGAGAAGTCTCCTCCGAAGAGCCATCATGTTTCAAGCAAACTTGCATTCTGAAATGGAAACTCGCCCCCTCGAACCTATACTTAGAAATAAAATCCCTAAAAAGTACAGTCTGAGATTTCATTTAGGAAAACTGAAAATAATCTTGTAACTGAGGATTTTGAAAACGCTTGTGAAGCTCCTTAAAATGCCTAAAGCTCAGCTGTTTGCAAGCTGACGAGCTGGGCCACAGACATGCGAACGAGGTTGTGCAGGGTATTTAAAACCAGAGGAGTCTGGCGTGGTGCAGACCCCTGAGCAGGGGCATGGGAAGCCCTCCAAATCCCACCTCCAGAGCCGCACAACGGGGCAAGCTTGGAAGCCCAGACTGCTGTAAAACACGAAGATAGCATCTGTCCTACAAGGAAAGGGTGAGGGAGCTGGGCTTGTTCAGCCTGGGGAAGAGAAGGCTGAGAAGGAACCTTATAAATGCCTATAAATATCTCAAGGGTGGGTGTCAGGAGGATGGGGCCAGACTCTTTTCAGTGGTGCCCAGCAACAGGACAAGGGGCAATGGGCACAAACTGAAGCAGAGGAAGTTCCGTCTGAACATGAGGAAGAACTTCTTCCCTCTGA
>Ga0065711_1039545_pt1 | contig 17728 bp, 8 predicted proteins | sample Hoacrofraction12_FD_59098 | JGI IMG/M metagenome (GOLD analysis project Ga0065711, IMG submission 59098) | Hoatzin crop microbial communities from Cojedes, Venezuela - Epithelial fraction 12 v2 (version 2) | ecosystem: Host-associated > Birds > Digestive system > Esophagus > Crop | place...
AAAAAAAAAAAAAAAAAAAAAGCATTTTTGTCTTACCATTAAAAATAACTTTCATGCAACATAAAGTAAAAGTGCATCTTTAATTCCATCATCAAAAAGAATGACACTGCAGACTCACAGGGCCTGACAAAACAGTACGTCATTTAAACAAGTGCAACACCTCAGTAACATGGAGGCGGGGTGTGTGGGGTGAAAATATGTAGCCTACTGCCTTCACTCCTGTGGAAAGCCCATCAGCATTTGCAGAATCCAAGATGCATATACAAAGGAACTAGTTTTCTCTGCCTTTAGCGAGTAAAGGAAACGCTCCAAAGACTACTTCGGTAGAAAATTGCTCTGAGCTGACACCAGCAGACAGCCTAACACAGCTGCAGTGTGGAGGGTGAGGACTCTTCTCATCCACCTCATCAGTCCCGTCCTACGAAACTCTTTCATTCTGAGCGATAGACACTCACTTGAAATTTGTCATGTGTTTGTTGACACCAGTGACAACGGTGTCAAAGCCATTTAAAATGTGGTCTCACAAAGACACAGACTGTGGGCAAAACTGTTCAGAATGAAGCGATGGAATTTACTGGTCAAGAAATAGGAGAGGTGAATTGCATCAGCAGTTCATAGTTTGAAGAGGATGGATGTTTGTCTATGTAATAGTAAGTAATACCAAAAATGGGGAGGAAAAAAGGCATTCATGGTCCGCATGCTTCAAGTGCTCACACAATGTTCCATCAGAAAGCTGTGGTCCAGAATCGCATGCCTCTAAGTTAGACACCCAAGCGAGTTATGGTTGTGTCCAACATCGGGTGCTTAGCCCTGGCATATAAGGGTGGTCTGACCAGAGCTCCAGCCCTTCCAAAATGCTTGACTGGTGCTGTGAACAGTGCAACAAGACACCCTTCTGATAGACCCCTGCAGGTAGCCAAGGCAATGCAGCTGGCTTCCACCCTCTCTCCAGCTACCCTCTAGGACTGGCACTTTTTTACAACCAGTGTGTCAATAGAAGCAGGTCTCTGCACAACTTTGGAGGGAAAACAGATTCAGCCCAGGGGATCTTCAACCCTACATTCTTGGAGGGCATTGCAGGTCCTGTGGGCTGCCCAGCAGTAAGAGCTGAGCACAAGGGATTAGCCTCTCTAATTGTTGTTCACTTTGCGCCACTGGAAGGGCAAGAATGCAAGTCCTCGGACAAGCGGGAGAACAAGTAATGAAGAGTCTGAATCTCATCTGAGAGGCGGCATAACCTGTGTAAAACAGTGTTTTTCATTCCTCAGTATTTCCTTTCTTACCAGCCACCACCGCCATCCCATCTGATGCTCAGTCTCAGAGCCTCCACCAGAGTTTTCCTGCACTTTCGAGCAGGAGCTGTCACAGCTTCACCTGTGCCTCCTCCATGACTGTGAAATGATCCCCAGAAACTTTAGGAAGGCTTCTTTACAGTTCATCTTCAAGATCTCCTCAAGCTTATCTCATTGCCCCTTTGTACTTCCCACTTGCCTTTATCCACCTGTTTTCTCCTTTTTAGATAGAGAAGTGTTTAAGGAAGGGCTGTCTTTCTGCTCTGTGCTTGTATTGCAGGCAATATGTGTGAATCCAAGCCCCTGAGCAGAGCTCCCAAGAGGGGAGCATTTGATGGATTAGTATATATAAAATTGTCATTCTGGACGTTATGGAAACATCAAGTTCATCCATATCTGTTGAATACTCTGAAATGAAAAGAAGGCTGGCACACGCTATCTGCACAAAGATGCAGATAGTCTGCTTTCAAAAATTGATGCTATCATCTTTCTTGTCTTCAGAGTAGTTTTGCATGAAATGGAGAGGATCAGTAACGGACTCCACACAATTTTGCTTGGGGCCAGCTTACAGAATAAAAAGGTGAAGCATTACAAAGCCAAGTGAGTCAGAGTAAAGACAAATCATTCCTGTGGTGAGTAGCTCCTTGCAGAATCAAAATTCATTTGGAAGCTTCTTAGCATTGAGTTTTCAGGGCTCCGTCTTGACAAATGAGACTAGCACCAGCAGACCCAGGGCAGGAGTTTTATAAATGTTCACTCTTCCTCCTGTTTATTGAAGCTTTTCTCATGCATCTAAGTGACAGAACTAGAACTTGCTTGCCATTTTAGGACATTGCTGCCTGCATTTCAAAAAATACTTTTACAGTGACCTTGATCAATCAGTTTGCCACTACTCAGTGCTTTTATCTAATGATAAGTATCGTGGAGAAAATGGGATGGTACTGAATCAGTGACAAAATTACCACTGCTTTACCGTGGCTTAGGATTTTTCCACACGCCGCTGTGATAATCACCAGGGAAAGCAGTAATGGGAAACAAAAGGGACCATGACCAATTCAGTGTGACTCAGTCTTTTGTTTTCCTGTGTCAGCATGTTGCACTGTTGCTTCTTTGCCTGTGTAAATTGCTACTGGAACCCCCCCCCCCTTTTCCAGTTTTCTCGCCTTAAAAATGTATTAGCACATCAGCAAAACACTTGAACAATGCATGTACAAAACGTACTAAATGGACAGCAAATGCAATTGGGTGTTTTGAAAGAAATTTGGCATGTCAAATATTTTACTTTTTTTTTTTCTGCGTTGTGTAATGAGTTAGGTGTTGTACAATTCATCACTTTCCATGATTCACTGAGCTTATATAATATCCATTTGCATAGCGCTGCTTATTTGAATACCAGTTCCACCCCTGCAACAAAACCTGTATGTTTCAAAAATATTTGTTGTCACACTCATACGTCATCAAGTTCATCTGATGTAAGTAGGACTGTATGAAGACCATGGCAGCCTCATAGAAATATTTATGAGAACTAGTGATCACAAAATAAAAGTTTAAGGTGTGTTGAATTTTAATCTTGCCAAATCTTACATTAGGTGAAGATCTACAGTTGAACATACTTCAGAGTTTTTAGTTCCAGCCACCTTCTTCACCAAGAGAAAAGTTCAAATTTTATTTCTTCTGCTTTCCCTGACAAAAATACTGAAAGTCTTTTTTAAACATTTCTTAATTATAACAGTGTCTTTTACATTCTCAGGTAAGTCATAGCATAGTCAAAGTGTGTTTCCTTTAATTTTGGATTATAATATGCCGTTCATAATCAAAACATAGAATTTCTGTCATATTTTTAAATCTTAATGCAAAACCAATAATTAAACCACTGAAGGATCTCTGTTGTACCAGAATTTGAGATGATGGACATAGACATGCTTTTATTAGACATCTTCAACCAGCTTCTCTGCCATCTTCAGAAGAGGTAGGGAACTGCAACCACCTTCTCACATCTCTCTAGTGCGGGTGTGGTCCAGAGAACAATTGATGGAGGCTCCAAAGAGAAAGCCAGTGCCTTCAGCTGCCACTGATGGACTTCTGCTTGTTTATATGGTACACACAACTGAAAGCCCAGATAATCACCCTTGAAGAGATGTATAGTTTCTGAGTCTTGAGTGTGTATCTGTCCAGCTCTGATTTGCAGCCTTCAGGTATACCAGGCCATTTGAAGAGATCTGTGCTTCTAAGCATGTTTTGCATCCTCCTGAGCCAGTGCTAAAATTGTGGAGAGAACCGGAAAAGCCCCCTGCAGAATGTGGACAATTCTATCTAAATCAAGACTTTGCTAGGAATGTCCTATAGGACCTCACACAGCTCAGGCTCTGCTCCTTGGCAGGGCACTCCTGCACACCACTTTGCAAGGATGAATAGGTCATTTCTCCCAGTGCCTGTAAGAATCCTCCCTCTGGGAGAATTTGCTAAGAACTCTGAACTACATCTGTAATATCAGTCTAAAAAGGAACAGGAAGCACTCCTGACACCAAGGTCAAGAATGAAGATCGCACTGCTTTGGATTAGCCTCTTAGAGGAGATCAGTCCTGCAGAGAACCAGCTGGAGCAACCCAAGACAGAACCAGGGAGTAAGCTAACAAACATGGATAATCGAGGTTCACTTCCTTAATTTGTTCTCAGGCAGTCTTTTGTCTACCAAGTCAGACTCATCCCTAAAAGTTGTTCTTGTGCAAAGAACATGGAGAAAGGACAAACATCTTACCCAAATTAATTTTGGGGCCAAGTTGTTTTCTCACTCATTCAATTTGAATAAGCATGCCAGAAGTATATGTGTTTTTTCATATGTAGGACCATCTTCAGAAGTGAAGAGTCATTTACAAGATCAGGGCTAGACTACAAGTGTGAGATTGGCAGAATTTGCCTCCTTGCAGTTCCTGCCAAGGTCACAGAATGTAATAGGCACCGAGATATCCAGAGCTGTCAAGGCTTGAGCAACTCCACGGGTTCTCACCAGCAAAAATTTATGCACTACCAGACTTAGGCAGAGGAAAAAAATATCTAAAATGTAGACTTCAGTGAATATGTCCCCTCTGTGAATCTGTCCCCATGCTTTCACACTGCTAGTACTGTAACCTTCTTCCCGCTCTGCCCATTAAAATTCCTAATTATATTAAAGTCTATCATCACTTATTCATGAAAGTATCTCTTTAGCACATCCAAAGTGACTGATCCCCAAGGTTAGAGTTACAATGACAGAGAGGGACGTGTGTGTTTTCACAGAAGCACTTTTTAAATGAGTTTTCTTCTGTAACTTTTTCAGCGAGCAAGGTCAGTTCTATTGGTTTTGTTCAGCTGGAACTCTTTAACACCAGAAAATTAGATTGTGTAATCTACATACTTTGCCACCTGAGCTCCAACCTGAGTAGGCTATCTAGCTCCAGTGATTTTCTTTAATGAGGTGGAAATGTATATAACAGTTTTAAATATGCAGGCTAACATTTTCCTCCATCTATAATTATGCAAATCGTTATATAGTTGTCTCTGCATGACAGAAGTAATAACATCTTATAGAGACCCTGTTAAAACTCACTGAAATCATCTACACAGATGGATATGATTTTCTAGAAAATACAATACAGACACATTAATTAGTTACAAACCACCACTGCCATCTCCTAACAAGCTACGTGACACGGGCTAAGGCATATACTGTATAATGACATAATTTTGTTTTGTTTGCAGTAGATAACTGAAACACTCTCAAACAGTTAATAAGATCAAATGTAACAAGAAAAGTCACAAGCTCTTATTATTTTTCAACATGTAGGAGTAGTACCGTATTTATTTCATGTATACTCTTGATTTTAAGACAAGCAGTACCATATCCATCCTTTCGCACTTTCTGGGATGTTTCCTGTTCTTCCTTCCTTTCCCCACTTCCTTTCTTTCATCAGCAGTGGAGGACCTTGTCAATTCATTCCCATTTCGCACCCATCCATAACTCTTCAACTGATGGCTATTGTTCCGGGATTTAGGCACTGTCTCCTATTCAGGCACTGTGTATTGCTAGGGCTACTTCTGCTTTCCAAGAGAAACACACTACCAGAGCATGTATTTTTGATACCTCTATTTTTGCCTGCGTGTTTTGAGAGTTCTTTAAGATATGCAGGAAGAATCCCAAGCTCACACGCACATAGCATATCCATTAAAAAAAAAAGTCACAAAAAATCAACTTCATTTCAATTTAATGGCAACATTTTAGAAGGAATTTCATTGACAAAACACTTTTATAAACAGAGGTATTAAAAAAAAAAGCATTCAGAATTTTTAAAAAGGTCCCATGAGCCTCATTTAGAGCTCACATGAGGTGTGAGCTGTTACCTCACACCTCTTCTTCTAACTCTTGTCTCATTATTACTACGAGACAACTCTTTGTCCTTCACAGACTTTAGGAAAATGCTAAAGCAAAGTATCCTGATGTCAGTGTGAAGGAAGAAGAGACCTGCAATGAATGACCGCTTCCTGGCAATGGAAGAAACAGTATCTTGCAAGGAGCAGGGACTCTTGCTGAAAGCAGAAACAAAGCAGCCACAGAAGAACACACCCCTTTTCACCATACCCTTAGTAGTTACACAGGTGTTCAAAAAACGTGTAGATGTGGCACTTAAGGATATGGTTTAGTAGGCATGGTGGTTTTGGGTTGATGGTTGGACTTGACGATCTTAGCGGTCTTTTCCAATGTATGGTTCTATGATTCTATGATTCTGTGATTCTACATTTCCCATTTTATCCTTTTCAGACTTATTAGCTACCTTTTCCTGCTAGGGGAGAATACACTTGCAAGGGTTTCTGGAAAAAAGAGTCTCTGGACTGTGGTTCAGACCTTCATGTGGCTCCCTGTCTTATCTGTTCACTCTCTCACCTGAGGAGACCTTAAAGAGGGGGCGTAGCTTCTTCTTTGTTGGGGCCTTCAACTCATTTCTGTTACAAGAAGATAAATTCACACATTGTCTCACCCCACCGCTTGGCCCCTTGGCCACCTGGCTCCTTTACACATCATAAAGTTGCACAAACTTCATTTGTTACCATACAACTCTACACATTTTAGAGACCTGCTTATTCCTCTACTTTTCCACTTATTCCCCATTTCAGACTCCCCTTTCCTGCACACACCTCCTCCAGCCCATCCCTAGCCAGACTGGTGAACTCTAGGGGCACTTAATTTCACAGCTGCCTCCAAAAGAAGAGCTATTTAAATGAACATGACATGCCTATCCATGCGACAAGCATTCGCACAAGCACAAGTACACATCAAGCATGTAAATGCCTTCAAAATGCATGCAAATAATTTCTACATCAACTAAATTTTACCTGCACAGTTTTCACAACCACTCAGCTAGCTCCAGGCTGTGAGGAAATCTGCACGTTCAGAAGGAGGGACGTGCCCCTTGTACACCCACCAATGCAAGGAGAAACATGAGCAGAGGATAGAGGTAGGACACCATGATCTGGGGACAGGTTGTTTCCGAGGATGAGATGCACGAAATCTCTGGAAAAGCAGAGAGTCTGCACAGCAGGAGTTGTCTTGCTCTCTATACCACGTAACAGAGACCGAACATTCAATGAGTGAGAGTCTTGAACCTGAATCCCCTTGATCCCTAAATTAACCTGGCAACTGAATCACCTTCTCCGGTCTACTAAAAAAGGCTAACTATTTCTACAATTCTTAGGAGCACTTTCCCTGGGGAAACAAGAAAGAGAAATGCATGTGTCACACTTCTATACTAAAAAAAAAATTACAGATATTTATCTCCAAATTACCTAATAGCCTCATTGTCCCGTCACGCAGCTGGAATGTGAAAAACACACAGAAAAATCATTGTGGAAAGAAAAGAGAGTTCTGTTCAGTTTTTAAGGCACAAAATTTCATGGGTCAGGAAAATCGATTCTCACAAAGATGTACTAAAGCTGCCCTTTGTGGAGTAAAGAAAAATCCCAGAGGTCAAGTAGAAGAGAATATGCCTCTAGCTTCAAGAAAAAAAACACAAACTTAATGGAGATCTATTGGAGAACACCGGAGTCTGCTTCAGAGAGACAAAGAGTATAAAGAAAGAGCAGTCCTTATAATGAGAAACCTCTGTTCATTCTCTGAGTGTCAGGGACTTTGCCATTGACATGCTATTCCTCTTCCTTCTCCTGCTCATTCAGGCCAACTACATTGTGCTGCTGTTCACAGCTTTAATAGCTATCTGCTTTGGACATCATTAAAAGTGCTGTGGCTTGAGGCAGTAATAAGTCTCTGATCTGTTTATTAATGACAGCAACCCATAAGCAAATCAGTTCCATTTTGCCTGGAGCCTTGCTGTGGCTTAAAAATGCATCTGAGGACCATTTCTGCTGTAAGTTGCTGATTGTGCTGAGTCCCATTACGTTACAGGAAAATAGAACTTCTGCATCACAGTGGCTATTCAGTGGTTAATGGGTCCCTCACTGTTCATGAAAAGTCTTTCTGTAAGTGCCCTCTTCACTGTAAAACTTACACAGCTCCAAAGCTACTGATGCAGCCAGCTGGAGTCACAGGCTCCTGAAAAGTGACAGATTTAAAAGGAGAAATAGTGTGCGGTTTGCTACAGGCAAGTTATTTTAATATAATGCAGCAATGACAGCTCTCTGTGTTTAATCATGAGGCTCGTGATTTTCGCCTTGGCACTTGAATTTCACACAATTTAGGGATTTGGGGAGATACTATCTTACATTCTCCCTCCCAGCTGTTGAGAGTACCTGCCAGGTTGATGTTGGAAGCATGTTTGTAAATTTCCTGGCTGTTTTAAACAAAAACCTAAACAACCGCATGCATGAGAGACAGGTCTCCTGTCCAGGACATTTGGCTGCTCTGGCATTTTCAGCATGGTTGAGACACATCTGTTGCACATTCTTGTCTTTGTCTGTCCAATAAATCATTTGAATTCTTTCAAATATTTCTGTGATGCCTCTTGAGTATAAGCATATCTGTCTATCTAACTAACAGCTGCTATGAACGAAGGGACATAAGAGTCCAGGGCTTCTGTTCTTGAGTTTCCCAAGATTTATACTGCTAATCGCTGTACTTCATCATGAGCTGTTATGCCAGGTGTAACACAAGACTGCTATGGCTTGGCCACCAGCGTGTGCATGTTTGTGGATCTCTGGATGAAGGGCGTATGTAGGGTCATGAAAAAAAAATAAGTATAAAATTCCCCTACATTTAGTTGGCTAATCAGAAAGAAAAAAAACCATATTCAAAGAAAAAAAAAAAAAAAAAAGGTGTAGCTTCCTCCTGCAGCCCTCAGAAATAATTATTGGTAAGTGAGAGTATCTCATTTCACTGCTTTCTGCATTGTTTTGTCTCAGGCTCCAGCTAGATCAGCTGAATAGACCAGGAGCCATCTACATTCCCTAATTAACACAGAATAAAACACTACGATACTTTAAAATCTCACATGAATACATCTTAAAACCCCAAATTCATTACTTCATCTCTTTAAGACAGATCAGTAAGCAATCCACTCAAGCCAGATTAGTAGTAGTCTGCTTCTCATCTGCAGACCCCTGGTGTCTGTGGACCAGTTCTCAGCAGGGACCAATCATCCAGTATGACATGACCATTTCACAGAATCACAGAATGTTAGGGGTTGGAAGGGACCTCTGTGGGTCACCTAGTTCAACTCCCCTGCCGAAGCAGGGTCACCTACAGCAGGCTGCACAGGACCTTGTCCAGGCGAGTCTTGAATATCTCCAGAGAAGGAGAACCCACAACTCCTCTGGGCAACCTGTTGCAGTGCTCCATCACGCTCAGAGGGAAGAAGTTCTTCCTCATGTTCAGACGGAACTTACTGTGCTTCTGTTTGTGCCCATTGCCCCTTGTCCTGTTGCTGGGCACCACTGAAAAGAGTCTGGCCCCATCCTCCTGACACCCACCCTTAAAATATTTATAGGCATTTATAAGGTCCCCTCTCAGCCGTCTCTGCTTCAGGCTAAACAAGCTCAGCTCCCTCAGTCTTTCCTCGTAGGAGAGATGCTCCTGTCCCCTCATCATCTTTGTAGCCCTCCGCTGGACTCTCTCCAGTAGCTCCTCATCTTTCTTGAACTGGGGAGCCCAGAACTGGACACAGGACTCCAGATGGGGCCTCACTAGGGCAGAGAACCTCCCTCGACCTGCTGGCCACACTATTGTCAATGCACCCCAGGATACCACTGGCCTTCCTGGCAACAAGGGCACACTGCTGGCTCATGGTTAACCTGTCGTCCACCAGGACACCCAGATCCTCTTCACAGAGCTGCTCTCCAGCAGGTCCGCCCCAAGCCTGTACTGGTGCATGGGGTTGTTCCTCCCCAGGTGCAGGACCATGCACTTGCCCTTGTTGAACCTCATGAGGTTCCTCTCTGCGCCAGTTCTCCAGCCTGTCCAGGTCACGCTGAATGGCAGCACAGCCTTCCGGTGTATCCACCACTCCTCCCAATTTTGTGTCATCAGCAAACTTGCTGAGGGTACACTCTGACCCTTCATCCAGGTCATTGATGAAGAAGTTGAACAAGACTGGGCCGAGGACTGACCCCTGGGGGACACCACTAGTTACAGGCCTCCAACTATACTCAGCGCCGCTGATGACAACTCTCTGAGCTCTGTCATTCAGCCAGTTCTCAATCCACCTCACTGTGCACTCATCTAGCCCGCACTTCCTGAGCTTTATGTTCTCTTGATCCATCATGCTCCAAGACACGGAGATTTCTTATTTCCTTTAGGTTGATTCTATCAATTCTTTTAGATGTAGCATTTCCACACAAGTCATGAAGCTCTCTGTTCTCAGCAAGCTCAACATCCAGACTCCTATGTGTATTTTCTACTTGCCTCTCTGGTTTCACAGGAGCCAGATCTTTACTCCCATATCAATCTAGATGTCTCTTTAACAAGTTCTTATACTTTCCCTCAAAAGCATCATCACAAAGTTGTTATTGATTCTTCCTCTCACCTCCCTCATAAAAAATGAATTGGTGTGAGCATTCTTGGTGTGTTCCCTCTACATTCAATGCCAAAAGAGAAAAACAATAGCCAAGAAGCCCTGTGAGCTACAAAGGTGGAGTCCACATTGCCTACCTTTAGACTTCTGCAGTACAGACCTGTTCATCTGAGCTTGTCACTCTGGCCTTTCTTAGTGGACAATTACAAGAGAACTTTGTTTACAGGACAAGATGCATCTGACTCATTTTTGCTGTCATCAACTTTAAGACGAGATGCAGTTTGTATTTCTCTCCATTGTTTTTAAAGGCCACAGAGGGTGACTAGCTCCAGCACCAACAAGTACATCATAGAAGTCTACAGCTGGTTAAAGAAATCCAAAACTGGGCGACTGGAACATCCAGGGTCCAATGTGGGCCTTGAAATCAAGTACGATCCTGGAAGAACAATGAATCCACTGTCGAGGGGACAGATGAGAATGGAGGGGTTGAACAAAGTGGATATCTGGGCATGTGATTCCCAGTCAGGTTGTGGGGCAGAGAATATAAGGACAGAAACAGCATGAATGGGAGAAGTGAATGTGAGTGTGAGAGAGTAAGCAAACTCAAATTTGAAGCTGGAAATTCACCTTTGTCCAGAAATTTAGAAGACTGGATGACATTCTTTCTCCAAAAATGAAAAAAGAAATCAAAAGTCAATACAAGAATGTAACAGCACGCAAAAAATTACTGTAAGAACACAATAGAAGACTTTTATCTTAATGAATTATTGTGGGTTTTGAAATCTGACTTGCAAATTACCCTTTTTAATTTTTGAGGCTGGTAATACTGACATCTCTAATGGAAAACTCTTATTCTGTTTAAATAAAGCAATATATTATTGGTAATTGGAAAACTCTTATTCTGTTTAAATAAAGCAATATATTATTGGTAATTGTTGAGAAACAGGAAGGAAAAAAAAATCTAAAGGGAAAAAAAAAGAAAATCCACATGCAGAGAAGGAAGCTATGCAAAAAATTGCTTGGCTGTCACTGAGCTCAGATTGCAAAATATCAATGAAAAAGGCCTAATCTCTCTCTGCTCCTGGGCCTTTGCATTCCATCATATAACAGAGAAAGCTGTCCACATCTCAGCATGGGACTCAGCAAATTTGACACATGATCATGTAAGCTTGTAAGTTTATATCTTCAGTTCCAGCTCAGAAGAAATATTCCTTTGCACTGGTGCTCTAAAAATGGAGAAAGTACACAGATTACCATTTCCAGTCACCACAGCCTTTTTTTAGCACACCTCAAGCTTGTATATCTGCTGCCAAATCCATTCTAAGGAATAGAATAGGACAGAGATTGTAGACTGCAGTTGTGAGACTTATTGATTTGTCTCTCATCTCCTCTTGCTGTTCTAAAACCTAACAACAAGGAAAATAACATTTTTCCATTCAGCCTTTCATTCTGTCCTCTTAAAACTAAGCTGCCTGACTACTCTTTGCCCTGGTCCTGCATGAGAATAGCGGCAATTAAATCTGAATACCATGGGTTAATACCTAGTCGTGATATGAATGTAATTTTCAAATTAATACCCAGTAAAACAGCAGTCTCCAAAAAGCTTTCATACTGTGAACAAGAAAAAGATGTTTACTCATCAGACCCTAAATAATCAAACACCATCGACCTTTAGTGTCAATAATTCTTTTTTATTTATTACTTAATCTGATTCCTTTCCAGCCAAATAGGCTGACATAGAAAGACTCCATTCATGCTACTGAAGGTTAATATCACATTTGAGACCCACTTCACCCGGCTTTGGCTATCTAAAAGTTAGGCAACTAGTCTCAGACAGCTACCTGGGTTGCATCAGCTGAGGATCTGGAAGATTCATCTAATCTGTCTTCAATATTTATATATCATTTCTTGAAGTATCTCTACTCCCTCAAGAGGGAACATGAGTGACTAGCTAAAATTAAACTAATCATAAGGTGGCTTATGTTACCTGAGATTAACCCCTCTATACTTGAGACAATTTTCCCAATATCTACCAAATTTTCTCACATCCAGTTTATCCCTTCAAATGTAGTTCAGGACTGCATATTTTAAAAGCAACTCAAGGTTATGCAGTTGGTTGTACTTCGTGAGCAGCTAAGAAATTCGATAACCTGGACTTCATCACAAGTCTCTAGCCACAGGTATGCATGATCTTTCATTCATATCCTTTAACCACCTTATTCGTGGCAGTCACAGAGAGGGTAGCCTCTGTTTTCAGTCAGTTCTAGTGACACACACGGGTTGGAGCTGCAGTGCAAGTGGCAGCTGACGAGCATGGGACAACCCTTACTATTGATAAAGTGCAAAGTAAGTCCTAGACCAAAGCTGATACCTCTTCAGAATGTTTCCTGGTTCCTGCCACGCAGTTGGAAAAATTATCTTGGTAGCTTTCTCTACTCACATCACACACACAGACTGCTAGCCAGCCAGTTTGTTTGTAGGCGTCAAGGTCTTAATTTAGTTGCCTGAACATAGGAACTGCTGTCATCCGAGATGCCTTAGCACATACATAGGATCCTTGTAGGACACCCTCTGTCATTAATACAGGAAGCTAGATGACACAGCGGATATGCAATAACATGAAATTGCACTAGCCACCACATTTCAGTAACTGAATCAATCCTCAAGAGCCGGATTTTGTTCAAGATCACCACACTTAAATGTAGGCATCTAAATGTGAACTAGGTGTCTAAGCTTCCATTAGGAGCAATGGAAAGTACTCAGTATCCAGTGGAGCCCAGAAAATGGGATCTCATCGTGATGTAGTAGGTAGAATTCAGTTGCCCCTAAATTCAACAGGTACTCATCCTTTCTGAAGTCACTTTTACTACGAGGATGTCTATTTGGGTGCGTTTGAGCATACAAAAATTTTCCCTTAGCCTTTGGAAAGCATGAAATGCTTCTGAGGTCCAGAACTCTGCAGCCTGTATAGACAACACCAGTACAGCTGCAAAAGTTAAAGTGACTACACCATGAAAAGGTGTTTTTCAAGCATGAAAGTTCTAATTAAGTACAACCAGGAGTGGCTCTTACTTTAAAGATAGTGCAGTCCAGCCTTACCAACCACAGGGTGTTGAACTACAGATTACCTGAGGCCCCTGTCAAGCTGAATTATCCTGTGATGTTGTGCTTTTATGGCATTGGCAAATTCTGAGCTCTTGGCCCAAGACCAAAGTTAACACCGCACTTTGGAAAATCCCATGTCTTTGACACTGCTCCCTTTCCAGTTCTATGTCTATCAGTGGAACGAATGCTTCAAAATTCATCTACTTGTCAATATAGAGAGCAGACATTAAGAATAACTAAACTTTCCAGAAGTCAGACTACAAATTTAAAACTCTCTTTTAAGTCCAACACCAACTGCGTTCATGTTCACTGTACTGCAGCTCAATATGCAACCAGTAGACTACCTCACCAAATGAACAATTGTGAGGTAATCATACATTTCAAGCTTCCACACACTTCCAAAGGAAAGTTATTTAGCGCAGTTGTCACTGTAATTTTGATGCATTAGGAAAAGTCATTGTTCAGTGGAGCTCAGACTGTTGCCTTCACCTATGGAGAAAGATGGCCTGCTGCCAATTTCTGTCTGTTGCCTGTTGAATGATGTAGAAAGACTGGCTGACTCACAATCTTTTTTTTTTACCTTGCCTTTTCTTCTTTATTTAGCTAAATGCTTTCTTTAATTGTTCCTTTCATTTGAAAAAAAAGATAAAAAGGAAACTAACAAAGGTTCTTTACATGGCTAACTTTGTAAGAAAACAATGGGGCACATTTGTGGATTGCTTTATATAAATTCATATATTCTGGCTGTGATTTCAACTCAACTAGGCGTGGATTAATGTTATTTTATTCATACACTGCAGTGTCTCCCTGGAATTCTGAAACATTATTTAAATATATATTGCTAAGTAGATGAGGTTTGTAAGTTTTCAGCTAAAGCTGTGCAATACGCATTAATTATGCAATTAATGTCTTGGGTCTGAATTTATATAGGTAATCAATTTACTTAGTGCTTTCTGCACCATTATTGACCAATACACCACAGACATACACTATACATGCATGTAAAATACTTTTATAGATACATTAAAGGCAGAGCTCACAGCATTTCCTGTTCCACTGGCACAACACTTTCTAAAATTAAAAATTACTTTATTCAACTTGAAAAATCTTATTTAAAATTTTCTCTACTGTCTTAGTATCAAATATTCCAGAAAATCTGACCATAAAAATAGGCTTAGAATAAAAATAGGGAAAAATCAGGGTTTTTGCAGTCCCAGGACAGACCTAGTCTTCTAACAAGAGTCACTAGGATGCTATTTTAATCCTAGTTTATATCTAAGATACAGAAATTTCTCTAGCTTTCCTTCTCAAGTCATAACCCTTTAAATGTGCACATTCTCAGGACTAAGACAAGAGTACACAAAGACCTCAGTAACAGCCAGTGTTCCTCAATGTGTTACAAACCCTAGCTCTCTGTCCTGTGACCTGGCATAGTGGCATTTCTTACTCCTGCTTCGTGCTGCATGAACATGCTGAGTCGTGTTCTCCCTCAAATAACCCTACACATGAGTCGTGTCCCATATGTGCCTTTTATTCCAAACAAAAAATCTGATCAACCTACTCCGAAGACCCCTGATCCTGAGGCTAGACCATATGTCTCTTATCCCCCTTTATGGAACAATAAATGTTTATTTTTTTATTGATTATTAAATGTTTAAATGCTTGATTTTTTCCTTTGAATTAGAAGCATCTTACTGGGTGGATTCAATTTCTTCCTAGCAGAGGAGCCGCTGAACTCACTGGCATCCAATGCTCACCCTATGCTTTCAGCTAAGATCTGTTTGTTAGGCAGCCGAAGAACACCACAGGATTAAGCTCTGGCCAGAAGCAGAAGGAAGGGATAAGAAAAACTCATCAGCCCTATCAAGACTGGAATACATCTGATACCCGTAAATGTAAAATTTCACTTACTAGAGTGATTGTATTTAAACTAAAGAAGATCCTTGCTGTTTTGAGAAGACAGGAAAGCTCTAAGATAAATTAATATGTATATTGTGATTGTATTCAAACTGAAATGACAGGGTGTTTGGCATACACATTTGGAGGAGAGATCGCCCGTGTGCCCAGCGCCCTAATAAGGAATATCTGCTTAATAGCCTTCCAACTATTGAGTCTTCAACTCCGGCTTTTCATGGCATCACATCCAAGCAGTCCTCTTCACTTGCTGACATTCAACACTGCAATGCCTTTGTAGCTTAAGCTCTTCTAATTCAGAAAGTACCAGAGAAGGCATTTTAAACAGCGGCAATTCTAAAGTGAGACAGCTTGACTCAACCAACATCTCACTGTAGGTGCAAAGGTACCTTTTGAATTCAGGTCTAGGTCCATCTTTGGACTGAACTCAAAAATCCTCAGTGCCTGGGCCTTACGTATCTAGTGATCTTTGGTACTTGTGTACCTGCTTGAGAAAACATCTGAAAGGTGAAAAGCCACAGACATCAGGAAGAGGATAAGCTACAGTGCAGAGAATGAATTGCAGATGAAGGACACTCTGTTTTGTTTCAGACTATTCTGGGTAGTATGTGGTGAGGACACAGAAAACAGTTTTTTCAAGACTCAGAAAGCTGCTTCACTTTGTATTATTTATCTGTCGAACATAGGGTGAAAGATACTTGTGTTACAGAAAACATTTTTGAGATTCTGTGGTAATATCTAAAAATAAGAGCTAAATGCACATGTCCTTGCCCTACACACCCACATGAAAGCCATGTCTAAGTGGACATGCTTTTGAGAAACTGAAGCTGAGCTCTGTCTTGGTGTAGGATCAAGCATGATTAATTTATGTCCTATCACACAATAAGACTGTCGGAATCACAAGAAACATTCTGGGATCTGCAACTCAATTTGGCTCTCATTCCACTTTTCTTTAAAGCAAAAGGATCCAAATGCATACAAGGTAAGCTCTGGGGAGGAGTGGGAACATGGAAGGAGAACCTGAAGCACCGATGTGGGCTCTGGATTCATTTGCTATGACATTTGCTTTTCACAAACCCTCTCACTCTTTCTGAGAGAAACAGAGCAGATTGTGAGCCTTGTGTGTGAGTAATTTTGCCTCTTTCTTTGCCCTAGTCTCTAAAGGTGGCTATGCAAAATAAATAAATAAATAGATTGATAAATATAGGGAAGAAAAGGTAATAACTGTTTGCAAGCAGGGATTTCCCTGACTGAATGTAGCTGTGTGCTATGTAAGCCCTGTTTATCAACGCCAGTCATCTGGGTTTCGTAAATAATCAGTGGTGGAAAACGGGCACTGCTAGAGTGTGATTTACCTTTTCCAAGCTTTGTCTCATCTCAGGTAGGCATCTACAGCTGGTCAGATGACCCTCTGCTGTGACTACAAAGGGAGTATATGGTGATTAGCTCAAAATACATCAACACAGCAGAGATCTGGGTAGAGTTCAATTCACCCTGACTCTAGGAACTTGATTCAGTTCTGAACACACTGGTATCCGAAGCCAGTTTATCTGAAGCCCTCGAATATCACAGGTACCTAGAAGCAACTGGCAGACGTGATGTGGGAGGTACAAGAAACCCATACCCTGTTGAAGTGGCAGTTGAAAACCAGGCAGGCTACCTAACCTATCTGAAGTAGCATTACACACCCATGTGTAGGCAAGTGACTCAACCCATGAGTCCTCCACCTAGCTGTCTACAAGCATGACAGCTATGTAAGTTTCTGATAAATATCTAGTTAATAGACCTATCAGCATAAAGTCAAATGTCTGTGATTGATAAGAGTCAAGAGGACCTGTTATCCTAGAGAAAACCATTTCTCACTGATGCTGCTTGGGATGGGAATGGCCTGAGAGCCCTACATGCCTACAGTCTTTCAATCCACAGGCATCTATCCTTTCCACTTTGGTAACTTCTTTTTAATTTCTTCATCAACGACCTGGATGAAGAGTTAGAATGTACCCTCAGCAAGTTTGCTGATGACACCAAACTCGGAGGTGTGGTAGATACACCAGAAGGCTGTGCTGCCATTCAGCGTGACCTGGACAGGCTGGAAAGATGGGCAGAGAGGAACCTGATGAGGTTCAACAAAGCCAAATGCACCTGGGGAGGAACAACCCCATGCACCAGTACAGGCTTGGGGCAGACCTGCTGCAGAGCAGCTCTGCGGAGAGGGACCTGGGTGTCCTGGTGGACAACAGGTTAACCATGAGCAGCAGTGTGCCCTTGCTGCCAAGAAAGCTAATGGGACCCTGGGGTGCATTAAGAAGAGTGTGGCCAGCAGGACAAGGGAGGTTCTCCTTCCCCTCTACTCTGCCCTAGTGAAGCCTCATCTGGAGTACTCTGTCCAGTTCTGGGCTCCCCAGTTCAAGAAAGATGAGGAGC
>Ga0065711_1039546_pt1 | contig 17728 bp, 7 predicted proteins | sample Hoacrofraction12_FD_59098 | JGI IMG/M metagenome (GOLD analysis project Ga0065711, IMG submission 59098) | Hoatzin crop microbial communities from Cojedes, Venezuela - Epithelial fraction 12 v2 (version 2) | ecosystem: Host-associated > Birds > Digestive system > Esophagus > Crop | place...
AAAAAAAAAAAAAAAGAAAATTCTCTATTGGGTCTGATTTTTCTCCTGTATTGCTGCAATTCCAATCTGCTGCTGCTCCATTTTGATTCAGGTGCAGAATCAGTGCATCCAGCCATCTGTCATGACTGCATGAACAGGAGTGGGGATTTATGATTGCTGCAATCAGGAAAGTGATTGCAATCACTAGGCTGTTACAGGAGATTGAATGAAGTGGAGGAGAGTGCATGAGTGATTGGATTACTAGTTACAGTTCTACACAGAACATCTATTAAAATCTTGTGATTAAGAAAAGCTGTTTTTGATTAGTAATGTAAGGTTTCTGGCATTTTCTGTTGTGCATTTTTGTGGGGAGGAATGGAACAGTGAAAAACATCATGTGCCATCTCTGTTTTGGAGTCAAATCAGCCTGCATGTATGCAGGGATGTAGCAGACTGGCCTTTTGGGAAAGGAGTGCTTGAACAAGAGACTTAGTATTTCTGGCTTTAGCCCAGTATCTATATATTCAAATAAACTCCAAATATTCAAATATATTCCAGTAGTTCATCCTGTAGACTTTTAGTCACAGAAAAATAACACTGCGTAAACAGGGTGCACTATCTACACTAGTGCACTTTTATTTTTTTTTTTTTTTAAGAAAACGTTTAGCAGAAAATTCAGCTACCTCAAAATCATACAGGCTGGAGTCTCTGTTGTACTACCAACGTGGCTCTTCTCGCCACAGCTGCTAATCCTACCCCTGCTGTCAAAATGCAATCCTGTTTAAAGCATGAATTTCAGTTGGGAGGATTAAAGGCTGTTTCCAAGAAGCAAGACCTGCCGTGACTCTTGTCCTTTCCACTCCCACCTCCAGACTACTCATTGCAGGAGATGTGACAGTTCACTGTGTGGATACAGCCATGGGCTGGAGGTTTCTACATCAATCTGGAGATACTTTTCAATTCTGAACATGAACCAAAAGACTTAAATCCATTTAGACCAGAAAAGAATTCATGTTTCTGTCATGCAACATCTTTTGCAAACAAAACTACCGGGATAAATTATGGGAGGCAGCAATTTCTCGTGAGCACAAAACAGTTTTGTAAATGGCCTGATTTTCTCCACGTCCTATCCAAGAATCCACCTAATTTGATGAGAACAACCCTGCCATCACAAACCTCCTCTACACTTGCACATCCCTATTTCTGAAGCTCAAGCCATCCCCTCTGGGACAGAAAGCATTATGTTTTAATGAAAACACCGATGACCCTTGCGGCTCTGCGCTAAATGACTGCAACATGCAGCTTCGTTACAGCTCAGTACTTACATAAGAGCATGAGTCAGACTGCATCACATAATTAACGAAAAAGCAGAGGCTAAAAAAGTAACCTGAAGTACCTTTAAACACTCCGACAATCGCAACCCACTCTTTAAACTGAGGTGGTGAAATAATGGAGCCTCGGCTTTGAGATCTCAGTGCTGGATCACTTCCAGCCACTCACCTCAGTCCCTGCTAGTGCTGTGCACCCACGGGAAGGGAACAGGGAGCGAGTGCTTCACACCGTCGGGAGCTCCTCTCAGCCGCGTAGCTGCTGCCCATTTCTCTCTCCCTGTCTGTGGCTGGAGGATGTTTTTATGGCAGCTCGGTGAAGGGAAGAGTGAGAAAGCGTTAGCAGATATTGGATGGCAGAGAGCAGCAAGGCTGCCTGGGCTAGGGGAGCCAGTGAGGACACTGGGAGCCGTGGACAGCACGTGTGTTTCTCTGGCCTCTCCCAAGCGGTGATCCAGCTGCTGCACCCTCTGTAAAATGCAAGGAAAAGAGACGTGAAAGCCAGTGTCCATGCAGGCTGTGCGTATTTAGTTACCACCTTATCTCCCGTTGCTACCTATGCACCCAGAAAGTAACCATGATCTGAATTTCAGTAATTAGGTTGTCCCATACTTCAAATTTACAAGGAGAACTTGGCATCTATCACCCCAAAGAGAAGGGGAGGAGAGACTGCAGTTCAGTTGTACAGAAGCTACGGAGGTATCTTCCAGACCCCCAAGCAAATCCCTAAATACAGTCCCAAGCAGAGGTACAAGGAGCAGAGGAACGTCAGGAGGGCTTTTCCCCACCTGCAGCTGCCTTCTAGTTTACGGGTGCTTGAACTTCCACCCCCATAAAGGCCAGAACCAGCATGGGGATGGGCTGGACAGGAGTGGTGTGAGGACAAAAGAGCTGCACAGCTGCTTGTGCCCAAATCATGCCAAGAGAGCAGCGAAGCCCGCTGAGGTGGTCTCCCCTTAACCTAGGCACAGGAGCCCAGCGTGCCCAGCCAGATTTTCAGACTGCAAAGCACAGTCCCAGAGCCCAGGAGCGTTATTTGCCTTCCGGGTTTATCTCAGGCAGTTGGGAAGGGACAGCAAGACACAAAAGCCTGGGGAACTGGAGAACCAAGAGAAGATGGAAGAGAGCCCTCATCTCTGAGAGGTAAGTTGAAGTGAACACAACTCAGCTGAAAGTATAAATCAGCGTGATCAAATGTTTTTTGTTTTTTTCTTAAAAAAAAAATCAGGATCAGTAATTGCAGAAAAGCTGCATTTTGAACATACCTAGACTTTCAGGTGAGCAGGACTTTGAATTATGGAAGAGGTAGGAGATTTGGAGATGGAGGGGAGGACCTGCTGAACACGCAGGGTTAAGACACATGTAAAATAATTCTCGAGCAAGGGAGAAGAGAACACTGCATTTCCCTTATTCTTAGAACTGCGTGTTGAAAACAGGTGTATTGCTTATGAAATAAAAATTAAAACCACTTAAAGTTTAGAAATTAAGACAAACAAAAACAGCAGGAGAGGACAGTGTCAATGGAGTCCCATCTCTGACGACATGCCTTGCCTCTTGCATTATTCATCACACGTAAGTGATGTCTTCACCTCAGTGAGATAATATGGGATATTCCTGAAAGACATGCTTGTAAGTTTGCTGTAATGCATTTTAGGAGAGACAAGGACACAGCAACATTTCAGTATTTTAATTTAAAAGACAGAACAGTAATCTTGACAATAGCTGCAAATATATTACCAGCCACTTTTGTCCACAAAACTGAACGTACAGTGCACAGTACAAAAATATTCTGGGCAGGAAACATTCTGTTTTGTCTAAATTTGGGCAGAACTTAACATATTGCAATGCCATTTACTGCCACTACTGTTCACGTTCAGCAGAATAATTAAACAAATAGTTAGCAACAGATTTTAAGCATAATGAAGGCAGAACCAGAGATACGCGACATTTTCTAATTGCTGCAACAAATGACTACATTTGACTTTAGGCAAACGTCAACAATTAGAACTATCCTCAAAAATATACACTGAGCTGTCAGGAGCAGTAGCACACAGCCATATAGATGTTATTGCCACAAAGTAGAATTGTTGAAATAACGAATCTAAATAAAGGGTGAAGATGCAGCAAGGGCAAGTTTCAAAAGCGACCTAAAAACCACCAAGAAAGCAAGCTGAGATTCACTTTCCAGTGTCAGTGTCAGCATACACAGTACAATTAACACTGTCTTATTACCACTTACCAAACAGCATTTGCAAACATGAAACCACCAGGCAGGCAATCATGGGACTAGGTGGTAAGGTTCTGCTAGCTTCTCAGCGTCTCCAGCTGAGTTACGGTAAAAGACATCACTGCAAATAGAGGTCTGCATCCTATTTCGGAATCGGTCAGACGTTCTTACCACCATTTCTCTAGGGTTCTCAAATGTTAACATTTCTGTGTGTAAAAATTAGTAAATAATGATGATTTTTGAAAAACTATTTACAAAAATTCCCCAAAACAAGAGTTTACAAAGCGCATGGACCAGCTCTCAGGCTGAAAATCAGTACTGTGTGTTAGGGAAGTAAAATCTCAGTTTTTACCTCAAATGGATTAACGTAACTGGGGCTATCACTGAACTGTGGCATGCTGCCTCCTTCCAGATACTGAAGATTAACAGTCAGGTGGAACGTTCTGGTGAGGTTTCCTGAGGGAGGGATGAAGGGCAGAGGTCATTGCAAAGATTCAGGTACAACCCTTACTATCCCGTGTGAATCTAGACAGCTGTGGAAATAGGACTCTCAGCTCTTTTTCGCAGGTCGTGGAGATCCAAGCAGCCTTTCTCTTTATTGACTCTATAGAGAAAACCACAAACTTTACATGCCTGAAGCTGGGCAATGTGCAGACCCCTCAAGAAGCCAAAATTGGGCCAGTCCAAATGCAACCCTCCTGTTAACTTCTCCTTATCAATTAGCACCAGTGGATGCTCAATGGCTGCTCTGTTGTTATAGTTTAGTTGATATTTTGCAGAATACAGGGTCTAACTAGGCAGGAAAAGAAAAATTAAAAAATAATATATAAAAATTATTCTTTCATGCTACTTTAGCATAATCTGCATTGGAAGATGCACAGAAGAATAAGCTTCCAGTCCAACGCACGATGATCAAAACATACTCACCATCCCAAGGCCTTCTCTATTAAACCATCTGCTAAAGCATCCAGCTGGGAAAGAAAGACTGAAATGTGGCATCCAAAAGGCATTCAAGAAAGGCAGTGAACACTTGGACTAGCCCAGGAAGGTGGCAACAGTGCCCCTCAGAGACTTTGCAGCTTTCCTCCCACCCTTGCTCAAATGTAATGCGATGGAGGTGGAGGAGATGGGGAGGCCATTTCAACCTCATTTAACCTGCTTTTGGCATCTAGGCCTGCAAGCAAGAGCATCAGCATTTAGAAGCCTAAAGTTAGCGGCTGCTCAGTTTATCAGCCAGGCTGATAAACTGAGCAGAGAAACTGCTGGGGACCAGGGCAGGATACCAGAGTCCGATGGCAAGGCTTGGAGAGCCCTCAGCATCAGCTCTTTTTGATGGATACTGGCGATATAACCATGCTGTCTAAAGATGTGTTTACTGGCCCCTCTTCACGTTTTACAGTGAAAGTCACGCTTTTATTCTTCTTTAATGGGTCAAACCCTCAGAATCTAATCACAAGGGGGAAAAGATAGTGATGAAAGCCCTGTAGTTACCTTGCTAGAAAAATATATGTCAGAGTAAAACGCATTGTGCGACACATTTTCAAAAACCACTGCAGAGAAGATTTCTTCTCCACTGACGCATACTCAGTTATTCAAGTCTGTGTGGAAAAACACTTCAGAAACATGAGCCCTGCTGTGTCTATTTACTCAGGGCAGGAGTTGATGAATGAATGTTAAAATTGTGGCTATTTTCTCATAAACATTAACCTTGAATAAAACATTCATGCACCTTCAGTACCATAAACGTACGTACAAAAGGAAGGCTTTCGCCTGATTCCCAGCTTTCTGTCGTTTTGTTCAGCCTGGTAACACACAGTATGTGATGACGCACAATTATAGGCAATTAATTCAAATATCTGGGAAACAAGAAATCACATCTGCAGTTAATCATCGTGTGCTTTTTCCAAACCATAAATCATTTTTGTAAAGGAAGAGAACAAAGACATGAGAGATATAATTAAATGTGACATTTTCCACAAATCAAATGCTTCCTACAAATGTGCCGATAACATCACAGAACAGCAAAGCTTTCCAAATTGCTCTAGTGTTTATATGATGCTCATCATCTCTCCGAGGCTCATTTGAGGCAGAGCCTGATAGCTATTATACGCTACCATAATGCAGAATTGTCACTGCTAAGCTTGGAGGTAACTTCACTGTACTACTCCGAATCCCATCAATGGCAAACACCACTGCCTTGGCCGAAATCACTTCCCAGGTGAAATTGTTCCTTTCACATGCTGAACTGCAGTCAACACCTACAGTCTAGTCCTAGCCCGGTCTATGATTTCTGGTGCAGGCTCAGAGTGAAATTTTGGCCCCTTGGGAGGAAAAGGCAGAACTTACAGCAAGCGTTTGAGCAGGGTGACGCTTCCAGATGAGTCCATTTGTCACAAACTCTACCGTAAGACCAAAATGGGCGGAAGCTGAAGTAGTGAAGCACAGACTTTTTCCTTCCAAAGCAAGACTTGATTTAGCCAAAATGTTCATGCTCGGAAGGTAAGAAAATGCCATTCAAAAATTAGACAAGCTCTTGTATTCCATGTAAAAAGGTTTAGTTCAGTTCAAAAATATTTCAAGGTTTTCAACTTGGCAGAGAAAAAGGTGTCCATTTTGGCATCCAACTTGGAGGATTTTTTGTGTTCTTACTATTTTTCCCATTTTCACCATCAAAACGAAACAAAACCAAACTGTCCAGTGTTCCTCTGCAGTTCTAGCTGGAATTTTACCCTGAAGAATCATTTTCTTTAGATTTAACAAGCTTTACCTTTCTGAATCAACTGGAGGCTTGTGCCTCCGTGTCAATACAGTAGTATTATTCCCCAAATACATGCAGGTTTGCAGTACAAGCAACCAAGACAACTCAGACCGATTCTGTCAGAGAGAGAGGTAGTTTAGGTGCCAAAAGTTAGGTTTGGCTTCACTTTTGGGGATGCTGATACAAAAAAAAAGTAAATCTAATACTTACATAAAGACTATCATGATAAGAAAAAGGTCATAAAACATACGTGCTTGATATTTGTGCTCTAATTTATCCGCTCACAGCATCTGTGGTAGAAAATGAAAAGCCAGCTAAAACTAGACTAGACTTGCTTCATTGCCCAATGTGAGCAGGACTTCAGAAGAAAATGAAGACTAGATAAACAAGGAAAATGAAATCAGTTTTCTTGAGCAACTACTGACTTTCGGTTCCCAAACTGAGATTCTCTAAGAGAATTTTATTTTCAAAGATGACTTGGTAATTTCTGAAAATTGTGGGTCTCAAACTGGGCAAGCAGTACCTCCAATGACTTTTAAAAGTCATATCAGAATTTTAATCGAAAATATTAATAATGAAAAAATTGTTTTATTAAAACTAAGATACCATTTTAAACAAAAATAAATACTTTTTTATTTAATAATATTAGGATTTTAAAAGACTGCTTGTAAACTTCGCTGCAGTTTCGAGCTACTCAAACCAAAGCCAGTACAAAATACCTTAAAAAAAAAGAGGAATGGACATGAAATTTTAAGGTTTTGGATTCAGTTCTAAATACATGTACATAATTGTACACTGGGACAGCTACAGATGACAAAATTTCCAGCTGTAGTTACTTCGCTATCACTTCATACTCTGTTGTTGAATCTAGATTTCTTGCAGTTTCTGGATGGTGAAGAACAATATTTGTATCTATCAAACAAGTTAGATTTTACAGTCTTTGTTCTTCATAGAAATCTTTGAATACTGATGTTTTGATCCACAGGGAATTATATAGTCTTTGAAAGTTTGGGGGTTTTTTCCAGTAATTTATATAAGGATTATGTTTCCATATATTTCAGTTTGTTGCCTTAGTACTAATAACTACATTACTTCCAAATATAAAACATCTGGGGAAAAAAATAAAAGAGGTAAGAATAGCTATAGATGAATTTACCAGTTCAAATCAGAAGCTATGTTCTAATTCTGGAAATTTCAGAAGAAATGATGTTCACTCAGTTTACTGATCTTCTTTTGTCTTACACCCTGAGCAATCACAGGCCATGCAATTATATTATTATTCAATCTTGCAAGCAGACATGTGCTGTCCTTGAAAAAGATTATAATCCTATCTCATTATGGTAGGAGTAACCCACAACAACTATTCAAGACAGCATGCTCTTCACATATGACCTGTGTAAGTCCCCAGAGGATGGAGGATATAAGTAGGTGTAAAATCACTTTAGGAAACCAAATGGCAAAATGACTGTTGAACAATTGTTACAGTTAATAAGATTAGTGATTGAAATGGCCAAAACCCACTCTTATCATTAAATCCACTGTTAACTCACAGGGGGATGTTCAGGAGAAAAAAGTTGTACTCTGGTTAATAATTAACGTGCATGGGCACGCCTGAATGGGATCCCAGCCCATTCAGAGAAAATTCCACAGTTGTGCAAATCATTCTGGCATGTGCTTTAAGCACATCGCTTTACTACATGATCTGTTGAATCAAGGTCTTAGAGAAGTATGTCCAAACCCAGTACATGTCTCATCTCAGCGACTCATCGGATCGGGACAGGCATGTCAACATATTCCCTCCGTTCAATGACATCAGAAGATCTCAGCTACAGCTGTCAGCTGAACGAAAAACACAGTAATACCATGTAGCTCTGGAAACTGGGGAGTTGTTACGATTTATTTTCGTTAGAGGCTCTCTGATTATGTTGAACCAAGTTTGCCTTTTATACACTGCATTAAAATAACCCAGAGAATGCCAGAACACCAGCACTGTACACCAGCTCACCTGCTGCCTATTTCTAGTGTGCAGCACAGTGCACAGGCCTTCCTTGCTGGGCTGCTGGGTCCCAAGCCTGCCATCCCGCACGCTGCACAGCCCAACAAGCAAACATGATAAAGAAACATTGTTTGTTATCCTTCATAACGTTATGGCTTCTTATCTTTCAAATACCAAAGCAGAGACCCACTCTGAATCTGCTTGTATTGTATCGCTGCTGTCTTCTAGGCCATCTTTAACCCAGAAGCAGGTACGTAAACCAGGCGTTACTTGCTAAATGACTGACAAGAGAATTTGCTCACTCCGTGCCCACCACAGGCAGAGGCGTTCATCAGCTGTGCACTAGTCACCAGAAGGGACACAGACGGCCAGTCCCATCTCTGTACGAGGGTAAATTCTCACTGGCTTCAGGAGAAACACAGTCTGTACAAGAAGCCTGGGTTAAAAACGTGCACATGAAAAGTGCAGAATGCATTAAAATCTCGCTTGGAGCCTTAATATCCAAGGCAACGAGTACAACCCTTCCCCACTTGCAAAGGGGTAAAGTGACAAAAGCCTGAACACCGCTGAAGTCAGGAGTACCTGTGGTACCCCTCAGTAGTAAAAGTCTTTCAGAGTCTGCGTTTTCCCATGCTGGATCTCAGCATTAATATCCCCTCCACAGGAGCTCCCGGACTGTCAATCATCTTCTGCCAGAGGTGCTGTTCTTCCCCTTGGGAGTCCATCCAGTCAACCTCCTTGCCATTACTTACACCTGGCAATTATAAAAAACAGGAGGCATTTTCGCATATTAGTAAGCAGTTACTTAATATCCTTGCTCATTCGCTCCAACAAAGTATAAGAAAGATGACAAGCACTTTACACTACCACCTGTGCAGGGAGTACTACTGAAAACAGGTAGCTCCTGGAGGGCACCAGTTTGTCATTAAACTCCTCTGTGGCACATGGACAGAGGCACATAGACCTCCCCACTTGGCACCACCGGCAACTTTCTCCTAACAGAGTAGGAATGGATTCACACCTCTTACAGGTCACACCATGGTCAGCAGAAAGGCTGCTGCTGGACCAAAGTAGTCTCCTCCTTCCCACTGGGACGCTAAGAAACGCTTCCAAGGTATTCCCGGCTCTTCTAGACTGCGCAGAAGTACAACTGAGCACCAAATTTGTGTGTCTCACTTAACGGAGGACAGAAATGAATCATCTACAGTTTACATGTTGCTTTCTCTCCCTTTTCAGTTTCCCCAAGTTCCCATATACTTTCCCATACACTCGGTAAAATATCTGTCCTTCATATGCATGAATCACGTGGGGTGAGGAAGAGGGAGAGCAGAATAAGAAAAGCAATCATGAGTCAGATGGAACCTTACCATTTCCAGTGCTCAGACGGACCCCTCCTAGAAAAATGTTACTGGAGAGCGACTCCTTGTCCCACACAGTCAATTCTAAGCAGACATTACGTATATCCCTTGAATTCAAGCCACTAAAAGCAAAGGTATGATTCCACTGGGGGTTCACACTCTTTTTTATTATGGGAGTTTTGTGTTTTGTAGCTTTGCTGTCATCTGGGAGCAGGTATCTGGGAGATATAGAAAAGGAAAATTGAATACGTAGACGGGTTGTCCAATAATATTCACAAAGAATTACAATCATGTAGAGGTTCAAATGGGATCAGGACCCCATCACCCCGCTGTTATTAAATTAAGTATACCTGAAGCGCATATTTTGCATTGGTGCTCCATTGGTTCTTACAGTTACAATGTCAGTTATTACCAGCAGAAATTGGAATTAGGTCTTCTTGCCCCAAGCCTTGGGTCTTAACCACAGACTTTTTATTTCAGTGAGGCTAAATATAGACACAATCATAAAAGTGTTGGCCAGAAGGGGCCTCTGGAGTCACCTCATCCAGTGTCTCTCTCTAAGCAGAACAGGAGGTCCTCCAGAAAGAAATGGAAATGACTGATAAGGATGGAACTTCGGCAGATTAGAATCATTAATTGGAGTTACCAAAAGTCCTATTGAGTGTAGAAACACCAATGCCGTAAAGTCTGACAAGTTTCTTACATCTTACTTTTAGCGGAGAATTCCTTTAGTGAAACTGAAAGAACTTTACGCTCTAGCTGAAAACCAGAGGTCTCTACAAATTTTCATAGTCTGTACCTTCACCTCCTTCAGCAAAGCTCATGGAATAACTACGTGGTTGCACATAAATACTAAGGGGTCAGACATACAAACAAATTATATCACTAGACGTCGATCAGGATTCCTGTGCAGGCTTTTACTTGACAATAAATCTGAGCTAGTTTACTGCAGTGGGCTAACTGTAGGCTAATCTATGTCAAATTCCTCAAGCTAATAGTGCAGATTAGACCACTGCAGCACCTCAACTGGTTCAAGGCAACCTGATTATGCATTTGGCCATGACAGACGAATAGTCCAAGGAAAACAGACTCCTGTTCCACTATACTGAATAATCCATGTCAGCAACAGCAGACACCACTAACTAAAGATAGTCTGGAGAGTTATTTGCCACACCTTGCTACTGCTAATGTAAAAAGGTTTTGACAACATTTTTTCCCTGGAGTCTGTTGTGAACTCCAGGTGAGAACAAGCCAGAGTAGGATCAGACAGTTGATTTTCAGCAAAAGAAAATGCTTTCACATATAACAGAAAAAGAGAGTTGGCATGGGAGAACAAATACATAGGAAGAATGGCTCTTCTACATGAAATGCATGAGCTTAGTGACAGTTTGAAGCACACTACAAGATCAAGATAAATTCTCAGCTCCACCAAGGAATTAAAGCCAGGATGTTTTCTATGGTCCCCACTTAGTAACAACACTCAAACCACTACTAATGAACTACAGCATATCTAAAAATCAGCAATTCTGAAAGCTAGTATTGAGAGCAAAAACGGGCAAAGAAAAACGTTTTAAGCTATCCATTATTTCCTATATGTAACATTTCTAATGCGTAACTTACATTTATGAAAAATCCAATATAGTGAGGCCTGCAGGATTATGTTAATTTTATTCAAACACAAGTAAATTCTAGATGTAGCGTTTTCTGTATGGTTTGGATTTTGACTGTCCAACACAAAATGCTGCTTATCTAATAAAAAGGTGCATATATGTCATATTGTGTGTATTTTTTGTGTACACACATGCTTACAGGCAAAGAAGTGACACAGACCTTAAATTTTTCAGAATTATGCATCTTTAAAATCAAACCTGAAAGCCATCAGAGAAGAATTTTTAAACATCATCTGTCAAAGAATATTAGATGTTAACAATGAGACACAACTGGAGTTAAGACACTACAAGTCAGTGATAGCCTTCTTGGAAACCTTCAGGTTTTAAAAGCGCTCCTTGACACAGTAGTACTACATGCCAAAGAGCTTTCCCAATTAAGCACCAGGAAACAAACAAACAAACAACAAACTACTTACAGTATAAGAAAGAAAAATCTTTTCTCATTTAGCATATTTACTTGACTCAAAACAGGATTTCCTCACACACATAATGAATTTCCTCTTTCTGCGTGTTTCAGGTGACACCCATTAGAAAGAACCTCAGCTTGATGGCACATGTCAGCTTTTATAGGTGCTATTTGCAGTTTTACAAGGAATCCAGACAAACTTGTATCTTCCTGAAAACAAGTTTCTTATTCAGGACATAATCTGGCTATTCCTCTTGGTAAAAAAAAAAAAAATACTGTTTCAATTTCCTGAAAACATAAATGTCACCATCAGATCAGGTATCATCTCCAGTGTGAGAGCCCTACTTTATAACTTCTTGCCTCCCGGAGTGATGAATATTCACCTACCTCTCTCTGCCGACTCAACGGAAGGGTTTTCTTACCAAACATTATATTCTATAACAGTGTGCACATTAGCACATTGGATACTTCTGTATGAATGGTTCTGTACCACTTGACTGAGTGGTACTTAAATACGATTGTATTTAACCACTGGGATGACGCGTACCTCTCTGCCCTTATTCCACAGCATCCTTCTTCTCAGCATACCATTTCGAGGTGCCAGTTGCTTTTCAGGACTGACACTCCATACACATATATACAGATACACTGAAAAAAACTGGGTCAGCCAAAATATGATTCAGTTCAGCCATTAAAAAAAATGGGGAAGAAAAAAACCACAGACCCTTTCACAAAAGTGTCAGATGTGCCTCCTGATTTCACTGCTGTTAAATTCTTTGCTTCTTTGATGAGGACTTCTAATATACCTCCAGATGGCATGTGAGAGTCTCCCTTTTTCCCTTTTTTAAAGCTCTTCTTTCCTACACATAGAACAGAGTTGCAACATCACCATCAGAAATTATATATACACTGCAAGACTGATTTGGAAATGTAAATTGTCTTGGCTAGGTATTTCTTTAATCATTTACTGCAATGGGATTACAGTATTCCTTATGAGGAGACCCTGATTCTCTGTGGGTAGAGAAACTAATAAGGCAGGGACAGAAAAATCACTCCATATTTGATAAAGAACTTGACCGTGTAACTAGCTAGTCCTTGCTGGACACAGCAGAGTTCCATTAGCTGAAGTCCTGTCTGAATATAAGTATTCGTGGGTTACTATGCTGAACACAAAGAACTGCATGTCCTGCAGGTCCTACCCTCTTTTCAGAATCCACTTCCACCACTGATGCTAAGGCAGCCCTACACCACAGGCAAGGTATAAATGTAAAGCTTAAATGCAGAAACACACTGCATGTGTTCCATGTGTAAGGATGCAGCGCTCCTTGGAGACCGTGACAGAGGGCCCGGCGCTCACCGACACGCTACTGCTGTCGAACAGCAGCATGAGGACACGTGTGCTTGCTGCTGCTGCGGATTCTAAGGGGCCTATCAGCAGGGATCATACACACTGGTTCAGGCGGAAAACATGATGTTAAAATGTACTGATTTAGAAAACACAGGTAGTATGTATCTGGACTTTTCCGACAACAATTAAGCTTTTAAGAGAGAAAACCTTGGAATTACTGCTGGCAGAGGGAATGTAGTCTGTCAAAAAAAGAAAGATGAAGAAAAAAGTCTAATACATCTATGAAACCCTAATGCTATCAAGCAATACTGTCACTAAGACAGCGATATACCTGTCTGGTATATCCATGTACACTCAGGTGCTACCCAGTGATTGCTTTCACTTCAGTTGATTGCTGTTCCTCATGCTACTACAATGCAAAGAGTTAGTAACTATTTTCCCCTGTTCACTGTTGATGAAAACAATGACTTACCCTAAAGAATTCAAATAATGTTTTACACTACTGAGTTACAGCAGTAATACAGTAAAACTGAGCAGAGGTAAAGCGGTCTGAGAAAAGAGTGAAAATGAGGAGACAGGTAAGCTTAAGGGTAATTAAGCATAAAGAACTAAGTGAAGTCTATTAGCTCAGCTATACACTGTATGTAACTAGCTGAACAAAGAACCCACAGACTATTATGTAGACAATTTATTTCTATGTGGCTGTCCACAATCGTGCTATCTAATGTCTGTATTTTTTTTTAATTAGGTCACAGCCATGCATCAGCACTTGACTGCACACTCCTCTTCCCTTCTCTCTCATTAAGTTCAATGTAGGAGAAGAGGATGGAGCAGGCAAAACATACTCAGGGTTCAAAATTTCCACAGATAAAGACAACTAATATATATAAGTATGATTTCAATCTTCACTAATACCATTACTTCACCCGAGGTGAGGATGTTTAATACTCGGAGGGATGTTATCATACACTGCCTTTAATTTTTGTTTTACCTTGAAACTGCCCTAGAGGAAGCATTAGGTTTCTGTCTGGAGGAATGTAACGTAAAACAACTGTCAGCTCTCCTTTATATTGAAGCCCAACATCTGTTGCAACGTCCACCTGGAAAGAAACAAACAAACAAAACAGAAATCCAGCTAAGGTTAATCATTCACCACCTTCTTTTGATTTTGTTGTACCAATAGAGTGTTTGAAACGCTTCTCAAACATATCAAGACATACCAGCCCACTCTCAGACAATGAGACATTCCAGACTGAATGCAATAACATTTTAGAAAACTTTATGAGCTAGGGAATGCAAGCTCTCAGAAGCATAAAGCCGCGCGGCATTAGATACTGTTCAGTGAACAGACAGAGGAGAGGGATATCTAGCATAAAGAAGCGAGGCAAACAAACAGAAAAAACCTCAAACTTATTTCTGGACATATAAACTGCAGCTAGTTTAAGCTGACGTTCAGCCCTTATTTCCCTCAGTCAGGATTTTAAACCGTAGTTGGTTTCATGTACTTTGGAGGAGTCACTCCCAAGTCACTCTTGGAACGGAGGTGTGGGGAACCAAGGAGAGGAAAGGGAGCAGAGTCCAGCTCCGAAACAGAAAAACTTCTTGAAAACTGTTATTCCCAATGTCCTTTTCCTTTAATTCTGCATCTTTTTGCTTTATAAATGTTTGAATCTTGCCCAGAAAGAATGCATTCAGTGCTCTTCAGAGCATCCTCGTTAAAAGAACATTAGGCCTCTGCTGAACTTCCATTCGCATTGTTAGAAGTTGGAAACAACAGATGAAATAGAGGGAACATGTTATGCAAATTCAAACTGACTTCTAGAAAAATAAAGTACAGTGAAAAAAGAAGTCTTGTACATTTACATTAGAGATCAGATCTATGCAACACTCAGACATATGCTAACCTTGCTCAACGACATCCGCTAATGGAGGTGGGACTACTCAGGTGCTCACGTTTCTGTACATGCTTCAGTGCTTAGTTTGGGTGTAAATAAACAAATCTTCCTCATCTCTTAACAGGGACAAAGCACAGGTATAAAGAGAGAAGACCCTAGAGTGCTGTGAGACACCGAGCAAGGCACCACACAAGCCTTTATAGAACTGCTTATAGAGAAAGGTCTGATCTGTGACAGTATTTCCCTGAGATGCATTCAGCTTGTCTGCTGACTCCCCAGGAAGGTCAAAATTCTGTTATCAAGAGAAAACAGAACCAAAAAACCCCACCAGAAGTATATATAGTGATATCATATCATAGGCTCCAGGCTAAGGCATTAACCATGTTAAGTGGGGCTAAGTCTGTGTCCCCAAGGATGGGACAGGGAACAGAGCAATTTTAGTGACAACAACACGGCCCTTTTGTGACTTTGAAGCACTTCTACAGCAACAGAGGCATTCCCTCACTGACTCTGAGAAGTTTTTCTGTCTCCTGGTGGTCCACTGGTCCTGTCTCCACCAGTGTCTGATGCCAGTTGCTACAACAGAGGACAACAGAAAACCTGCAGTAAATGGCTGTGGAATAATTTGCACAACATCTAGATCTTGCCAGTCAGGCAGCTCACTTATGGTCTAAGCTATGCAAGTTTAGGATAAAGTTTCCCATAAAGCCAGCAAGGATTAGTTTTTTCTGCTCTACTGGTGGATGAGCGATGGTATAAGTTCTTATGTCAGGAAAAATTTGTCAACCTCCCCCCAAAACGCACATATGGCACGGCTCTAGATTTTTGCCCCTTCTATAACCACAGAACTATTTTCTCTTCTTTTTCTGATTTAACCACATTTCTTTTGAAAACAGACATTCGATGCTTATAGAAGAAACGAGTCTTAAAGTCTCCAACCTTTTCACTAAAGCAGCTAAATGACTGATGACAGAACAAATAAAGTGCTGTAATAAAACCTGGGAAATGTTTCACTGCCACTCCTGTCTCTATCAGGCAGTTCATATGGTAGAACAGCATATAATCTGCATGTGTATTAACCTGTCCTTTTTGTAAATTCAAAATGCAATAATCGATATTTAAAAAAAAAATATTATCCTTGCTCATCAAAAATCTTAGCAGCATTTTAAGTTTAGAAACATTATTTATAACAGCTGATAAGGCAGACAAGATCAATTCTACGTTTGCTTTCTTTGGTAAAAAAGAACTAACTTACAAATCCTTTTAATGGATTTGGAAATAATCAGACAACACCTTCCATCTGGAATGGCTGAAATGCTGATTACTTTTTTCCTGAGCAGGAGAGCTTAATGGCTGTCTTCCCCTCCCCCCCCCCATGTTAGGATTAAAAGAAACTACCCATAAACACACAGAAATTCCCAAAGACTGAAATGAGATGGCAAAGAGACTACTGCATGATGAGAAGCTCAATTTCAGCCCAACACTGCATACAAACTGCAAGCAAAAGAAATACCAGATGTGTATCTTATTGTTGTAGTTGGGTTTAGTACCCACTTATTGTGGGTACTAAATAAGAGCAAGGTCTGACACTGGCCAGAGCTATGACAGAGATGTAGTAGGCATTTCTTCAAGAGCAGACCCAACAAAAGTAACTTACATGAGGCAAACTTGTAAGGAGGACGGTATAATCCTGGCCTGTACACAGTGCTGACTGAAATGCGTTTGACATCATTAGCCACTTTCTCCTCCCGGTCTCACCTTGTCTGGACTATGAAGGAAGAGCTGGTGGTCAACCTTGTTGACAAAGCTGAACTGGGAAACTGGAAATTATCTTCCTCACCACTTTTCAAGTGTGAGGTGTGTAAGTGTTCAAAGAAGAGACCCATTTCCTTATCTATTTTCTGGCAAATTATTTACTAAAATACAAATTTGTGACAGTTTAGATATAAGTCTCACAAAGGGCTATACCTAGAAATTAATTACACAGCGATCAGATCCATCTCCCACCTGAGAAAGGCACAAATCAAACACACCCTCTGGAAACTCCAAATTTATGTAACACTATTTCCTTAAATATAATGAACACAGACCGAACAAGTCATCTGAGTCAATCTCCACATCACTTCCAGTACAACCTTGGATTTTTCTGCAACAAGAAAAATACCCTTTCTGAAATGGCAATCTAAACCACTGGAATTTCTGAGGATTCTGGCTGCTGCAGGAGACAGCAATGCAGAAGCCTTATAATCCTTTAGCTTACAAAACCTCTTCGAATGTCTTCCAAAAATAAACACCTTTGCCTTTGCTGAAGCAGGGAGTGCCCTAGAGACAGAAGTCATCCTATCCTTACCTAACTATAATATAAGTCCTGTTTCATAGACCGCTTGATTTGCCTGCTGAGAAGCCCTATCTTGTACCTTCGTAGTTACAAAAGAGATTAAGAAGTCATTTCGTCACAGCTGAAAAGTTTAAAGCACTTTGAGCTAAAGAAAAAAAAGATCCATTTCTTTAATAAACTGTGAAGAGCTGGGTAAGGGGTAGTGGTAGAAAAGTCACATAATCACAGAATCACAGAATGGTCGGGGTTGGAAGGGACCTCTGTGGGTCATCTGGTCCAACCCCCCTGCTGAAGCAGGGTCACCTACAGCAGGCTGCACAGGACCACGTCCAGGTGGGTCTTCAATATCTCCAGAGAAGGAGACTCCACAACCTCCCTGGGCAGCCTGTTCCAGTGCTCCATCACCCTCAGAGGGAAGAAGTTCT